>Ga0299915_10001066_pt1 | contig 20130 bp, 14 predicted proteins | sample RVTome_13_FD_200263 | JGI IMG/M metagenome (GOLD analysis project Ga0299915, IMG submission 200263) | Soil microbial communities from uranium-contaminated site in the Upper Colorado River Basin, Wyoming, United States - RVT92D227 (version 2) ... | reverse complement strand
CCTTTAGCATCGAGCTTCCACAACGTAATAAAAAGGTCCATGTCATCAGCATCCTCGGGAGAAACCCATAGCTTTAGCTTCGAGTAACCTGTCAGCTCAGTATCTTGGTCAAATTTAATATCAAATATTGCTCTGCCCTTTGCCGAATCGTAACTGACTTTCCCTTTCTGAGTAACTTTGTTAAAATTCAAGGTGCCAGTGTCTGCATCAAGATACAGCTCCATATACTCCGTTCGAGCGAGTGGGAACTCGTTTTCCATACGAACTGCATACTTGCGATAGGTCTCCCGCACCTCCAGCCGAACTCGCGGAATTTCCATTATCCCGCTGTCAATCCCCTTCAGGAAATAATCGAAGAATTTCTTTTGAATGTCTGTTGACTCAGCACCATAATATTCTTCCCATTTTTGCCGGCCGTGGGTATAAAGCCACTTGTGTCCGGGAGGAGTGGAAATTACTTTGTAAGCCCATAATGTTCCCCGGGTGTGCACACACTGATCACTCCAGGTGGCGCAAAAAAGCGCCGGTACAGTAATATTTTCGAGCACTACTGGTGGCATCTCATATGATGTTGGAGTTTGAGTCTGATTCAAGGCCGGGTTAAGTGGAGGGACAACTTTGAACACTTGCGTAAAGAACACTGTTTCTGGGATGCCTCCAAACTTAGGGGTGGGCTTCCAAGAATCCGCTTCCCAGGGACAGATGGCTCTCAGATGTGGCGGGTGTACAGCGGCTGCATGATACTGTGATATGGCGAGATAAGAAACCCCGCTAGTTCCTACATTTCCATTACTCCACTCTTCTGCCCCGGCCCACTCAATCGCATCATAGTAGTCTTCTGCCGAGAAAAAGTGTCGTTCCCCTTCTGATTTACCAAACCCTCTATCATCGAAAAGAATCACCACATAATCATTGGGAACCCAGAAACCTGGATCAGGACCCTCAAATGGGCATGCTTCAGACACACCGTACGCTTTATGCATCCCGTAAACATCTTTGGCATAAATGGTAAAACTCATGATGACGGGGAATCTCCCAGGTTTATTCGGACGGAAAACGTTGCAAGCCAGTTTAACACCGTCGCGCATCTCGACATAGACATCTTTTTCAACAACAATGCCTTCAGGAAGAGGATATCCAGGGTACTCTCTGTCAATAACAAAATCTGGTGGAAGATTATCATAAAGCTTCGTCGTCAGTGCCATTTCTTCTTCCTCCTCGTATGATAGATTTGAACCGAAATTCCCACTTGTTTTTTTGCTATCATAAAAATAAGGCCCTAATTAGTCAATCACTCGTTCACTACCCCCCTCGCTGGAATGGGTGTCCGGAATATCCCAGAATGGGCACTGAAGGGAAGGGGAGTGGTTTTATTTGCGTGTTAAAATACGAGTTTTTTAAAAACCTAATTTGGACATGAGTGATAGTATAAACATAGGAATTTTTACCTAAATGAGGATATTGAAATATTATTCTTGTCTCGGATATTTTGCCCTTAGCCTTCAGCTTATCAGCTATCATCTTAGCCATTGCTTTCTTATCAATCTTGCCGCTTTCTCCTACCAAAGGGAGCAAAGCAGACCCGATAAACCTATTTTTAAAAGTTTCAAAAAGGAGAAGGTTTCTGGTAAGGAGAGATCAATTGGTTTTTAAGTTTCTCTATTTCCTTCTTCTTATGACATTTGAGAAACATGACACTCGAATTGTTTTCTTATCAAATAACTTATATAGAATCTAGACCTCTTTGGATGTCCTCGTTCCTCCCATTTCTAACCACCAAGAAAAGCTTTTCTGACTTTTTCATTATTCATCATTTCATGTGTTTCACCTTCCAGAATTATCTGGCCTACTTCCAATACGTACAATATATCAACGAGGTTAAAGGCTAATCCTGCATTTTGTTCTACTAAAAGGATATCAATGCCCTCTTTATTTATTTCCTTTATCACGGTAGCTAAAGTATCTACGACTATCGGAGCGAGTCCAAGTGAAGGCTCATCCAGAAGAAGCAACTTGGGGTCGGCCATGAGCGATCGAGCAATTGCCAGCATCTGCTGTTCCCCACCGCTTAAAGTCTCAGCCCGTTGATTTTGTCTTTCCTGTAACCTTGGAAAACGCTGAAAGTTTTTCTCCATGTCTTTCTTGATACCCATCTTATCATTCCTTAGATAAGCACCAATTCTCATATTTTGTATCACACTCATATACGGGAAAAGCCGCCGCCGCTCAGGGATTTGGACAATGCCTAATTGCACAATTTTATGTCCCGGCATGGCGTCTATCCTATGATTTTGGAACCATATTTCCCCAAAAGTGATAGGTAATAACCCGGAAATCGCTTTCAAAATAGTGCTTTTCCCGGCTCCATTGGCGCCAATCAGCCCGGTAATTGGGCCTTCAGATACCTCTAATGTGATGCCCTTAATGGCTTCAGCTTTGCCATAGTGAATCTTGACATCATTCAGTCTAAGTGTAATCTTTTTTAGTTCCAAGGTATGCCTGAATCACCTCCTTATCTCTCTGCACTTCTTCAGGTAAACCTCGAGAGATTTCTATCCCAAAGTTCAATACCACTATTCTGTCACAAATTTTCATAACTGCTTGCATATTATGTTCGACTAAAAGAATAGTAGTTCCTTGTTTCCTTATCTCACCAATGATCTCTAGAGTTCTATCAACTTCCGCTGGGTTCATCCCTCCGAGCGGCTCGTCCAGCAATAACACTTTAGGGTTAGCGGCCAGAGCAATAGCTATTCCCAGTAATTTTTGGTGACCGTGAGAAAGATTACGTGCAATTTCATCTTTCTTATCATCCAATCTTATAAGTTTCAGAATATTCCCTGCATATTCGCCTGTGTTCCGATTTTTTTTTCGATATCCAGAGGTGTCAAATGCAGCTTCCCATAAACCAATCCTGGCATATAAATGAGAAGCTGTTACGACATTATGGATGACACTAAAATTGTGGAATATTCTATCAAGCTGAAATGTCCTCACGACACCATACTGGGCTATTATATGGGGTTTCTGACCGGTAATATCTTTGCCATTAAATATCACTTCCCCTTTTGTGGGTTGGAGATAACCCGTTATCAGATTAAAAACAGTGGTTTTCCCGGCCCCATTCGGACCGATGATACCGACTATTTCTCCTGCACGAACATTCAGATCAAGATCACTGACGGCCTGCACCCCCTTGAAATTTTTTGTTAGCTTCTTAGTTTCCAGCATGTGGCTCAGCCCTTCCTTGGTAAAACATTCTTATCAAGGGTTTCATTTGGTGGGGTAGTTCGACCATCCCTCTTGGGAGCAAGAAGACCACGAGATACAACACAGCTACGAAAACTAAAGGCTGGTACTCCTGGAATACCCGTGATACTTCGGGGAGAAGTGTGAGAATGAATGCTCCGATGACGGCCCCTACAAATCGATCCGTCCCCCCAACAATCATATAGATCAATAAATAGATGCTGTGGAAAAGACTAAAAGAGTCAGGATTTAGAATCCCCCAATAGTGGGCATAAAAGCTTCCTGCTAAACCAGCAATAAAACAACCGATACAGAAGATGATAGCCTTGTATCTTGCTACATTAATACCGATGCTGGCAGCCAGAGAATCATCTTGTGAAATAGATTTTAAGGTCATGCCAATATAGGAGCGATCCAGTCCATAAAGAAAAAAGAGCACAATGACCATCAGGATCAATGCAAAATATAAATTCGGCAACTTGGAATTAAAATCGATGACCATCCCAAATACTTTGATAGTCCCAAAAGAAGGAATATTGATGATGCCAGTCGTCCCACCGGTGAGCGACCTCCATTCCGATGTCACCAAAGTGACGACGATCCCAAAAAACATGGTCAACATGGAGAAATAGACTGTCTTTACCCTGGTAATGGGATAGGCGATTATCCCGGCTACCAACAGTGCGGCCAATCCCCCTACGAAAATGGAGAGATAGGGCGAAAGCCCCAGTTTCATCGCTATGATGGCCGAAGTATAAGCCCCGATACATTTGAATCCAGCATGGCCCATGGATACCTGACCCGTGACGGCAATGGCGCGCACGCTGCTGGTTAAAATGATGTTAATGACACTGAGGATGAGAATATGCAGGTAATACTCGCTCTTAATGAAAACGGGTATGACGAAGACAAGGAAAAATAGAAATAGATAACCCCAATGTTTACTCAGTTTCATTATGAATGCTTCTCCAGTGGCATCAAGTCCCCCTCACCCTCCCCTCTCTCCGCTGGGGAGAGGGATAAGGTGAGGGGGGATTCTCCCTACTCATGGCCCAAAAAACCCTGGGGCTTAACGATCAGAATGAGAACGATTAGAGAAAAACCGATGATCGATGCTACCGTAGTATTCGCTCCGAGAGGAACCAGGCCGTCAATTAAACCCAGAAGCAAGCCTCCGATGACAGCTCCCCAGATACTGCCCAAGCCACCGAGAATGATGACTGCAATGCCTTTCTCCATGGCATAACTTCCCATCACGGGTTGTACCCCGAATACGGCCCCCATCAGGCTACCGGCTATGGCTGCCAGAGCACAACCTATAGCCATGCTAACCCTAGAAACACGGTTGACATCGATTCCCTGCAGGGTAGCCGCTTCTATATCCTGGGAAGTTGCAACCATTGCTTGCCCCATCTTGGTTTTACGAATAAATAGAAAAAGGGCAAGTACCAGAATGATACCTGTGATGACCGATAAGGCTCTTTCCCAGGGTATTTTTATATTCCAGATATTCAAAGCGCCGGCTATCGTAGTGGGAATCCACTTATCTTGAGTGCCGAAACCGATCGCTGCAATGGTTTGAAGAAGTAAAATGAGCCCGATCGCGACAATGATACTACCCTCAATCTGTCCCCGGAACCGGCGGAATAACAGTCTCTCCAGGATGATTCCAACGAAGCCCATGATCAGAGCCGATAGTAATAGGGCGATGAAAACGTTCAGACCCAAAACCACGGCTATCCAGTAAGTGCAATATGCCCCGAGCATATATATTTCGCCATGGGCAAATTGCACAATTCCCATAATGCTAAAAACAATCGTCAAACCCAGGGCAACGAGGACATAGATCCACCCCATCACCAAACCATTAAATATGCCCTGCCAAATAGTTTCCATCTTGCCAGCCCTATTCTCTATTCCCCCCTTAATTCCCTAACGCCCCATACAGTCTCCCCCTCTTAATATAAGAGGGGGAAGGGGGAGTTACAAAAGGGGGGATACTACGTAAACGAAAATCGGAAGAACTTCTCTGATCTTCAGTTTGAACATGATTTTTTATTCTGTAAATCGGGGAGCGCCGGGCACGGCATCCCGCAAAGGTGGTTTTACCGGTGCGATCTCGGGTCTGTCCGGAATAACAGGCAAGAGCAAATGAGACGGATATTCCTTACCGTAGTAGATCAGAATCTCGTTTTTCAGCAGCGATAAAGGTCTTTCCACATACCGTGAAGAGGTATCCCAGGTGGAGTAGAGAGCGTCATCGCATGCGATTTTCAGCCATATCTTGCATCCTTTTTTAAAGGTCTTAAATATGGGCTGAAGCTCAATCTGAAACTCATAAACTGTATTTGGCTTCAGATCAGCCGGTTTCCGGAAAGAATGCCACGGCATTCCGGGCTTGGACATCTTTTCATCGACCTCTCTGAATTTGGCCTTGAGGCAGCCCCAGCTCCAGATCTGGACCTCGCGTGGTGTCCACTGGTCGGTCACTTCAGGTTTGATTTCAGGATTCCCTGTCACAGGGTTTAAAGGGACGCCACTTGAGACCATCTCCCCCATCTTTACGAAGAACGACCAATCCGTAGTGACTTCCTCCGTCGTCGAAGCGTACAAAGTTAGACTGACCGGGCCCCACACCCTTAATTCCTCTTCAAGAGGGGGTGTAGTATAAACTACATAATTAGATTGGTCGGATTCGCTCCCCCTTTTTTTCTGGTCAAGGAACATTCCATAGGATGCGATCATCTGGGTATTCAAACCGATGTTATGAAAGGTTTGCGGTTTTTCTTGTGACTTTGTCTTATTGATTAATCCGGATTCTGCCGGCGCAGATTTTCCATGCAGATAATATTTTTCCCAATTTGTCCTTGCCAATGGGTATTCATTCTCATGTCGCCATTTACCCGTTCTATTATCATAAATAGCTATCTCCGGCTCATCCATGATACCCGTATCAAGTCCCTTCAACCAGTAGTCCAACCATCTGAGAATATACTGGTTGAAAGACATGGTTTCAAAGATCCAAGGCTGGTAATTTTCATTCGTCCACGGTGTGATGACTAGTTTCTTTGGAGACTTTATGTCTCCGTATGATCTCAAATGGTAATAAGCGTGAAGCCGGTTGGGTACACTCACCAGATTCAATATAGGGGCCTTTATCTTTCCTATTTTCTTCCAACCGCCGCCATGCTCCCACCAGAATGGTCCATCTTCGTTGTTCGATAAAATTTCTGCGATAATATTTTTGGGCATTTCCTTACCCGGAACAGGTCCCGGCCAGATGGCTCCCTGTGTGATCATTGAGATCAATTGCAAAACAAAAGGTCTGCGTAAGACGCCTCCAGGATAGCATAGACCTCTATAATTATCCGTTGTTGCAAGAACGACCAGAGCTTTTAGGTGTGGGGGGGTTAGCGGAGCCGTTGTCCATTGCATGACGCCGTATCCAGATGCCCCCATCATCGCTACACTGCCGCTACACCAGGGCTGCCTGGCTATCCACTCGATCATATCGTAGCCGTCCTTAGCTGCCTTTGAACCATGAAACGAGAATTGGCCCTGGGAAAAGCCGATACCCCTTTCAGCGGCCTGGACGCATACGTATCCTTTCGGGCAATAGAATGCCGGCTTGGCACTCTCAAAAGAGCGCTCTTTTTGGAAAGGCGAATATGCAAAAATGGCAGGCCAAGGTCCTTTTCCATGAGCCGGCTTATAAACATCGAGGGCGACCTTCACGCCGTCTCTCATCTTAACCATGATATTTTTCTCAAGAATGACTCCGGCAGGTAGAGGGTCAGGATAAATGACATTATACTTTTTTCTTTGCATGATCTTCCTCTAAGTTTAAATTTCCAAGATGACAAAGCTTAAAGGCGGGCAGCGTTCAGACCCGCGAGGCGACCAAACGTCCAGGCTCGACTGTGAGTGAGGCCCGGTACAGTGGTCGGATACATATTACCGAAAAAAGATCCAGAAACGTTACCGGCTGCATACAGTCCAGGGATGGCATTTCCCTCTGTATCGAGTACTTGCAGATTGGTGTTAATTTTTAAGCCGCCCAGAATCACCAGATAGATAGCCGTCATTTTACAGGCGTAAAACAGTGGCTTCTCTATAGTCGTCAGCCGGTCAGGATACTTGCCAAAGTCCAGGTCTTTCCCGTTCTGTGCTAGTTCGTTGTACCTCGCTACGGTAGCCTTGAAGGTCGCCACGGGCACCTCCATCTTCTGTGCCAGCTCTTCAAGAGTCGGTGCGGTCAGCACATTCCCTGTTTCCAACGCACTGTCAAGCCACTCCGGAAGCCACAGGTACGTGGGTGGCCCCATGTTTTTACAGCACTGGCTCTTCATTTTCGGCACCTCTTGCTCCCACTTGGTGTCCCATACTGACCACGCAACGTCACCTGGCTGTCGCATAATTTGATTAGCTTCGTAACCCCAGGGCAGATCTTCATTCATGAATCGTTCCCCGTTTAAGTTTACGTAAAGCCATGGTTGACGAGCCAGGTTAAAAAGCGTCTCCTTGCCCCAGACCGGCCAATCGAAGAACATTACGCAGTGGGGGGGGTCATCTATAGCCGCGCCAATCCACATGCCCATCTTGTGTCCATCACCGGTATTTACGGCGGGATCATAAATGGTAATAATGCCACTGACAGATTCCCAGCAATATTTCCTAACCATCTCGCGGTTATTCCCATAATCCCCGGTACAGAGCACCACCGCCTTCCTAACGTTGAATTGGATGGAGTCACCCTGTGGATTTTGAGCAATGACGCCGGTAACCCTGGTCCTCCCCTCTCGCAACAAACGCACGGCTGGAGTCTCAAAACGAAAATCTACCCCCTTAGCTCGGCCGTTACTCAGGAGCATCTCAGCCAGGGTCTCCTGCCACTTAGGTGGGAAGACATGGATTGTTGGATAATTCGGGAAATACCAGGGCTTGGTGGTTGGGTCCAGGATGACCTCTATCTTGGCTGATTCGGCCATATCGAGCAGCCAGTCCATGACCTTGCCGCAATTGTCAGCCCACAATGTGACAACCTTCTGGTCACTCCTGTAGGCTCCCCATTCCATTATCGTAGCAATGACCTGGTCCCTGTCAATCTTAATCCCCGCCTGTTTCTGTAACTTGCTGGCGAGAGCGGCATTATGTATGCCACGGAAGTGGTAGGCGGACCCCTTTTCCAGCAGAATGGTCTTGGCGCCTGCCTCCGCAGCTGAAAGCGCCGCGGTCAGTCCTGTTATTCCAGCACCCACGACCACGACATCTGCGGCTATCGTCTCCTTGATGTCTTTCGTCGGAATCGGTGGTGGAGGAACCTCAACACCTCCCATCTCAGATAGATCTCTACTCTTGAAGATATCCATATCCATTTACCCCTTTGTCTTCCCTAAGGTCATTCCTGAAATAATTCAACTCATTATATAATTTGATTGTCTTTGTGGGGAATCGTTCCCCTTAAATTACAAAGAACCACCCTCTAGAACTTTGGAAGCTCGTCCTTTTGCGCATTAGAGACTTTTTCAGTGCTCCTATTAATCTGGACAAAGCAATCAATCTTATGGTACCCAAGGGTCAAACCACCTTACGAATTCTACCTGCCCGTTTCGCATCCGGCTTATGGGACAAAGTCTGAACACCATATGGTTAATGCCGAAGGTCTTAGCGCCTCCCATCTTTGCAGGGCCTCTGGAAGTCTCAACCGTCTGTATATTCTCCCAGGTTTTAGCAACCTTGGTAGGATCCAAGCTTTGGGCTTTAGATATGGCCTGAGTTAGAACCCAGAGGTTATCCCACATATTTATACCATCTGCATCGATCGGATCTTTATGGGAACTCGCCCAGAGTTTGACTATTTGCTTTGTCATTTCAGGTGCATTGGGAATATTCACATCAAATGCAGGCCAGATAACGTCCATGGCGTAATCTTTACCAATCATGTTTAAAGCTAATATTGGATCTAGTGAGGTAGTGGCAATCATTGGACCCTTGAATCCGAGTTGGCGTCCTTGCTTGACACAAGATGCTGAGTTGTCAGGCATTTTAATGCCGATATCGACCGCATCCGGCTTCATACTTATAAGTTTGGTCCATTGAGGTGAATATTCTTTGGTCTCCCAGGGATGGATCAGGGGTTCCAACAAGGTCAAGCCTCGGCCTTTGGCTATGTTTTGGGATATACCACCAATGGCGCGCGCTCCAGTTTCATCCTCTATGATGTAACCCATCGTTTTCACATCGGGGAAGAGCTGAAGCATGGTTTCATAAAGCCCCGGGATTGGGGACACATAGGAATAGCTACCTACGAATAATAGGGGTTTATCTGGATGTAAACGGTCAATTTGTCCGGGAACGTAGAGAACTTTATTCTTTTCTGTGACACTAGCGATAGCAACAATAAAATCGGGTACTGCGCCTCCAACAATGAACTTTACCCCATCTTTAAAAATCAATTTAGTAGCAGCAGTCGCTGAATCAGCAGTATTATTCTTGGTATCCTCAAAGATGCACTGAATCTGGTAATTTTCTCCTTCTATCGTAATTCCACCTTTGCTATTGATCCAATCCTCACAGAGCTGTGCTATACGTTTTTGTTGTATCGACATTTGAGATCCAGGACCAGTAAGTCCTAACGTAACACCGATCTTTATTTCTTTAGCGTCTGATGATGTGGAATAACTGTTTAATACAAGAATACCAACTAATACAATAAACAATCCGGTAAAAAATAACTTTTTCATAAGCTGTCCTCCTTATAAATATATTTTGTTAAGACACCCAGAAAACCCCGCTCTGTAAACGGGGATCAATGGTGGTTTAGAATTGGATTCAGAAAGTTGCCTGTTTTCCGTAAAGCCGTAAAGCCCCGCCTTGTAGGCGGGGATAGCTCTCACGGAGCAATTTTCTTTACTGTTTTGGCGATGCCTCCTCGGGCTGCTTTTTATATATGAGGGAATGCGTCCCAGCGGTGTCTACTCTCACAACGGCCCCTCCAATACCCGGAACGGTGTCACCCCGAAAATGGGGAGGACCTGAACTGGCCGGCACAAGGGGCGTAAGAGTTTCATTAGCCAGATTCACAATCTTCTGTATATCACCAGAATTTGTTGGCTTTACCACGCATACCGGCCTTACTGCATTAACAAAATTCATATCTTTAGAGTATTCCTCCAGGACCGCTTGTTCATAACTTACATTGCCAGCCCCAACTATTTTGGTCAGCTTGGCTTCTTCAATCATATTTGTCTCCTTTCTCCAGTACTTGTAGGCAGATTATGGTCTCTCTTGCAGAGTAGCGGCTCCCTGAGGACACACGGCATGGTGCATGCTATAGCAAAAAATGCAGATGGATGTCAAGTATTTATTTCAACCCAAATCCCGATATAGAAAAAGTAGACGTAGCTGACCGTCCGGATTTAGAGAGATTTTTTTAAACGCGGAATTCCTGATTCTTCAAATTGTCTCCCTATCCCGTATCAGGAAAGAACGCCCCCGGTGGGGCATGGCCCTTCCTCGGTTTTTGGGCAAACTGCTCCCTTGGCTTTGTCTCTCGTCCGCTGTATTCGTCTCCTTTTCCACCCATCTGGACATAAGCTCAATTCAAAAGACTTTTTTCTGATCCCTTGAAACAGTTCCAATTTTTCCAAATCGATCATCAACTTCAGGACAACCTCCCCTGCGTGTTTGACAATTCGACCCGCCACTTGAACCATCTTCCACCGGAACGTGGCGATGGTCTGTTTCATCCATGATTCTGGACAAGCAAGTCGTTTGAATCCGATAAAAAGATTATAGGCAATCACTCCTATCCTGAAAAAGACAGCATTGGCGTAGCTCTGCCCACACGGCATTCGATCCATCCCCATCCCATTCTTTAATTCTTTGTTAAAATTCTCTGCCTGCCCCCGTTGATTATGCCACGATAGCACCTCACCCGTGTTCTTCTCCTTCTCTGACCAGTTCGTCGCCACAGCATGATAAAAAAACGGCTCGGCCTTCTCAAATAATTCTCCCTGCCTCCGCACCTCACGTTTGATGACTAAACGAAAGGCCTTCTTCGTTTTTTCCATGCAATGAACCGTCTCCGCTAACTCATAGCCGCATCCCTTCACTGGTTCCTTCCATTCCTCCGCGGCAATCGATGCTATCAGCGGCTTCACCGCTTTGTCCTGATCTACGGTAATCGCATACCTCACCCCATCTTCCTCTAACTGATTGAACAATTCTGCCTGATAGGAAGCACTGTCCGCACGATAATACCCGATCCCTTTGCCCGCTGGTATTCGCTTCTTACACTCAAAATAAACCTCCTTCTGCCCACTCTGAGGCGAAACATTGCCCTCCCGAAACTCATCATAAATGCAAACGGGAGTCTCATATAAAAATCCAAGCATCGGCATGTAACCCTTATTCCCATTATAGGTAAACAAGGCATCGGCCTTCTCTCCGATAATCTCGGTGGCATCCGCATCTAACGTATATTTCGTAATCCCGTCCCTTTTCAAAATCCGTTCGTTGATCTTATCTCTCACCCTATCCAACCCCTCGATTCCAAGCTGCCCCGTTTTCGGTTCTCCCATCCTCCTTAACCAATCTCCTACCGTATCGGGTTCTGGAATCTCCTTACGTCCGATCAGCCTCAGTAATCCCTCTTCATTCTTCAATTCCCGTAGATCTTCCAGACTCCTCCCGCCCCCCTCCAACATTAACACGAGAGCATCCACGATCACCGAAGGATCAAAACCCCGATTGCTCCCCGGAGCCGGAAGATACTGGTCGGTCAGCTCCCTCAACCCAATCCCATGGTTGAACTCAGCCATCAAAGCTAATCCTCCGTGGGCCGTTAATCTCTCCTTCGTCGTTTCTATCTTGAATGGAAGCACCGTTTGCTGTATGCTCATTGTTAGCCTCCTCTTGGTTATGTCGGTTTCACCTTGCAGGTGATATTCTATATCACCGAAACCTCCAAACCAATAGGGGGTTTTCTTATTTCTCAAATTCCTATATCTTTTTTAGGGTTCAAGAAAACCGCTTATGAATTCATAAGAAAATTTGTATTGCAATATTTTTTTTAAGCATGATAATTAATACCAAATCTCATCCTCTGTTCTTCAGCCTGCCACAACGGGGTGAGGACAGGGAGGGGATCTTCTTACAATTGTTATCAGGTCATTCGTGAAGACTTCTCCTTGAGAACTTGAAGGAAGGGAACGGATGGGCTCAGATAAACTGATATTTTGGTTCGATGAAATAGGGAGAGAATATAACGATATAGTCGGCAAAAAATGTGCGAATTTAGGAGAAATGATCCGAATTGGCTTTCCTGTTCCCCCAGGCTTTGCTATTTCCATTGACATGTACCGAAGATATATCTTGGAAACCGGAGCCGCTGATGAAATGTCCTGGTACGTTAAGGGCCTCAGCGAGCTAAAAGGCAAGGGAATCACCGTATTCGAGGAAATAAGCCATACAATGCAGGACATCATATGTGGCAAAGAAATGCCATTGGCTGTGAAGAAGGGAATAAGCTCACACTATGAAAAGTTATGCAATAGGGTAGGAATTTCTGATGTTGCGGTTTCTGTCAGATCCGCTGGGAGCGAAAGCAGGCCAGGTTTATTCGAAACTTATCTCAATATTAGAGGTATAGAAGAAGTTTTGGACAAAGTTAAAAAGGTGTGGGCGAGTGCCTATACGGCCAGGGCAATTGCCTTTCGAATAAATAAAGGCCTGCCTATCATCGGTGATGAGTTGGGTGTTGCGATCCTCAAAATGGTAAATTCTTGTTCTGCCGGTATCAGCTTCACCGTGGATCCTGTCACGGGTGATTCCTCGAAGGTAATTATTGAAGCGAACTGGGGTTTAGGAGAAGGGGCGGTTAGCGGAGAGGAGAGAGTAGACAAGTTTGTGGTGGACAAACAGAGCTTGGAAGTGACGGAAAGGAATGTGGGTAAAAAGGAAAAATGTGTGATGAATAAGGAAAAAGGAGCCGAATGGAATGATGTGCCTGCGGATAGACAATCCATCCCGTGTCTGGGTGAGGAAGAAATTAAAGAGATCGCTAAATTGGCGATAGACCTCGAGGAACGCTTGGGTTATCCACAGGACATTGAATGGGCCATCGACTTAGATTTTTCCTTTCCCCAAAACATATTTTTTCTTCAAACTCGGCCCGTAAAAGTTGCAATCAGAACTCCAGCATCAACCACTGACCGTATCATTGACCTCATAGTAAAAATTTACAGACATTGATTCTGGTTGAGAGAAAGGAGGTGGAGATTAAAGGGTCGACACGGATGAGCAGATTCACCAACTCAAACATCAAAGGAAAGGAGGGTGAAAAATGGTGGAAAAAAGAGAGGAAAGAGTGAAACTATGGGATGAAATACCGGGGTATGATTTAATTGAAGAGATTGACCTTCCTGAGATGCATTCCTGGTTCCTTGATGCTACTCATAGTGTACCACCCTGGACGCCTCTGTATGGGTGGCATTGGATTAAGCATTGTTCTCACGGACTAAAGTATGCCGCGGCTGAGCTGAGCATCCCGACCTGCAAAGGCTGGGAGATGAGGTTTAGGGATGGGGGTTCCTATAATGCTTTCAATATCGTAAGGGATGAAAAGGAGATTGCGGCACGCGAAGTTAAATTTCGGGAGGCATTGCGTCCCTGGATTGAGGACTTTGATGGCTTATGGGAGGCCGGCAAGCAGGAGCTACTGGGTATCTGTGGTAAATTAAAAAGTCTCGAAGTTGACAAAGCCACCAACCTTCAACTATTCCACCATCTCTATGACCTGATTCACGCTTTCATGAGGATGTATGAGATTCACTTCATGGGGATGTACGCTTCGTATAATGCTTGGCTCTTACTTGAGGAACTATGCAAGGAGCGGTTTGGCATAAAAGACCAGGCCGCCGAGTTTCAGGACATGCTGCGAGGCTTCGACAACAAGATCTACCAAGCGGACAAAAAGATGTGGGAATTCGGACAGGTTGCGATTCAAATGGGTCTGGACGGTGTTTTTAAGGAAAACGAGCCTCAATCCATCCTTGCCAAACTCCAGCAGTCAAATAAAGGTAAGGAATGGTTTAAAAAATTCATGGACTACATGGAGAATGATGAGGTCGGAGGCTGGCGGATGAGGCGCTTCTGTGACTTTACCGAGCCGTACTGGCTGGAAGATCCCGCTACACCCATAGGAGTGATAAAGGATTATATCGTCAGAGGCACCAGCTATGACCTCGAAGCTACAAGGGCAGAGTTAGCCAGAAAGAGGGAAATAGCAATAGCCTCATTCCTCCAAAAGGTCCCTCAGAACGAAAAAGAATTTTTTAAGGGGTTGATTGGGTTGGCAGGAAAGGCGAGCTCATATAGCGAGGAGCATGACCTCTACTGTGAATTAATGGTACAGGCATTCATGCGCCGCGGCTATCTGGCAATAGGCAAAAGGCTCGCTCAGAAAGGAACAATTGATAAACCAGAGGATGTTTTTATGATGAACCCGGATGAAATTGACCGGGTGATGATGGTTCCTGAAGCCCATGACATGCGCTGGGTGACAAGGAGGCGGAAAGCCGCCTGGGAGGAGTGGCAAAAGAGGCCAAATCCACCACTTATTACCGACCGAGCTAACTTTGAGGAAGCATTAGGATTAGACTTGCTACCGTCAAGAGATGCCATTGCCTCCAAAATCGTCGTTGGTGAGCTCCCAGAGGTAAAGCCAGAACTAAAGGCGGAAATGTTTGGCCTGTGTGGGTGTGCCGGCGAGGCTGAAGGGGTGGCCCGGGTTGTCGTTTACTATGAAGATTTGAAGCAGGTGCAATCAGGCGAGATTTTGGTTTGCCCCGGTACGAACCCGGCTTGGACACCTGTATTTGGGATAGTCAAGGGCGTGATTACTGATAGAGGGGGGACGCTCTCCCACGCGGCTATCATCGGCAGAGAATATGGTGTGCCCACTATCGTGAACACTTTTGAAGGTACGGCAAAGATTAAAACAGGACAGAGAATAAAAGTGAATGCCACTGAGGGCGCAATCTACATTCTGGATAAGTAAAAGTCTCGGAATAGTAGAATAATGGAACATTGGGTAAAAAGCTTGAATTCTTAAAGAAAGGAGGGAAATAGAAATGAAAGAAGAGAAGAAAAGGAAGAAGGGAATTATTCTAATCACATTGTTGATTGTCATAGTAGGTGCTTTAATTTCCGGTGGTGGTATTAATTTGGCACTATCAGCGCCAGCGAAAGAAATTCCCAAAGAAATTCGTATAGGTGATGTTGTATCCTACACGGGTCCTTATGCAGGTTTCGGTTTTAATTCATTTGGAGTAGAAGCGGCTTTTGAGGATATCAACAAACAGGGCGGAATATATGTAAAAGAGTATGGGAAGAGAATACCGGTCAAATGGATAACAAGAGATGTTGCAAGCGACCCGCTAATGGTAGCGCCTCTTACCGAAGACCTGATTCTCCGTGAAAAGGTGCACTTCCTTGGACCGCATCTGGAGGTGCCAACGATGCGCCAGGGTACTGCCATGATGGCTGACAAGTATAAGATCCCTGCCGTTTTCGGAGTCGGTCCTTTCGAATCCTGGATGGCCATGAAGCAGTCAGCCGGGGCAACTTGGAAATATAGCTGGGCGTATGGTTTTGCCATAGGAACTCCACCTGAGCCGAAAGATTTTCGGTCTAACAATCCTGGATATTTGATGATGCCTACATGGTTAGGTGCTCTGGGTGCCTACGCTGGCAAGACCAACAAGAAGGTGGCTGCCTTTGCTCTTGATGATGCAGACGGCAGAGCTTGGTACATGGCATTTACTGGAGTGGCAACAAAGGAAGGGTATGACTGTTATCGTGCCCAAGACCAATTTGGCATATTCCCTCTGGAGACTAATGACTTTTCGCCAATAATACAGGAGTGGAAAAAAAATGGTTGTGAGATACTCTGGGGCAATTGTCCTGCACCTCATTTTGGAATATTATGGAAGCAATGTCATGTGCTGGGTTTTAAGCCTAAAATCGTTTTCTCTACAAGGGCAGCAATGCACTATCGTGATATAGCCTCCTGGGGCGGTGATCTGCCGCACGGTGTCGGCATGGAAATTTATTGGAATCCATCAGCCAAAGGCGCCGTCGGTATTGGTGGCACGACCCCACAATCGTTAGCGGAAAGATGGTATAAAAAGAAAAATGAACCATTGACCCAAGGCATAGGCTATGAGTATCATGGAGCGCAAATACTATTTAATGCCATTGAGAAGGCTGGTACACTTGACCCAGATGCAGTTAATAAAGCCTTGAGTGAAACCGATCTGGCTACAATGAATGGGCGTGCCGTGTTTGAAAAAGGGACACAGTTTCAGCGATTTTGGTGTGCGTTTGGTCAGTGGCGGAAGACCGATAAACCATGGGTATGGGAAGCGCCGACAGTCTTTTCTTATAGTGACGCCTTTCCGGTAACGGCTGAGTTGATATTCCCCATGCCTTATTAACCCAACCAAGCAAGAATGAATCAAGCAGGGCTTGGGCTAAACGTCAGCTCCAGGCCCTGTCTAATTCAAGGGAAGAACATATCCATAAATGGAAGTGCCGATTTCTTTCAGTAGAAAAGATGAATATACGTTCCTCCTCTTCCATATTCTGCCGCCACTATGATATCTTGCAGAGCTATTAGATTTTGGGACGAATCCGCTTGTTATTTCCAAATTTATTTGAGATAATGTGCCTCACCAAAATGATAAAGAAAGGGAGGTGAACCACATAAGGTTATGGAGTGCGTATGAGCAGGTTTTGTCATGATCAAAGGAATTCAGAAACGGGACGAGAACAAAGGAGGTATTGATATGTCTAATCATTCATATTTCGATGTCTTAATTAAAGAAGAAGATCGTATGGCAAAGGAAGTGTTCCGAAACTTCGTTGAAAAAGAAATGATGCCTGTTCGACAAAAAATAGACGATGATAAGGAGCATAAGATCGTCAGCAAAATCCTTCAAGGTCTGACAAATATAGGCGTTCAAAGGGCGGCCTTTCCCAAGGAGTATGGTGGAGGTGGCATGAGCTCTATCGTTTCTGCCGCCATCATGCACGAGGAACTTGCGCGAGGCGATAGCGGAGTGGCCACTGCTGCCACTGTCACGACATGGGCATTTCTTCCCGCCATTATCGCCGGAAACAAAGCAGTGTTAGACCGGTTTGCGCCGGAATTTTGCGGGGACAAGCTGAAGATGGGGTGCTTTGCCATGACAGAACCAGGTGGATCCCACGGAGGAGGGGGTTGCGACATTGAAAATCCTTCATTACACGGTCGGAAGATACGAACTATAGTGAAACTGGAAGGCGATGAATGGGTTATCAACGGTCAAAAATCATGGGCATCCAATTGTGGGGTGGCGGACGCCTATTGTGTGCTCTGTACCACCGATCCTAATTTAGGAGATGAGGGCATTGCCCTGATCTATATGCCCAAAGACATTAAAGGTCTTTCTTTTGGTAAATTTGAAAATAAGGTTGGAATGGCGGGTGATCACAATTGCGATATGTTCATGGACAATGTAAGGGTGCCGAAGGGATTTCGGGCGGCCGGAGTGGGAGCGGATGCGGAGTTAATGCATAACAATGTTATTGCGGCACGCATCCTCACCGGAGCACTGGCTGTGGGAAATGCGCAAGGAGCCTTTGAAACCGTATTAAAGTTTACAGGGGAAAGAATTGTGGCAGATAGACCGATCAGACAGCATTCCATCTGCGCTGGCATAATAGCGGATATGGCCATTGGTATTGAAACAGCCAGAAATTACTATTTGGCAGTGGCTTACATGGTCGATCATCCGGAAACTTATGATCCTCCAGTTTCGAATTTTATTTTGTCCAGAGCAAGTATCGCCAAAGTTTATGCCGCTGACGTGGCTGTGATGGTTACGAACAAGGCAATGGAGCTGATGGGTTCTTATGGCTACGTACGGGAGTATGATGTGGAGAAATATTGGCGGGATTGCAAGATCATTCAGTTATGGGAGGGTGGCGCCCAGTTAGGACGTTTTGATGTGTGCCGCGGGTATTACGACTGCAATTTATAAGATTTCTGAAGAATTTCGGAAATCTTTGATTACAACGATTAGGAAATGATGACACCGATTAAAATAGCAGTGAAATTAAAAATCTATGTAATCATTTTTTGGAATCTCTGTAATCAAGAGAGCGAAAGCACTCTTTCAGAGAGCTCTCTAAAATTTCTCTTGACATTTTAAACATGATGTGTTTGGATAGCACCCAATCTACAGTCTGAAATACTAAAGAGAGGAGGAAGGTTGAAATGAAGGAAGAGAAGAAAAGATTTTTTTTAATCACATTGTTGATGGTATTGATGAGTGTCTTAATTTTTGGCGATGGCACTAAGTTAGTAGGATCAGCATTAGCGAAAGAGGTTCCAAAAGAAATTCGTATAGGCGATGCCGTATCCTTTACGGGGATGTATGCCACTTTCGGTATTAATAAATTTGGGGTAGAAGCGGCTGTTGAGGATATCAATAAACAGGGCGGAATATATGTAAAAGAATATGGGAAAAAATTGCCTGTCAGATGGATAACCCGCGATTGCGAGAGCGACGTGTTAAAGATGGCGCCTCTTACCGAAGACTTGATTCTCCGTGAAAAGATACACTTCATTGGATGTGGTCTGGAAGTGCCAACCATGCGCCAAGGTACAGCTGTGATGGCTGACAGGTATAAGATCCCAGGCGTTTACGGAGTCGGTCCTTTCGAATCCTGGCAGGCTATGAAAGAATCAGCTAAGGCAACCTGGAAATACAGCTTTACTGCTGGCTTTGCTATAGCGACTCCAGCTGAGCCAGGAGATTGGCGAGCGGGTAACAATGGATATCTGATGTGGCCTACCATGATGGGCGTGTTAGATCAATTCGGTAAGCAGACCAACAAGAAAGTGGCTGGCTTTGCCCTTGATGACGCCGACGGCAGAGCCTGGTACATGGCGTTTACTGGAGAGGCAGCGAAGGCAGGTTATGATTGTTACCGTGCCAAAGATCAATTTGGCATATTTCCTGGGGATACGACTGACTTCACACCCATCATAAAGGAGTGGATGAAGGCTGGTTGTGAAATCCTCTGGGGGAATTGTCCTGGACCTCATTATGGGATATTGTGGAAGCAGTGTCATGTACTGGGCTTTAAGCCTAAGTTAGTTTGCGCCACCAGGGCAGGAGGTTACTATAATGATGTACAGGCATGGGGCGGTGACCTGCCGAATGGTGTCGGCATGGAAGAGTTTTGGAACCCACAAGTTAAAGGCGTAGGTATTGGTGGCACAACCCCAGAACAACTTTTTCAAAGATTTCATAAAAAGACAGGGCAACCATTGGCCCAGGGTATAGGCTATGAATATGGGACGGCGCAAGTACTATTTAATGCCATTGAGAGAGCGGGCACACTTGACCCGGATGCGGTTCGTGAAGCTTTACTTAAAACCGATATCAAGATGACAATGCATGGGCGTGCCACGTTTGAAAAAGGAACACAGTTTTGGCGATGGCCAGTCGCATGGGGCCAGTGGCAGAAGACAAATAAACCATGGATATGGGAAGCGCCGACATGTTTTTCCTACAACGACTTCTTGGTTTCGACGACTAAGTACATATTCCCTATGCCTTACGGCAAATAAATTTAATACGGATAAGTCAAGCAGGGTCTGGGATAGTGTGTCGCTCAGACCCTGCTTTTTGTAACCGGGGCAGACAAAAGGGGCGAAGAGTAGGCGAATGGGGGATCCGATTCTTACAGTAGAGAGAGTGAACATGCATTTTGGGGGTTTGGCGGCGATCTGTGATCTGAGTTTTGAAGTGCAGGTGGGGGAGGCCT
>Ga0299915_10001065_pt1 | contig 20138 bp, 8 predicted proteins | sample RVTome_13_FD_200263 | JGI IMG/M metagenome (GOLD analysis project Ga0299915, IMG submission 200263) | Soil microbial communities from uranium-contaminated site in the Upper Colorado River Basin, Wyoming, United States - RVT92D227 (version 2) ... | reverse complement strand
GCCTGAGATATAGTTTAGATAGACCTGTAATCCGGTCTCATCCTCATAGCGTGAGTCGGTAGCATCGCAGCGAACCGTGAAGTCAGTTGCTCCAGTAGTCGTAAAACGTAAATCGAATCCTTCTCGATAATCAGCATTGCCAACCAAGTAGCCTCCAGATATATCCTGCTCGATAACAGTCACGTCTCCAGGAAAGACGTTTCTCACTCCGGCATGAGCGGATATCTTCTCAATCAGGTCCTCGATCGTAACATCATCATCGCCTCCAGCCCCATAGAACCAGTTGCAAATAACATTCCCTTCCATATGCAGCTGACAAAGCTCTCCCTCAGAATGTTTGGCATTCTCTCCGATTATCTTAGTGATACCTTCCAGTCCACCAGTAATGAATACCTTCATGTAGGTAGAATAGCTTTTGGTTCCAATCAAGGTATTCTCAGAGTAATGTCTACTTCGATTGCGGAGATAGATCTTCTCACCCCCGGTCTTAATGAATATTTGCCATAGTGACGAGATTAGTCTAAGCTTGAAACAGGAGCCATCACTAATAGATAACAGCTTCCAAGCATAAGCGGAAGTCGATGCTGTCCAGTTGAATAACCTGATCTCAACGCCATACCCATCTCCGTAGGGATTTTGATAGCTTCCGTTCTGGCGCAGCTGGTAGGGTCCCTGGGTCAAAGTAGGTGTAGTTACTTTCGCAGTATAGGCATAAACCACATCCCCAATCTTCACCTGCCCAGAGGCTGGAAAATCAGTCAACGACTCCATTGGTAAATGAGGTATACCGTCAACGCTGCTCGAGGCCTCATTGGAGGCAAAGTTCACCCCTGCAATCCTGAATGATGGGGCTGATAGATAGCCATAGATACCACATTTCATGGCTACCGTTTCACTGGTAAACATGAAACTATCTGCCTCGGTCCAGTCGTACTCCAGCTCCTTAGTCCAGATACCTCCGGTTGGCATATAGACCTCGAAGTGGCCGTTACGATGTTTGAAGAGCAGATCGACATTTGCTCCAGGAGATCCGGAGCTGGGAGTATCATAGGCCAGAACCGTTTCGATATCATCTCTTACCTTGACGATCTCTACCCGGTTATTTGAACGGTTATATCTCCCCAGGACAAAGTTGCCTCCGTCCTCTGCCAGACCCACCAGACCAACTGCGGTGGGATAGGTAGATATCGGGCCTTGTACGGTATGCTCGAAGCTGGCTGCAATGCTGAAGTTATAGGCGTTGTAGGGCTTTTGGCCGAACATGATATAGGGCCTACCAACACCAGGGATTTGAAGTCCACCCGATCCGCTTGTAGGAGTATCCCAGGGAGTATTCGGATCGTCATAGATAAACGGCACCTTGACATTGTTCAGTATCTCCACTCGAGAAGGGACGAACACAGTCGTTTGGCTTGCCTCAAAGATAAGAGCGATTCCCTTGATATGCTCTCCAACCGTAAGTCCACTAACTGTCACTGTAATTGGATTTTCTCCCGCAACTGTTCCGGGCCAGGTCTGAGGCCACCTTGTGTTTTCGTCAGTATAGACCTTTGTGTATGTCCCATCTGCCTTCTTGATAATCAGGCACAGTTCAACGATATCATTACTCCCTGCATCATCAGGTCTGGACCAGCCATAAATCTTGGCATTGATAGTGGTGGCAGTTATCTCGGGATACTCGTCAAGACTCATTACCGTTTTGAGGTCTTCTACCTGGATACCTAGCTTATGGCTCCCACTGGCAGTGTAAGCATCTACTCCACCAGCATTGAGAATGTTAATCCCTGTGACCCCATTATCGGCATCGCTAAAAGGAATACATTGCCAGAAATCAACAAAGAAAAATGTCCTGGTTTGGTTAGCCTGAGGAGCGACGTATAAGTTCCCGGACTCTTCGTCAAAGGTGTCGTAGAGAGATGACTTGCCAAAGAACTCCGTGTAGAATGGACTGGTATGGTTCTGGAGTTTCCAATGTCCCTCATTCATTAGAGACAGGCTAAGTCCTCTCGATCCATCCCTGAGACTGGAGTTAGTCCCCTCTATGATATAAGTCGCATATAGATCGCCTTGAGATCCGGACGTTGTTTCATATCCAAGATATAACCTGACTCGATTGCCTTCCTGGGTATATTCATGAAAGAGTAGTGCCTCATCTGAGGCTTTTAGCTCCAGGGTAGCTCTCTCATTTCCGCTCTCGTAGCGATTGATTGAAGTGGATGGGATATCAATAAATTGACCGTTATCATTATCTCCGTCGAAGGTATATACAACGTCGTCATAGCAAACCCGGTTGCAGTTAGTAAGATAAAGACGATTATCCTCACCAACCCGAGCTAAGAAACGATAACCCAAATCAGACACAGATCCAAATCTATCAACCGAGAAGGACTTGCCATCCTCACTACGCAGAATCATACTGTAATAGCGATCGCTCTCTACATTCTCTGTCCTTTTGAACTGTCCAGCCAGATAAGCCACGCTGCCATGATCGTAAGCATTGGCTACCCTGAACTCACACAATGACACCTGGAGATTAGATGGAACAGCCGTAAAGATATCGCTCCACTCCTGGCTTTGGACATCCCAGTAAGCACCCTGAACGGATCCATCCAAACTAGAGACGTACACGAATATCTTGTTGTCCAGGAACAACGCTCCAGAGTAGAGAGCCAGATTATCCATCGTCCTTCCGGAACCACCTCCCGATCCCGAGGTATCAACGAACATCGGGAACATGAAACGATCGACTGCTTTGTACTCTGTGGTGTTGATAACGGCCCTGGCCCGAATGCCCCCGTCTCCATCAGTCAAGACCACACAGTAAGTGGCCGCCACAGCATGTACGTGCAAAGGTGTTTCGTCAGGTGTACTGACGTTGGTCCCACCATCAAGCGAGACAGATGGTGTCCAGGTAATATTGTGTCTGTAGACAGAACCACCCGAGATACGATATAGCCTATTGTTACAAACTCCCGGCTTGCCAGTAATAGATACCCCCAGGCTGGAAGCAGCTTCACCATTCTTGGCAACCTTTAGCGTTCCTCCATCATTGAAGAAGGTATAGCAAGCCGGATCTCCAGGAGGGCTCCCAATTGGCAACCCGATATCCTGAGGCATTGGACTTTCTGGAAAGCCAATAGCATCTGCTCCACTCACCGGATTATCTTCAGTAATGGCAGTAAAGAACAACCGAGATGGGTAGAGCTTCCCATAAACGAATGACAAGTAGCTGGAGTCTTGCTCGATTGCGGCTTCTATTTCAGGAGATACAGATCTCATGTTGGCTCCAGCATAAGCGTAACAGGAATGAAATACCACGCATCTTCCCCTTGGAGGATGGTCGTTACAGCTTGCCAGGGGAACTCTCCCTGGAAGTAGGCATATCTGGCTACTCCAAAGTGGTCAGTAAACGTGATTCGATCTGATGGTGTAGCCTTGGGATTATTCAATTCCCATAACCGTTTCAGTTCCGCAAAGTCTCCGTAGCTTGGTCGTGGCTCTGATTCCCTACATCGAATGAGGTATCTATGTACCTCATAATTAGCACCTTGAGAGATATCCAGAGTACCACCAACTGTACGGTTGACAGCCTGCTCTCTTTGGCTGGTAGGAGTATAGCCACCCATGACTACAGCATAGTAACCACCAGAGCCTGAACTATCTTGAAGGATGATATAAGCAGTAGTAGGCATCAGATATCAATCTCCTTATCTACCGCAGATAGGATAAACTCTCTCAACAGATTGCCTCCCAGGTTGATCACCAATCGAATCTGTCCCTTGCCATCGCCTGATCCTGTCGTTTGCAGAGGAGTGCCATTCTGCCAGGGATCAAGTTTGTAATTGGGGATAATCTGTCCGGAGAAGTAAGGCCGAAACTTTTCTACTCCTCTTTCTCCAACAATGAGATCCTGTCCGGCAAAGACATCTCCACCATATTGCTCTGGAATATAGTCTTTAGGACCCTTGGGAACTTTATCCCCTCCGCCTCCACCTTTCCCTCCACCTCCACCAGATTTCTCCTCAATCTTGATCACCCAACCATAGATCTCTGCAAAAGCCTCTATCAGAGCCTCCATCGTATCTTCGTTGAACAGGTTGCCTTTAGCAGCTGCTTCTTGAGAGAACTTCGAGAACTCCTGCATAGTCTTGGCGATCTCGAGCTGAGTTGCAGCATATCCGGCAGCTGATTTGATCTGCTGCTCTTGGAGCTTCATTTGTTCGATCTGATAGGCCCTCTGAAGCTTGACCTGTTCCTCTTCCAGCTTCTTTCTGGCCTCAAAGAACTGTTCCTGTTTCTTGATCGCCTCTTCCTGAAACTTGAGCTGCTCCTTATGCTGAGACTGTTGTAGCCTAAAGCGCTCATCCTCAAGCTTCCACAATTCCTCTTGGCGTTTCCGTTGGCGGTCGATCTGCTCCCCTTCAGCTCCATATAGGATCGTCTCACGTCCCATCTGGCGCTCAGCAAGTCGTCTTTCCCTACCTGTCATGAAGCGTAGGTTCTCTTGGAAGTCCTCTTGCCTCCAACCCCATTGCATACCCCGCATCTGATCCTGGAAAGCCCAATCCTGGCGAGTCCAGCCTCTCTGCTGTTGAGCTTGTTGGAAGTTGAGGGCAAAGTTCTGCTGGAAGAACCTATCTTGCATGGAGAGTTGTTCTCTCTGTTGCCCAAATCCCCATTGTTGCTGCATCCAGTTCAGATTGCGGAATGCATCCTCGACACCCCAGAATCCACCACCTTGAGAAGTAAAACCACCTACACCGGGAATATTGAAACCGAACTTGCCAGTGTTAAAACCAAACGGTTGACCAGTTTGCGGATTGACTATTCCAGCATATTGATTAATGCCAACGCCAGTCGTGAAAGCTCTCTGGAGAGCCATCTGTTGCTGTTGGATACCCACTTGGGCCATTTGCTGTTGAGCCTGTTGTTGGAGTTGCCAGGCTTGACCCCCGAATTGTCCCCCACCTATCATAGCCTGAATCAACCCCTGAGAGAGATCGGGGCGTTGTTGCCAGTTGGCTCCCCAGATACGCGGTGCCATCATAGCCGAGGTAATACCTGGCATTGCCAGGGAGCTCATTCCCCAGGGCAAGCCGGTCGGCGTAGCCTGATACATTCCGGTAGCTACCTGAGACTCTCTCAAATCAGTCATGCCTAGATAAGACGTTGGGATCTGCGTTCCTGCAACCCCCGGTAAATTCAATGGCATTTGAGCGAACTGGCCTGGGAACATAGTCGCCATTCTTGCATAGGCCATCGGATCGCCCTGCATCATCCTGGTCAGCATCTGGTTTATCGGAGCAGGAAGTCCAGCAAATCTCTGGGTTATAGTTTCGGCTCTTTGCTGCCCCATACCACCAAAGGCAGTCAAGATGCCCTGTAAGCCCTGAGCATACTGTTGCTGTTGAGCGACGATCCCAAGTTGACCCAGACCCATACCAGCATATTGTTGCATATTGATCTGAGCTGGTTGCATTCCAAGACCCATCCAACCACCATACACCTGCTCTTGAGCTGCCAAAACAGGTTGTTGTTGAGCAATTTGCTGTTGAGCCCTAATTCTCTGTTGCTCTGTCCAAGTTCCTTCATAAGTTTCAAGTCTGGGCATCTGATAAGGCAAGCCGATTAGAGCTCTCCTCTGTGCAAGATTGGCTTGCTGTGCCATGATCTCAGCCTGAGTTTGAGGAATTGCCCCTAGCCGTTCCTTATATTCAGCTAGCAAATCTCGACTTGGGACTCCTGGAACAACTACTGGAAATTCTCTTCCGCCAGGACCTCGTTCCATATAGCGCATTTCTGGGCGGCCATGTAATATTCCAGGAGTGGGAGCCAGGAAACCCAATGCTTGATAACGTCCTTCTCCGGTTTGCAGTTTTTCAAGCTGCTCCTGTGTGAGACCACCTTGAGCAAGCCAGTTCTCTATATTGATTCCAGCAATACGCTGTTGTTCCTCAAAACCCCTACCAGGAGCAGCGGCTGCCATCATGCCAGCTTGTTGATAGGGAATGCCCTGTGCTAAACCAGCTCCTAGAAGCGGGAGCGTTCCTCCTGCTCCCTGGGTAAGGTTGATCCCAAATCTTTGCTGAAGAATATTGGCTCCAATAAGACCTTCTACCGGAACTTCTGGATATTGAGCTGCCTGGACTTGGCTATACATGCTCATCCAGTAATTAACATTAGCGGTTGGAACTCCTTGCTGCTGGAGAAATCCTCGTAGGTCTCTTCCTCCCTGGACCTGATATTGACGCATTGCCTCAAGACGAGCTACCATTGGTTGCTGCTCTCGCCTATTCAGCAAGTATCCATATCCAGCCCAATTGAACATATCAGAAACTCGCCCGGTTGTCCCCATCCCTGTTTGCTGATCCCAGGTCAATGTACCTCGAGCGATCTGGCTTGCAATGTTTACGGCATTTTCTTGAGGGCGTGTAGCAGCTCCATAAATATTCAGAGCGGCGGTTCCGAGCATGGCTCCAGCCGTAACGGGAGCAATGAATGGGGCTGCGGCAGGAGCCATCATCGCTAACCAGCTCATGGCACCAAAAGCACCTACTCCAGCCTGTGCCATCCCAAGCGCTCCCATCATGCCAGGTTGGTTGCGAGCCAAGTCTCCTTGAATTGTTTTAAGTGCTGCCCAACCACCCCCGGCATAAGGAGCCTGCATTCGCTTAACATATTCATCTGGCGACAATGTTGGCACCATCCCACCAAACTGAGCGCCGTAAGCAGCCTGTATTGCCTGTTGCTGTTGCTGAAATTCTGGATAGCCAAGCTGAGCACCACCACCTATAATTCCAGCAATAGAACGCATATACATCAGGCCAAAGCCACCAAGCATTCTTCGGCCCATCATTCCCCACTGAGTTGCTCCCTCTTCACCTGGAACAGGTGTGCCGGGTTGCATAGCAGCTGTCGCCATCTGAAGTCTTGATAACCCAGCTCGTCCTTGTGCGGTCTCGTATTGCTCAAAAGCGGTTTCAATTTCTGCGGATGGTTTTCCTGCCAGAACAGAAGCTAACTCCGTCTGGGTAAGTCTTCGGGCTACTGGCGATTCCCATCCAGCAAGACGAGTGAGTTTTTCCGCTGCCTTGTCTCTGTTGTATTCAGCTGCCTCAAAAGCCTTGTTGTATCTAAGAAATGTGTTGTAGTGCCTATCTGTAAGTTTCTCGCCTCTTTCCAGGACCTCATTAAGATCCAGTTGTCGTCCTTTGTATGTCGAGATAGTAGTTACTTGCTTCTGAATGGCGTCATCCATCTCTTTGAAGCTGGTAAGCCATCGCCTGGCTAAATCGGCTCTGGCCTCACTTACCGGTTGCTCTCCCACTCTACCAGCCTTGGTTCCAGTATACTGTTGCTGAAGATTCCACATACCAGCATAGATATTACTGATTTCCTGACCAGCCGGACCTAGCCTGGTCGCCTCCGCAGCTGCAACGGCTGTGCCAGGAGCGCCAACAACCTGAATGGCCTTAGCAATATCCGTTTCGCTTTCTGGGATATCAGCCATCGAAGGGATTATCCCCTTGAACATTTTCCCGGAAAGACCAAACATTTCAATTGCTTTTCGCAATGGTTGATTGGCCTCTATTAACCTGCGAAAGTTTAAGTTTCGTGATCTGGCTAATTCAGGAGCCTGAGCTATTGCTTGCATTGGCGATAATCCAGCGATGGTCTCCCGATCGATCTGTCCCGGAAACATCTGGGAAAGGAGTTGAGGGAATTGCTGGAAGGTTTGAGCTAAGAAACCTCGATTGGTGAGCTCGCTTCCCTCTCCAATGGTTCCATAAGCCTCTTCAAAAGCAGCCTTAGCTCCAGGCCAGACAGCTTGAGCCATCTTAGGACCCAATGCACCAGATGCTCTAAATAGAACTCGATTGCCTCTAAATCCTAGTAGGGCATTGACTATGGGCTGTACAACCTCGGCCATGTCTGGCCTTGCCGCATAAGTTCTCCTGAACTCACCAACGGTCATCCGTTCCGGTACCTCTCCAGGTTCTCCCTCTTCTCCCCACTCCCCACCACCTTCAATACCAAGAGCAGCTCTTAGATCATCAGCTCTCATATAGCTGGTAGGAGGAAGGATCTGGCCTCCCCTGATGCGTCCCATACGTATGAGCGGAGCCCGTCTACCTGGCTCTTGAGGTGGTTCTGCAAACCCAGGGATAGTTCCGGCAGGAGGGATATTCCGGCCTCCACCTCTACCAGCGGCAGGAACAGGTTGTTGAGGAGCGGCATAAGCTGGAGCCTGAGTTACAGGAGGCACAGGAATACCTTTAGCTCCCATCCAAGACGTTATTGAAGATTCAAGTGCAGCTGATCCAATCTGTTCTGCTGCAAAGACTTGGGATTGCGCCATGCCGGTTTCAAGCTCACGACGACCGATATTCATCACGGCTTGCCTGTACTCTGAGATAGTCCCACCCCTGGCTCGAGCTGCTTCTGCCTCTTCAGCCCGGATCGTCCTGGCCTGTTCTGGGGATATCTGCATCACCCGACCCTGAGTTACAGGCATCCGCATGGCATAGGCAGCCAACTGACCCGTATATCTTTCAACGGGAGAGCCTGGCTGCTGAACCTTGAGCTCTGCCACCTCACGAGCTCCTTCAACTCCCCCAGGAACTGGCTGGATAATATCCGCTCTGGCTCCCAATAGTCCTGGCATACTGAGCCTGCGCTCCGTTTCAACCTCAGGGAGATTGGCAGCTTTCAGGTATTGTCCTACCTCGAAATGAGCTCGTGTTCCCGCCCGAAGGATTTCTTTAGGAACCTGGCTGATATCTCCCTCTGGATAGGCTAATTCAGAGGCACTCAAAGGAGCTCCTCGGCGTTCTGCGATGGTAGCTAGTAATTGCCTGGTTCTCTGATAAGGAACTCCTCGCTGAGCCTCGAGTATCTGTGATGCTTGACGCATGGCTTCGATATCCGCTTGTTCCTGGATCATCATCAGGTTTCCGGTAATAGGATGGCGAACCTGGATAGGACCTTTAGCCGGAATGCCTGCTATCTCTCCCCAGGTTTCCCTGAATTGTTTCATAACCGCAGTACCGGCCCATCCACCCTTCTCGGATGCCAGGATGGTCTCTGCTATGGTAAGCGGGTCTTTATAAGTAGCCTCTCCCTTAGTGTGTTTCAGGAAATCAAACATTGTAGAAAGAGGTCTATATCTCTGTTCTGCAACCTCATAAGGAACTCTTTCTCCACCAATAAGGAAACCACCTCTCCGAGCCATACCAGCCCTAACGTTCAATAGCCGCTCACGATTTGCGGCTACACCCTGTTCTTTGCCTGTATACTCAAATGCTCTGGCCATCGTGGAGACAGCGGCATAAGACCTCTCGCCAATGGCTCCTTCCTCTTCAAGTTGCATCATGAGCTTGGCGATCCGATTGCTGGCTGTTTCTCCTGTTCCTGTGCTTGCCCTGGCCTCTTCAATACGCCTGGAGATGTCAGCTCTCCTGGTTCTGAGCATAGCTTCCTGCTCAGCTTCTGTCATCTGGCCTCTCTCGGGAATCTGCATGATCATGCTGGAAACCCAATCGGCAGGCATATCCGAGGCCCCAAGCCCGGCTCCGGCAAGTCTAGCAATGGCTCTAACATCCTCCTCTTCCGGATTCCACTTGAAGGTAGAATAGGTGAAGTCTGCTCCCCCTGGCTGGCTGCCAATATTCACACCCCATTTAACCGGCTCAGTTGCTCCCTTGGATTGGAACCCTGAGGTACCCATAAGGTTTTCCCAGAAGGTTTGATATTTCTCGAAGTCTAGCCAGTTCTGATAGGGTTTCTGGCCGATGTCCACGATCTCGGTAGAAAGACGACCAGGGACGTTCAGGAACGCTCCTGCCGCCTGAGGTCTACGGCGATAAACATTGTAAGATAGTCCCATGCCTCGGGTCTTGACCAGGTTCCAATCTTCACCGAACTCCTGGAATTGTTCGGTTCCTAATGCGATTCGCCTCCCTAATAGTCCTTCCCTAATCTGTTCTACTTCTCCGCCGATCTGCTGTGTGAGGAATCGCTCTCCAGGAGGTCCCATCATCCTGGCAATAGCGGCTTGCATATTCTGGCCCCAGGGATTGAACTGGGCTGCTTGAGAGCCAAAGATAGCGTTATAGGTTTTCTGTTGCTGAGCTGGTGTCTGTCTACCTACAATCTCACGTAGCCACTTAGAGTATTCCTCATTGGTTCCAACCTCTCCGTAATATCGTTTCCAGCCTCCAAGCATACCTCTGCCAGTTCTAAAGGCCAATGGTAACAAGGTCATCGGGTCCAGATCGATATCACCCAAACTGGCTCCATACATAGAAGAGGTCATGATCTCAGGCATCATCAATCCTGCTCTACGAGCGGCGTCGGACATCATTGGACCTAACCGCCTGGCTCTCTCGGAGATATTTCTCAACATCGGTTGCGGAGTCATAATCTGGAGTGGCTGCACCGATCCCGGCATTCCCTCTGTGCCAATATTGGGAGCCGGGTAACGTAACCCAATACCTGTTGCACCCTCCATAACCCTTAGATAACGTCTCCATTCCAGCGGATTCCTGGGACTGCCTCCCTGCATGAGATAGTAACGACGCAATCCTTCCTCAGACATGAGCGCTTGACCTGGCTGAAGCAGGGATGTCCCCCCATACCTGGAGAAAAGACCACCTCTGCGTTTCCGCAGCTGGTCAGTATCGGTATAGATGGACTGGAAATCCTGGATCTCACGTCTGAGCCAATCATCCTCTTGACCAAGATCTGTCCTTTCCAGAAATTGACCCATGAACTTGTTGAATCGGGTGGCAACCTGAGCCTGGGTCTGGAAGTCTACCCCACCCTCTTCATTGATCTCTGCCAGGAGGCTTTCTAGCTCCCTGAATGCACCTCCACCAGCCATTCCAGCCCTGAGGCCCTGAGACCAGTAAACCGGCTCGGGTTGGTTCTCGGGAACGGCAGCCGCAGCTCGCATCTCCCTCTCATAGAGTGCCATGAGCTGGGTTTGCCCAATCGGTCCTTGTCCCGGAGTTTGTGTGGCAGCTGTAATGGCAGTTCTGACTTGCTTTGCCATATCCTGCGTGACTGTATAGAATTGCTCTGTGGCCGGTGGAACCCCCTGGCGAGTGGCCATCCATCCCCTGGTCACATTTTGCAGAGCCCATCGAGACGGGCTTTCCGGAAATAGCCTCGCCATATTTCTCTCAAGGAAACCAGAAACTTTGCCATAACCCTGAGCCTGCATACCCTCGAGCATTTCTCCCTGAGTGGAACCTACACCAGCCGACTCCTGAACTAAGGTGGCCAGCTGTGGAGCCACTACCCATTGAGGCTGAGGCATATTCGAGGTGTATAAGCCAGTTCCTTGATCGAATGTCAGGCTCTTCTGGAAGGTTCTCATGAATTGCCTGATATCCCTGAATCCCATCCCTTGAGATTGCAAGTGAGCCAGTAATCCTTCCCTGGCAGATCGAAGCGTCTGAGGCGTATATTGCTCGATAGGTGCTGTACCACCAACGATACCCATCCCAAATCTACGGAGTAGTTGTTGTTGATCGGGATATTGGCGGAACTGTTCCGTAATTCCGACTAGAGCTTGCTCTCCGGTTTGGTAACGACCGGACCTCGTTCCCAGCTCTTCAAGACTTAGCGGAACGTTAGCCCTACGCATGGCAGTTAGGGCTCCGGTTATGTCTTTCTCACCCTTATAAATCGTGGACAAGAACTTATACGGATCTTGTATAGCCTGAAGCGCATTGAGCACAACCGGCTCGATGAACTTGGCTTCCTGAAGTACCTGGTATGGAATTGCTCCAGCCTCAGTTCTCAAAGCCTGCTCGACACCGACGAGAGGCAGATTGATCTGTCCTTTGGTCCATTGTTTGGGAGCTCCGATCGTGGCAACCCATTTCTGAATATCGATGACAGGCTGTTCCTGAGCTCCAAACATGATGTCTTGAAAACCTTTTGCCTGAAGCTTCTGTAGCCATGGAGTTAGTTGCTCTCTGGTCATCCCTTCTCGCCAGGCTTGAGGGAGATTCAAGCGATAGCTGATCATCTGCTCCTGCTGTTGCCCGGCTGTATAGCCAAGGTTTTGCCCTTCCGGAAGACCCTGGGTATAAGTAACCCTTCGACCAGGATCAAGCACTTTGCCTAGTTGAGAGACATCCATCTGGAACGGGGATTTCACCAATTCCTCTAAACCACCGGCTCTAAGCACCTCTGTCTCATGAGCTAATCGACCGGCTACGACCTGGCCTCCCAGTCCAGTTACATACCGTTCCAGCTCTGGGGGCAACCTGAATTGCTTGGCTCCCGATTGCCAGGGGACTTCACCAACCGCTGTTATTGCCTGTAATGGAATACCCTTATAGGGACTCTCTCCAGCTCGAATGGTAACTGAGGCCTGTCTCAAGAATTGCTCGGGGACTGGCTGTAATTGCCTTTGTCCGGCAATATCCCCTGTCATAATCATAGGGGTGGCAACCTCACGCCTTCCCCCGACGTAGCTCTGCTTATAGGGTTTGGCAGTCAGCATATCGGCTACTGTCATTCCCTCCTCTTCTCGCAAAGAGCCGGCTGCGAAAGGAGCAACAAATACAGCTCCCTTAGTTGGTGATGGCTCGTGGATATATCCTCCAGCTAAGAAAGCCCAGGGAGTCCTTGCCGATAATCCTCGTTCCGTGACCTGTCTGTGCAATGCCGCAACGGATTGATTTAGGATATCTGCTGGTTCCTGCTCCCCAGTTGGACCTACAAACGGAACCGCATACTGACCAGCCTGGAAACGTAAATTGCGGGGTGATTGCATCTCGGTTGGCGACATATAAACACCAGCACCGGTTGGGATGCGACCTGGAATTGGCACACCACCTGGACCTGCCGCCTGAGCTCCAAAGGGATGGCGTAACTGATCCAATTTGCGGTAATAGTCCATGACCGTATCACGCATGGTATATTGTGGTGGAAGATCGGCCTTTCTAGTTGCCCACTCCCCGAAACCAGCTGCTACCCTACGAGCAAAAGATGAGATACCTGTTCTCCAGGGAACGATATTGCCAGGTTCGGGAATGCCTCCTAGTCCCGCTGTCAGTAGTTCTCCCCTGCGTAATTCCCAACCCTCTCCCGATTTGACGGCTAACGTTTCATTGGGGGTTCCCCTAACTCTCCCGAACCAGGACTGTCCTTCGGCCCTGGGGTGGGTTATGTTTACCTCGTATTCGTTTGGAACTGTCCTCCAACCCTCCGGACCATAGACCTCGACTGGTTTGACCTGGACATTCTGGCTAAGACCTTGCCAGCCAAGCATCTGAAGTTCTCTAAATAATAGGGATCTGAGCTCTTCAGGATTCGAGAAAGCTGGTGTCTCTGAAGGAAGTGGTAAGGGAAAGTTGGGAACACGAACAGGCATATCAGACTCCGGGCTGTTTCTGTTCAGCTCTGGAAAACGCAGCGAAGATATCTCTGACCTCGACGCAAAGCTTCATCTCTCGCATCAGGATAAAAGGCTGATCGAGTAGTCCTCCAGCTTTTGGTAGAGATCGAAATTCTTCCATCTGCTCAAAAAAGGTAAGCGATTGCGGTTTCTCCGGTACAGCTACATTCAATCCGTAACGCAATTCGTTCAGAGCTCCAAAATAACCTTCAAGGTCTTCCCGTAACTTATCGAGTCCTTTGGATAGCTCTAGCTCCCCAAAGGGCCTCCCCAGGAAAGGTTCACCTCCAAGACTTTCTCGTGGATCTCCTGAGCGATATCTGGAGGCAACTTTCCCCAGGCTTTCTTGAACTCATTCTCGGTCATATCCAGATCGGAATGACCATTGAGGCTCTTGAAGCGAAACAATGACTTTCCATCCTCGTCCTCAAGGTTACATCCAATCAGGGTCAGGTAGACCTCGATGCGCTTGAGCTCCTCAACAGACCATTTCTGGCGAAGCTGTAGTTCGTCATTCAGAGAAGCTCTTGCCTGGATAATTTGAGTGACCTCGGAATGGATCAAACTACGCCTTTCGTTCTGTTCCTGGGTAGCTTGACGGATGGTTACTTTCGTAGGCTCTCCTTCGTTATCATAGGCAAGATCGGTTCGTTCCAGAGGGAAGTCTTTCTCTAGTGGTGCGGTCAGCTTGACTGGCATCATTTTCCTCCCGGATCATATGTGATCCGATTCTCGATAAAAATTCAATATTTTCGACATTCAGGCAATTTGGGAGGCTCTCATTTCTGGGAGCCTCCCGGTAATGCTAGATTATGGGCTAGGCCATGCGTAACTGGCGTACTTGTTACGCAGCTCGAAGGTACAGTAGTCCCCGGTCGTATCCAGGGCCTGACCAGCGAAGTTCATCAATACCGCATCATTCCCGGCCAAAGTAATGCCGCCTTGTAAGGCAAGCATCGCTTCAGTCACAGTAACCAATAGTTCGTAAGGTTGTGCTTCCCCGGACATATTGGCAGGAGAGATAGAGCGGAAAGTAATCGCTGTAGTAAAGGGAACCGAGCTCCATTCCGTACCAGACAGACTCCCCGTAAGGATCTGGCGGTATAGAGATGGATTTTTCCACTTTACGGTCAGAGCCACATTGAGTGACCTGGTTACGATTGTAACATCTTCGAGATACGGAGAACCATATACCTTCTCCTGGCGGATATCCAGGTTCCGGTTGGTCATGGTCAGTACAGCTTGAATGACGGGCAAGAGCCCATAATCCGGCGTGCTGATATAACCTCCTGGAGTGGTACCAATCGGGATAGAAGGATAGTCCTCGAACTCACCAGCAGCATTCCAGCCACCCGCCGAACCTGACGTGGTTCCCCAAGCAGGGGATTCCTCAAGTTCAAACAGACGCCCGAGAGCGTCCACCCGAGCCTGAATGAGTCCCTCATTAGGGAGCGTCAAGGCCAGCGAGATAATCTTGCAGTCTTTATAGACTTCACCGATGGAGTAATCTCCGACATCTCCACCGGAGGGGATAAACTTGCGGAAACCAAGCCAGGGGATGAAACCTGGGTTATCCGGGTCCAGCTGAAAAACATGGTTCTTCACCGAGCCGGAGCCGGAGGTCGTATCGCAGTATCCCAACGCACCTTTAAGCAGATAACCGATTGAGGCTTCTAGTCGTGGGTGGATAGTAAGACCACCACCAACCATGACTCCCGCTTTGAACGGGATGGTTGGCAGAGGTCGTCCACCGACTTCCGGAGGACCCAATCGCTGATCGTCCATAACCGCAAGATCGGCCAGAGTTGCCTTATGGCGGAACCACGAACCGCTGACAACATCGATCTCTTTGCCAGCCTGTGGCCCGAAGCCCAGAATACCAGCTTGAGCAACAACAGCCATAGTAAACTCCTAGTACGGTCGATGAGTTAAGACTTGCCAGGCTATCTCACCTCTCCAGATATATTGCGCTGGAGGACCTCCACCTTCATAGAAGTTAGAGGCATAGACCCAGAGATAGTAGGCACGTTCTCCAAACTCATCTTCTAAATCAGCAACATTCGTTCTCTCGGCGTAGTAGACAGCTCTCCCAAAGTATTTATGAGCGTAGTCGGCTGCAACTTCCTGCTTGTAGTTCTTCAGGACAAAATAACAACCGAGCGTTATCCTGCCCTTTCTCCACCAGTAATGCCCGCCTCCAATCTCTCCATCCGGGATATTCATGTTGAGGTTTTCCATATCACGGACAGCCAACCTTCCATCCCGAGCGGAAAGATTCATCGGATCCAGGGGATTGCCACTCGATATCCAGAGATAGTTCACTGGCTCGAGTGGGCTCTCCTGGAAGCGGTAAGCCTGGACATCGCCAGCTCTGGTCGGATCTGACGAGGGGATTTTTGTCCTCATCTCCGAGAGCAGTTGGTCCCTCAAGCGTAAAACGATCAGATGGCTGATCTGGCTCATTGGCTTACCTTGACGTAAGGAGGTAACATTTTCATTTCCTGAAAGAACAGCTTTCTGTAAAGCTCTGCCTGGACTCTGAGCGGGTTATCTTCCGGGTTTCCGCTATCTACCCTGAGATTGAACTGGCGGATATTAGCCGAGTTAGAACTTTTAGGCAGAAGGCAGTGAGAGCCGGCATAGTACATTATCCCTACCAGAGCTGCTGTAGGAACTTCCAGAACGAAACCGAGATCCGATTCCGATTCTGGCTTATTCCAATAGGCAAAGTAATACAGCCTGAGCTGATCTCCCTCAGAAAGAGCAACCGATAGGCTCAAGTATCCACTGGGATATTCGATCCAATCATTGTCCGATGTTGTGGTACTCGATCGGGAAGTCATAGGAGCGAGAGTAGCCCGTGGGATGAATTTGCCGCTATTGACATCCTGAACTGCCTGGATACTATACAAATCCGTGGGAAGTGTATAGAGATCTCCAGCCGATCCAGCCGTCAATGTAGCCTGGGCAAACTTTGGGGCATAAGGCATGATCGCCTCATGAGCTCCGCAGACTCCATCCCAAACCAACCCATCTTCATAGATTTGCTGGCTAGGGTCGTCTAAGAGACGCAGGACCTTTTCGACAAAATCACCGTAAGTGATACTCATAGCTTACTGGACTACCTTAGCACCCTTCAAGCGGACAGTACCAGCCGAGAAAATCACCTCAAACACTTCGGGGCGGAACGGCTGATAGCCCATGTACTGGTCAAAGGAGAACCGATAGATGGCCTTGAAGTCATCGATCGGGTCCAGATCGTAGAACTGGGGCTGTTGAGCCACTCCTGCCACGATTGCCTGAGGTCCTCCAACGAAGATGGAGGCATGGATATGGCGGCCCTTAGTGATATAAGCATACGTGCCGCCTCCCAGGTCAGTCGCAAAGTCAACTAAGACGGGAGTATCGACTGCGATACGCCCATTTACAGAGTCGATAGACACGATGCGGCGATTGGTCAACTTGCCTTCGTTGAAGTTCACACCACCGGTAACGCCGTAAGCAGCCGTTGTGGTGGCATGAATGGTGATGATGTCATTGACGGCAAGATTTCCCAGGGATCCACTGGTGAAACTACCCAGTTGGATATAGTGCTTGATATCGCCATCGACTTCCTGGCCGACCATGTACGTACCATCTACTTTCGTGGTAGATGGATTAGGAGAACCATCACCGGCTCGGACAACTGCCGAGACAGGAGCTCGAGCGATGATCGTCCCGCAATTCCAAAGCGTACATTTAGGAGTTTGGACGTAACGTACATTCTTATGAGCACCAACCTCGTAATTCAGGAGCGTGCGATCCTGGAGGTATTCACGCAAGGTGATCCAGTCTTCGTTGCCCTGAATGTCATAGATGACACCTGGCGAGGTGTAGCAAACGATAGAGCCTTCCGCTCCGGTAGGACCCAGAGCTTCAGCAACACCACGGTTAGCCATACCGAGCCAGATATCAGAGCCCATATCGGGATCATAGAGGTCTCCGGTCCCGAGGGTAGAAAAGTTGGTTGCGCTGCCCATATAGAGGGCATAGCCTGTCGTCAGAGCACCCTGGATGAGGGCATTGCGGGCCAATAAGTCGTTCATATCGACCTCTGCCTGCCCAAGGGATCCTCTGGCGATCCTCCGCATACCGGCCTGATTGTTCTTGCGCCAATAAGTTACCATATCGTCATACTTGTGATAGGCGATCTTATTGCCGTTATGTTGGAACGTGATCTCGATAGCCCGAGAATCGATGTGCATGGAAGGCATCCAGATTTGACGAGCTGCGAGAGCTGTCGTATCTGGGTGAGGATCCAGCACTTGGGTAACGGTCATCGAGGTGGCACGAACATCAAGCAAGCTGCGGGTGAAGTTTAGAATAGGACGAAACACACTTCGTAACCGCCACATATCGATCAGGTCCGGGTCGAGCCAGGTACGCTGATTCTTATCCATGACGGAAAAGGGTTCATCGCTATAATAGGTATCGAAATCACCTGTAGCCATGAGTTAATCTCCAAAAGTTAGTTGAGAGCAATCCACTCTTCCATGAGAGCATCATATTTCTTGCGGCCTTCTGGGTCTTTTTTACCAGCAGCAGCCACCAACTCATCATAGACCTGATCCTTCGATCGCTTCTTTCCAGTCTGGTCTCCTACGTCACCTGGTCCAGCTCCCTTTAGGGCATCCTTCACTTTGTCATCTCCTGTCTTCCCAAGAGCTTCTCTGAACTTGGTAAATTTCTCCCGAAGTTCATCGACATTGTTGCCCGTAGGGAGCAGACCTTTAGCTTCAAAGGCTGCCAGATCCGGAAAGTCGGTCAAGACGAGCGAATAACGATCTCTCTCGAGAGTACGACTGGTCTCGCTATCTTGCAAACTTGCGATTTGCTTTGTCAATGCTACATTCTGGGCCATGATGCTTTCTTTCTCTGTTCCGAGAAGCTTATGGGACTGCTTGGTTCCCTCGGATTCCTCCGTGAGCTGGTCGTACTTGCCCTGTAATTCGGTAAACTGTTTTTGCAGTTTATCGTAGTTACGTTGGAGACCCTTATAAGCAGCTTCCCAGTCGGTCTTTTTATCACTGGTAGGAGGGGTTGTAGTTGCAGGTGGTTCCACAGGTGGTTCTCCGCTGGAAGGCGGGTCATCTGCGTCAAACACTTGCAGGTTCAATCTCTTTCCAAACATGATTGCTATTGTCCTTCCTTGTTTTTATCTCTCGCCGGAGTTCCTTGAGATGCGGATACGCTGCTACCCTTTACTCCCTTAGCTTCTGGAGGCTGAGCTTTTGCAGTGGCCTTAGCTTCAGTTTCTGCGATCTCTTTCAAGTCCTTCAGAATGAGGTCCCTTTCCTCGGAGGGGTTATCGACTCCTAACAGGTCAAGTAGCCTTTCAATCGAGCCCAAACGGGCTGCCATTAGAGCTACAACCTCTTGGACAACGACTTCCCGATCTTTCGGAAGGACAGGAGCCCACTCATGCCGGACTGGATAGATAAGGAAATCCGGAGATACCTCAACGTTCCTGGTTGTTTCTGGGATCAGCATCAGCATTTTGATCATCATTCTGGTGAGCAGGTTGAGGCCGGTAGACCATAAAACCCGCTCGATATCGGTATGAGAGATGAGTGCAAGCATCCTGGTAACTAAGGTTGCAGCAGAGCGCTGAGAACCTTCATCTTCTCCATCAGCAACTGCCGGAATAGAGGCCAGACGCCGGTAGATCTTCCATAGCAAATCCACCAAGTTTTCCATTGGCTCGGAGGCTGTTGCAGAACCTAATGTGAACAGATCCGGTTCAGCCTCGCCACCAGTAATCATAGGAGATGAGTGCAGGTTGACTGCGTAGAGTCCTGGGGCTATTTGTTGGATAGTTGGAGCTCCGTTGACGTTACGCATTCCCAAATAGGTATGAGCATCTCGGGTGACTGCATCCCCAAAATCTGCGAGCCTTAGATTCAATTCCTTGATAATGCCAATGACGTTATCTACGAAGGTTTCCCCATAAAAGCCATAAACACGAATATGAGGAATATAAACGATGGGGACAAACCCCCAATAATTGGGGTCACTGAGTTCTTTCCACATCCCATTTACAAATCGTTTGGCAGGTTGACCATTAATAGAACACTCGTATAGAGAGCTTGTGTAATGCTCCACCATCCAAGGCTGTTCGGATAATGATATATCAACCCCGTGGTCCCGAGCCTCGCTATGGTTGATAGCCCTAACGATCCAGGATTCCCTAACTCTCCATAAGTCTGTTCCATCAGGGATGATGACACATGATTTGGGATGAATAGACTCTATGCGAATAGGGATCGTGCGAAGGGGATCAAACGGATCGTAGACCAATCGGAAGACACAACCACCATAAAGCTGAGAGATCGCTCCATTAGTCCACTGTATAGCTCGGCCATTACTTTCCGACCAGATTCGGTACAGGATGTCTTCCAGCTTTTTAGTTGTTGCGATCTGTTCTTGGTTGGAATATTCGAGAGGGTTTATTTTAGGATAGACCAGAGGGCGATCGTCTTGCTTGACCTGGCCGAATAAGAAGTAGGTATGTTGTTCTACTGACCTGGGAAGAGGGTTTATCTTAACGGGATATAGCTCAACCTCTTTCCCCTGACGCTCAACTGTTTCATCGAGTGCGTCACCGCTATACCATGATTCGAGCTCGGTATAGCGAGTCAGGTTGCGGTTATATTCGTCGTATGGAAAACCATCAAGATCCTGAAGA
>Ga0299915_10001064_pt1 | contig 20152 bp, 15 predicted proteins | sample RVTome_13_FD_200263 | JGI IMG/M metagenome (GOLD analysis project Ga0299915, IMG submission 200263) | Soil microbial communities from uranium-contaminated site in the Upper Colorado River Basin, Wyoming, United States - RVT92D227 (version 2) ... | reverse complement strand
ATCAAAAAAACATGAGGTTAAAACAAAATTAGTAATAGGTGCAGACGGTCCACATTCAATAATTAGGGATAGATTTATTCTACCTGAACCAAAAGAATTTTTAAGAGGAATTGGTGCTGAAATAACAAATACAAATCTTGATCCTGATTTTGTAGAAATTTTTGTTGGAGAAAAAATAGCACCAGGCTTTTTTGCATGGATAATTCCGACAAATGATAAAGGAACAAAGGCAAGAATTGGTTTATGTACAAGTCATAATATTAAAGAATCACCAAAGTTTTATTTCCAAAATTTTTTGAAAGATAAATTTTCATCCAAGTTTTTTGAAAATATTAAAATAGAAAAATATATAGGTGGTGATATTCCGCTAGGATCTCTTAAAAAAACACACACATCAAATGTTCTTGTTGTGGGTGATGCTGCAGCACAAGTCAAACCAACATCAGGTGGTGGGATATACACAGGACTTCTATCTGCAAGCCATTGCGCAAAAGTAGCAATAGATGCTCTGCAGGAAAATAATTTTTCTTCTCAATTTCTTAAAAAATATCATAAACTTTGGTATGCAGATATAGGGTTGGAATTATTCCTTGGTATGCGATTTAGAAAAATCTATAAAAATTTAACAGACAATCAAATGGATAAATACATAAAAAAATTCCAAAATCCAAAAATCACAGAAATTATTTCTGAGTACGGTGATATTGATTATCCTTCAAAACTTGTTACTCCTTTATTGAAAAAAACTCCTACATTAATTAGATTAATTCCAAGCATTATTAAAGAAAAATAGATATTTTCTTATTTAGAATTTGGAGGAGGCGGGACGTAGTAGTCTTCCCCTTCATAACTAACTATATCCTCTTCTTCAACTTTTGGCCGACGAGGCCCTTTTTGTTTCCTTTTCTTTCTGATAAGCAGTATTACAACGATCAAAATTATGGTTATAACTAAACCAACAATGCAAGGTACGAAAATCCCAATAATAAAAAATATAGAAGGTGTCAATTTGCATGAAACCGCGCTTGTTAGATTGGATTCTGATTGACTAAAAGAGATTTCAAAATATTGCCTTCCATCACTCAGCTCTTTTTTTACTGACCTATTTAATGGATCATCAATTTCTATAGAAATACCATTTGGAAAAATAATCCTGTAGGTGATATTCTCATTGGATAAACTAGTGAAATTAAAAATTTTTGTTGGAATATCAAGATTCGGTGGAACAATAGAAAAATCAAAAGGTATCTGGAAAGAGCAATGACCGTATAAAGATGTTATTATTGGGTTATCTGCATCCATTTTAGATATATCACTATCCCAAACCAGAGAGTTATCAAAAACATCCCTTTTCATATTTGAGTTGACATCTAAACCAGGTAATAATCTTTTAAATAATGATTCATAATTATATTTTTCATTACCTAGGAAATTATTTATACTGTCTACATCAAAAACATTTTCTTCTACACATAATCTAAATGCATCAGAATTTAAATAATTTAAAGTTATTTTATTTGGAAGAACAAACTCTTTAGGTAAAACTGTTACGTAATAATCCCTATTTGCATTTAAATCAAGTCCGAAAGTTAGCTCTGTTTTTGCTGTTAAAAAGCTAATTAAATTAAGATCAGAAGATTTAATTTCAATTTCAATAATACTATTTTTATTTTCGTTTTGATAGCTAGCTGCATTATCTGATCTAAACTTACCAGATATTGGAATACTATCATTCCAGGTATAAACATTTTTGTTATCTAAATAAACATCATCAGGAAGATACAAAGTAACATTGTAATTATTACCAATATTATCCAAATTATCGCCAAAGTTGATATCTTGCCTTGAAATACTTGTATCCGCACCAGAATTAATTAATCCAAAAAGTGTTCTACTGGATATATTAAAAATTTTTAAGTCTATACTATTGTCTGTTAATATTGCTTTTATATTTGGATTATTATCCATGTTTAAAACATCATAAGGTTCTATGGAATTAGTTGTTGTTTGGTTATCCCAAATAAAAATTAGCTCAAGAGTTTGATTCAAAAAGGATTCTTCTATAGTTGTTTTAATTTTTTGTTGTAATGGTTTGACAGTTTTATCATAGGTCATGTCCCAAGATAATAAATCATTATCTATAAACAGTCTAATTCCATCTGCTGGCATAAAATTTAGGTTATTAATGAAATCTGGTACAATATCATAATCCCTAATGTCTATACCTCTGAGCAAAATATTACTATTCAAAATAGTTGATGTTGATTCTTTCGTGTTTAATACAAATTCTAAAAAGATATCTTCAGAATTTAATTTGGTAGTTGAATTTACCTTTTTTAATTGCATTTCAGCTTCTACTTCAGGGTTATTACCACCGGAGTTTTCAATCTCCCAACCAATATTAGTTCCTTGTACAGATCCAGTTGTTCTAACAAAAGAAAAAGTGTTTCCAAGATTAAATATATAATTATTTTTCCAACCAGTTTCTGCTTTAAGATTAAATGAGTAGTTAACATAAGCACTCATATCTAAAACACCATTTACTAGATTATAAGTATCAACTGTTTCTTCCATATTAAAATAGGAAGATGTTAAATCTACGCTAAAATTATTATAAAATTTACTATTTTCATAGCTTGGAAGAACCTTCAAAGGTTTTACATTGGTTTTTTCAAAACTCTGAGTTAATGTATTTTTTGTCAGTATCTGAAGTTCATATTCTATTGCACCAAGTATTAATGGATCGGTAGTGGCTATCAAATCAATTTCTTCACCAGTATATGTGACTCCACTTCCCGATAAAGTTAATTTATTTACCATAATTTCAATATTTACAGAAAAGTTAGTGGCACTTGCTAGTTCGATATTAAAAGTTGCATTAATATCATTATTAATTGGATCCTCTGCACCAACTGATCCACTAATAAAAAATGAAAAAAAGACTGATGCTGTTATAGCTATGGTTATTAACTTTATCGCACGCATTACACCCACATCCGCTAACAACTAAATAAATTTCATTTTAAAAACTTTCTTACTAAAATTTACGAAATTTCTAAAAACTCATATGTAATTTCGATGTTGTCAAAAAAAATGTTTATTATTGGCGGTACAGCTTCAAAAACAATTGCAGAAGATTTATCAAAAAATCTAAAAATACCCATAGCAAATACCATATCAAAGCGCTTTCCAGACGATGAATTATATGTTCGTATAATAGATGATGTATCTAAAGAGCATGTAATAATTATTCAAACAACTTATCCTGATTATAATATAATAGAACTCTTTCTATTACAAAATGCTGCCGAAGAAGCTGATGCAAAAGAAATTTCAGTAGTAATACCATATTTTGGCTATGCAAGACAAGATACCAAATTTAAAAATGGGGAACCAATAAGTGCAAAAGCCCTGGCGAATCTTATAAGTTTAAGCGCTGATCGTGTAATTACTGTAGATCCTCATAAAGAGCATATTCTTGATTTTTTTTCTACTAACGCTTATAGCGCTTCAGCTGTACCAGAAATTGCTAAATATCTAAAAGAAAAAAATATTGATTTAATCCTTGCACCAGATAAAGGTGCTCTTGAAAGAGCAAAACGAGCTTCTGAGATAATTGGATGCGATTTCGATTATATGGATAAAACAAGAATAGATGGAACAACTGTGGAGATTAAACCAAAAAAATTAGATGCTCAAAATAAAAATGTCGCTATAATTGATGATATAATTTCAACAGGAGGTACCATGGCTATATCAATACAAGAACTTAAAAAGCATGGTGCAAAAAAGGTATCTGTTGCCTGTACGCATGGTCTTTTTGCTGGTGATGCAATTAAAAAATTAAATTCAGCAGGTTGTGATGAAATTATATCTACAGATACTATACAAAGTGATTATAGTAAAGTAAGAGTTTCACCTAGTTTAACACCTTTTTTTAATAGATTAGTATAAGATAATTATAAATAAGACTATTAATTTACGGATTGATTATTTCACTGGTGAAGATATGAGAAAAAGGGCACAAAGAAGAGATATAACTGATATAGAAGAACAACCACGATATATTTCGCAACCTTCAAAACAAACAATTGAAAAAAAACCTTTTAAAATAAATAAAAATTGGTGGGTTGCAATAACTCTTATTGCAATATTTGTTTTAACATTGTATTTTAATACTTATTACAATGCTACTAGTGGGGTTGCAATTAATACTAATGGCGAAGGTTTTGAAAAATTCTACCTCTCAGGTCCAGATCCTTATTACAACATGAGGCTGGTTGAGGGAACCTATAAAACTGGTGCGTATCCATATTACTATCAAACTGATCCTCTGCTGAACTATCCTCTTAGTTCAGGTGGTGGCAGAGCTCCCTTATTAAACATGATGGCTTTAGGTTTTAGTAGATTTCTTGTACCTTTTATGAGCGAAATTGATGCAATTGGTTATTCTATGCAATTTATTCCTGCTCTTTTTGGAGCACTTATAATTTTTGTTGTTTATTTTATAGGAAAAGAACTTTTCAACAAAAAAGTAGGTCTTATTGCCGCAGTGTTCATGGCTATTATCCCAGCTCATCTTAGTTCAGGTCATGGATCTGCTTATAGTCTTTTTGATCACGACTCTTTAAATCTACTATTGTTCTTCTTAACATTTTTATTTTTGGTAAAAGGTGTTAAAGAAGAAAATTCCACAAAATCATTTTTATATGCTTTATTAGGTGGAGTATCTCTTGCTGGTTTATCCTTAGTATGGGTTGAGGCTCAATATCTGTATGCTGTAATTGGAATATATGCAATTGTTCAGATGTTAATTGATATTTTTACTAACAAAATCGAATTTAAAGTTTTTAGAACAAATTCAGTTCTTCTGTTTACAGGATACTTGATTTCTCTTCCTGTAGCTTTTTATTCTCAGGGATTTACTGCGAGTCTTCCGCTATATATCTGTTTAGTAGTTACTTTATTTGGTGCAATCTATTACTTTTTTGGTGCCAAAAAAATACCCTGGACCTTGTCATTACCTACAATATTTACAATTGGTGTGGTTGGTTTAATCTTTGTTTATTTTGCAGATAGTTTGGTTAGCTCTTTTAATTTCTTTTCTCCACTTTTAAGAATTAAAGGATTAATATTTGGTACCGGTATATATGGGGATAAAGTTTCAATGACCATTGCAGAGGCTAATACTTACGGCATTTCCCAGACAGTTATGTCATATGGTCCTGCTCTTTATTGGATAGGTTGGTTTGGTCTCGTACTACTTTGTTACTATTATTATAAGAATAAACAAAGACGTGATTATTTATTTATCATAATATTGTTTTTAATTAATATATGGTTAGCCGGTGTTGCAGGACGTTTTATTAATGATATGGTACCAGTGATTGCTTTACTTGCTGGTTGGATTTTATGGTTATTTGTTGATTGGTTAGATTACAAGCAAATGATTAGAAATATAAGAGCAGCAGGTGGCGGCTTTCATGGTATTCGAAGGGGAGTAAAATTCCTCCACGTTTTTGGTATTATTCTTATTGTTTTTATCATTGTGTTACCAAATTCTTTTGTTGCTTTTGATGCGGTTGTACCTTACAATGTCTATGAAAAGACACCGGGGAATTGGACAACAATCAAACAGGAGATGTTTGGGAGCGATCATAGTGGTGCATATGGTTTAGGAATTGTAAAAGAGAAGTATTGGACACATGCACTTACTTGGTTAAATGATCAAGATAATGATACTATTGATATTAATAGACCTGCTTTTATATCTTGGTGGGACTATGGATTTTATGAAGTAGCACTGGGCGGTCATCCTACAGTTGCTGATAATTTCCAAGATGGTATTCCTCCTGCTGCTAATTTTCATACAGCAATAACTGAAGAGGAAGCTGTTTCAGTTTGGATAATTAGATTACTTGAAACTGATAGAACTAAAAATAACGGAGTTTTTTCAGAGGACGTCAATCAAATTCTTATAAATTACCTTGGTGAAAATGATACAAATAATATTAGCAACTGGATGGATGGTGTATCATCCCCATCTTATGGGGCGCCTATTGGAGCAGAATATGATGAAAAAACTAGTAAAGAATATACTGTGGGTCAACAATATTCCATTAACGCTGCTTATCACGACGTATCTAGTCTTTTAACAACTAATTTAACAGATGATAAAATTACATTGCTTTATCATGAACTTCAGAATGCAACAGGTTGGAGCATTCGCTATTATGGCGTGGAAGGTTATGATAAACAGATTTTCAATATATTTGCATTTTTATCAGATAAAAGCTTAGTTTTAGTTAATGGTATTGGTGATGATTTCATTGATCTAAAATATACTGGGTATGAGGTAGATACAACAACAGGGGAAAAAATAGGTGCTGACCAAACCTGGGATGCAAAGGAAGTAATTGGGTGGACTGATAAAGAAAGATCAAACAAGAGAATAACAGGTACCGATGAATATTTTAAAGATCTTTATTTTGAAACAATGTTTTATAAAACCTATATAGGTCCATCGCAAGGAGAATCAGGTAGCAAGGAAGAGTATACCTATCAAATACCATGTATTGATATGAAGCATTTTTATGCAGAATACATCTCAGATTTCTCTGATCCTGAACTCCAGTATTATAATACTGGGAAGGCCGCTGTTGTTATTGCTAAGTACTATGAAGGTGCAATTTTAAGTGGTTCAGTTTATTTCAACGAAAAACCAATTGATGCCCAGGTAATTGTTCAGAAGAATCTAAGTTATAGACCAGATTTAGAAATTCCAATTGATCATGACAAAGATGATATTAACGCTTCTAAAACTGTCTTTAATTTATTAGCAGGGGAAGGAGCTAACCTTCAGATTCGGAGGGTACTTGGTGATATTGTATCTATAGTGAAAAATTTCACTTTTGACGGAACAAAAAATACTGAATATGCTCCTATAACTGATGATGATGCTATGCGCAGATCAGACAACTATGAAAGGTTGTTAAATATAACAATCGAACCAGCTAATATTACTGGTTACATATTTGATGATAAAGATTTTGATGGAATTTTTAATAGTTCAATTGACCAACCTGTGGATAATATTAATGTTATTGTAACTGAGATTTTAAGTGTTACAACCCAAACCGATCCAACTACTGGTCAATCACAACAGACTATAGACGATACAGGTACAACTGTAAATGTAACAAATGGAAAAGATGGATATTACAATGTTTCGGGTCTACTTCCAGGCTTATACAGACTACAATTTTACGATGAGAATGATTTCTTACTTGAGATTATCGACTTGGAAATATATGAGGGTAATAATAGTTACAATGTTAGAAAACCAAAGCCCGGAAACATAGAAGGTAAGGTATTTTATGATGAAAACTTAAACGACAACTATGATTCTGGAGAGGAGTTAAGTGGAGCAAGTGTAAAGATATATCAATATGATCTTTTAAAAGGTGAAGAAATACTACAAGGAGAAACAACTACGAGTGCCAATGGTAACTATTCATTTAAAGATCTATTCCCAGGTAAAATAAATAGTAAAGATCTGAACACATACATACTTAGAGCCAATAAATTGCCAGATTATGAATCAGAATCTACAGTTTATCCAGTTGAAAACCAGACAATTACTGAAAATATTTCAATAGGTCTAATACCTGTGAATGTAAGTGGTTTTACAAAATATGACGGAAAAGGAGTAAATAACTTAACGATTAATTTTGAGCCAGATAATTCCATTGATAAAAACACTGCAGAATCAGCTACAGCAACATCAAAAGCAGATGGTTCCTATTTAGCGGATTTATCTCCAGGGTCCTACAATGTTTCAATTAATAAAAAAGAAGGATCCACTGTTGTTTATTGGTTTAGTGGTAAACTAAGTCTATCAATTGGACAAGGCAGTGCATCATATGATATTTCTTTGAGTAAAAATTCTACAACTGTTAGTGGAATTACATCGTTTGAAGGTGCGAATAAAAATAATATCAGTATAATCTTTGAACCAGATGGCTCAGCGAATAATACAGCAATTAGAGAAACAATAAAATCTGATAATAACGGTTCATATATAATTGAACTTACACCAGGTAGATATAATATAACTATCAATCAGACTAAAACTGAAGATAATAAAAATTATACTTATCATTACAAGGCTTCAAATGTACAGATATTGCTTTCGGAATCATTTGAATACAATATTGCTTTAGCTAGAGACCAAATTGGATAAAAAAGGTTAGTTTCTTAAACTAACCAAATTTTATTTAATCTTGTTTCAAATACTTTTTAATATGCTGAGTTTGGAAGAAGGCAAAAAAGCTGTAGTTTTTGCAAGAAATATTGTTGAAAAGTTTGTAAGAAATAGTACAAATAATATACCTGATCTTGAAGGTGTTTTTTATGAAAAACAAGGTGCATTTGTGACCATCCATACATTTCCTGAGCGCAACTTGCGAGGATGTATAGGAATTCCCTTACCAGTTATGCCTTTAAAGCAAGCAATAACCCAAGCAGCGCAATCAGCAACTCAGGATCCACGTTTTCCTCCTCTTGAAAAAGACGAACTTGATCATATTATAATTGAGGTTACAATTTTAACAAAACCTACACTAATTAATGTAAATAAACCACAAGATTATTTAAAAGAAATTGAAATAGGTAGAGATGGCTTAATTGTAGAGCAAGGTTTTTTTAAAGGTTTACTTTTACCTCAAGTTCCTGTTGAGCAAAGCTGGGATAAAGAGGAATTTTTATCTCATACTTGTATCAAAGCAGGTCTTTTACCTGATGCTTGGTTTGATAAAGCTACAAAAATATCAAAATTTAGTGGACAGATTTTTACAGAGGTTGAACCTAGAGGGGAAATTAAGGAGAAGAATCTGAATGAATCTTGTTATTGAAGGAAAATCTTACATAAATGGTTCTTTTCAAAACTGTTGTATAGGAATTGAAGATGATAAAATAATTGATGTAAAAAAAATATTAAAAGGTGATAAACACCTTAATTTTGGAAACAATTTGATACTTCCCGCAGGAAGTGATATTCATGTGCATTTTCGTGAGCCGGGAATGACTCATAAGGAGGATTTTTTATCAGGTTCTACTTCTGCTGCCTTCGGCGGGATTTCCTGTGTTTTTGATATGCCTAATACAATACCCCAAACAACCACGATTAATGAACTAAATGAAAAAATCAGTTTAGCAAATAAAAAATCATTTGTCGATTTTGGAGTATATGCGGGTGTTACAAATAATAACATAGAAGATCTTGGGGTTTTAGCAAGTAAATGTAGCGGTTTTAAGATATATTTGGGTAATTCAACAAATACTCTTAAATTTAATAAAAAAAATTTGAAAGATGCTCTACAAAAAATTTCAAAAACAAATAAACCTGTTTTGTTTCATGCAGAAGATGCGGAATTACTTTTAAAAAACAAGAGCTTTGAGAATAACTTATTCGACCATTTAAAATTCAGACCATCAATATGTGAATTTGCTTCAATAAAAGATATCCTTAAAGAGGCGCAAAAAATTAATTTAAAGATTCATATATGTCATATTTCTTCAATTGAAGGTCTTGAACTTTTAAAAAAAAGACCAAAGAATATAACCTGCGGAATTACACCACATCATGCTTTGCTATATGTTGAAAAAAATAATTTTTTAAATAATTTTTTCAAGGTTAATCCACCAATTAGATCAGAACTGGATAAAGAAGCTTTATTTAACGCACTAAAAAACGGTACTATTGATGTAATGGAATCCGATCATGCGCCACACACAATAGAAGAAAAAGAAGTTGGTTTTGATAACGCCCCATCTGGAATGCCTGGTGTCGAAACAATGCTTCCTTTGTTTTTATTTTTAGCAAAAAAGGATGTTATTTCTTTTTCCAAAGTAATTTCTACAATCTGTGAAAAACCAGCTGAAATACTTAATGTTTCCAAAGGGCGAATACAGATTGGTAAAGATGCTGATTTAATTGTAGTTGATATTAAAGAGGAAACTAGGATTAAATCTGAGGATCTGCATTCAAAATGCAAATGGTCAGCCTTTGAAGATTGGAAGGCAATTTTTCCTAGGTGCGTTTTTATTAGAGGAGAAAGTGTTATAGAGGATAATGAAATTTCGGTGAGTAAAGGATTCGGAAGGTTTGTTGGAGAGTAAAACATGCTTGAGTTTCTTCCAGATTGGTTTCAGATATTTTTCTTTTCAGCAATTCCTTGGCTTGAGGCTCGATATGTTATACCATATGCAATGTTGAATTTGCATTGGAGCTGGTGGCAAGCTTTTCCTCTGGCAATAGTTGGGAATATTTTACCGATTCCGTTTATTCTTTTATTTTTTCAGTATATTGAGAAATTTTTACGAAGATATAAGTTTTGGACGAATATAATGGATTGGCTTTTTGCTAGAACAAGAAAAAAAGCAGACAGCAAAATAGCAAAATATGAGTATCTAGGTTTGTTGGTATTTGTTGCTGTACCTCTCCCATTTACTGGTGGATGGACTGGTGCACTTATTGCTTATCTATTTGGTTTGAAATTCTCTAAATCTTTACTTGCTATTTTCATTGGAATTGTGATTGCTGCGATAATTATGATATTAGTTACCTTGTATGTAAGTTGGTTATTATCCTATCTTGGTATAGATATACAGGTATGATTATGGATGAAGAAATAAAAGCTCTTGCACAAAAAATCGTTGAGGGTATTTGCAGAAAGGTAAGAAAAGCAAGTGCAACTGATTTTTACAAATTTGGAAGTTCCATTGGAGTTGGTGCTGGTGGAGATGTTACGAAGTTTATCGACAAGCTTGCTGAGGATGCAGCTTTAGATATTTTTAAGAAATCAAAACTAAAAATCAATTTGCTCAGTGAGGAAGCAGGTTTTGTTGATCTTAACGGCAAATACACTTTTGTTTTAGATCCAGTGGATGGTACAAGAAATGCCTATAGAGGAATTCCTTTTTATGCTGTTTCTTTAGCAATTGGAAAATCAAAAATGAGTGATGTTGAATACGCAATTGTTAAGAATATACCTACAGGTGATACTTTTATTGCCGAAAAAGGTAGTGGTGCATTTTTTAATAAAAAAAGAATATATGCTCCCGAGGTTCCGCATAAGCAAATTCTTTCGTCACTTGCTTTAGGAAATAATTTTGATAAAGTAACAATTTCTCTTGCAAAAAAAGATAAGGTGCGTTCACTTGGCTCTGCGTCCCTTGAGATGTGTATGGTTGCAATTGGTGCACTTGACTTTTATGTCATTGGTAAGGAGTATATTCGTATTGTTGATATAGCTGCGTCCACTCTTATTTTGAGGGAAGCAGGTGGTTTTGTTAAAAACATTTCAGGCGAAGAGCTTGACATGGCTTTTAATTTGGATGAAAGAAGCAGCGTTGTAGCTGCTTGCAACCAAGAGTTGATTAAAAAAATTATTTCGCAGCACTAAATAAGAATTTTCATACTAAATTTTGGATTTTTTAAAAAAAAAAATCAAATAGAGGGAGTCTGGAAAAAGCGGAATCGGATGGGACAATGCCCCCAAATTAACCAATCCAGACCTCCCCAACTTAAATATCTTCTATTAATTTAAAAGTCTATTGTTTTCTGATAAATTCTTTCAATGTCTTCTGATAGTCATCGTGTAAAACAACTTTTCGCTCAACCTCTTGCCATTCCAAATTATATTCTTTTAACAATTTCTTAACCATGTCTGGAACACGTGGTGCACATAAAATTCCTCTAACTTTAGCAGCATGGACATCTTTTTTCAAGTCACTTACATACATTCTTAATTGATGAACAGCGTTGATATTAGCCAGACTGCGCTTTACTTCAATTACAACAGGTGTATGATTTTTGTCATAGCAAAATAAATCAATTATGCCGGATTTAACATGTTTTTCTCTTTTGCTGATACGTAATCCTTCTTCAATAAGATTCGGATTACTAATTATTTCATTTACAACATCGACTTCCATTCCAGATATGACAAGCTCTGCTTTATCACGTAGCAGGGAAACTGAGATTAATTGGATACTACGGAAAATTATCTTCATTTTTTCAGGAGGTCTAGTGTGATGCGATCTTAGAATCAGGTGATCCTTCATGACACTGAACTCTGTTTTACTTCCAGATGGTTGCCAATTTATCGGTTCTCGCATAATAGGTTGATGAACCAAAACAGCTCCATCCTGTTTAATCATAATAACTCTCTCACCCCAATCAAGAAACGATCTAGCTCTTCCACGATAATCTATCATGCAGTCACCGACAATCAAAAGTAGAGTTTTTTCAACCTTTGATTTGTGATATTTATTAATAAAGGTTAATGCATCTGAAGCAATAGGATCAATAATGGTGTTAGTTAAAATGATATTTCCTCTTTATTCCTAATATATTTACATATAATTCTTTTTTTTGGTTTACAGCGTAAACATTTAATATAACAAATATTAATTTCAGATATTAATGACGATAGCTAAAGATATAACTCAACTGAGTAAAAAGAAGAAATTACATTTTTCACTACTGGATCCTGACAAACAAAAACCAAAAGAAGCTGGTGAGATAGCAAAAATTGTGGAAGAAGCCGGAAGTTGCGCCATTATGGTTGGAGGATCTACTCTTATATCACAAAAACAGGTCGATGAAACAGTTAAAGCAATTAAAAAATACTCGAAATTACCGGTTATTTTATTTCCATCTGGTGCAAAATTCTTAAGTAGATACGCAGACGCTGTATTTTTTATGAGCCTGTTAAATTCACATAATTTAGATTTTGTTATAAGGGAACATGTAAAAGGAGCACCATTTGTCAAATTAACTGGTATTGAACCAATATCAATGGGATATGTTATTGTTGAGCCTGGTATGACTGCAGGTAGAATGGGTGAAGTTGATTTGATAAAAAAAGATGATGTTAATACTGCCGTTGGTTATGCACTTGCTGCTCAGTATCTAGGTATGAACTTTTTTTATTTAGAAGCAGGCTCAGGTGCACCAACACCTATATCTAATGAAATGATTTCTGCTGTTAAAAAAAATATAGATATACCTCTCATTGTTGGTGGTGGAATAAAAGATGCCGAAACTGCTAAAGAAAAAGTAAAAGCAGGTGCAAATGTTATTGTTACCGGAACAACATTAGAGGAAGTAAAGGATCTTAAAAAGTTATTGACTAAAATAATAAAATCTATAGAGGAATAAATCTTTATGAAAATATTACTTGCAATAACTGGCGCATCAGGCAGTATTTATGGTATAAGATTACTTGAAGAATTAATTAAATCAGGTAATGAAGTACATTTAATTGTTTCGGAAGATGCAAAAAAAATATTGAAGTGTGAAACAAGTTTTACTTTTGATAAAATAAAAAAGAAAGCCTGCTTTTATTATAAAAATTCTGATTTATTTGCAGCTCCTTCAAGCGGTTCTTTTAAACTTGATGCTATGGTCATTGTTCCTTGTAGTATGAAAACATTATCAGCTATTTCTAATGGTTATTGCAATACGCTAATTTCTCGCGCCGGTAGTTGTTTTTTAAAAGAAGAAAGAAAACTTATTCTTGTAATAAGAGAAACTCCTTTGGATTTACCAGGAATAAAAAATATTCTTTCTGCAAAACAAGCAGGGGCAACAATATTACCTGCAATGCCTGGTTTTTATCATAAACCAAAAAAAATAGAGGAGCTGGTTGATTTTGTCGTTGGTAAGATATTAGATCAACTTGAGATAGAAAACGCACTTTTTAAAAGGTGGAAATAATAAATTATTTTTCACAAATTCCAATAAAGTTTTTAAAAATTTGTTCTCCGTATTCCGTATGTTCCACTTCAGGATGAAATTGTAATCCATAAAACGGTTTTTTTGTGTACTTCATTGCCTGTAATTTACAGTTTTCACTTTCTGCGAGTCGTTCAAAATCCTTAGGTAAAATTGTTACTTCATCGTTATGTGACTCCCAAACAATGGATTTTTTTGGTACACCTTTAAAAAGTGAATCATTTTTTTTCAATACATTAAGCTCTATTTTTCCGAACTCAGGTACTCTGGACGGCTTTACTTCCCCGCCAAAAAATCTTGCCATAAATTGATGTCCTGCGCAGATTCCAAGAATGGGAAAATTTGCTTTTTCAAGAAATTCAGCACAGTTTCCAAGAGTTCCATCTAATCCTATTCTTGGTGCACCACCTGAAAGAACAAGTCCATCTATTTCTTCAAAAATTAAGGTTTTAAAGGAAATAATATTTGGTACAATCTTAGAATCAACTTCTAAATCCCTTAGTGTACGCCATTCTCTATGTGTCCATTGCCCACCATTGTCAATTACATAAATTTTGACCATGTTACTCCCATTCAACCGTACCCGGGGGTTTATTTGTAACATCATAAACGATGCGGTTAATTTTATCCTTGAGGGTATTTGTTATTTTTGTAGAAATCCTATCTATTACCTCATTTGGTATTTTACTAAAAGCACAAGTCATAGCATCAATACTATGAACCGAGCGAACAGCTATTACATAACCATATGCCCTTTTATCTCCATGTACCCCAACTGATTTAACGGGTAATAAAACAGCAAAGTATTGCCAGGGCATTTCCATAATACCTTTTTTGACAGCAGTTTCAATTTCAGTTTCTACAATATCACAAGCTTCTCTAACAATTTCTGCACGCTCAGGAGTTGCTTCACCAATAATTCTAATAGCAAGTCCCGGTCCAGGAAATGGTTGTCGCTCAGAAACAGGCAGCTCTAGGATTCTTGCAACCTTACGAACCTCATCTTTGTAAAGATCTCTTAGTGGTTCAACAAGTTTAAGTTTCATTTTTTCAGGAAGACCACCTACATTATGATGAGATTTTATAACATCTCTAAGACCACCACCTGACTCTATCCAATCAGGTGCAATTGTTCCTTGAACAAGAAATTCCACATCTTCTTCTTCAGCAACTTTCTCAAAAATTCTTATGAATTTTTCACCTATTATCTTACGTTTTTTTTCAGGGTCCTCCACACCTTTTAATGCAGAATAAAAATCTTTACTAGCATCAACAAAATGATAATTTAATCCTATTTTTTCCATTAAGCTTTTTACATTTTTCGACTCGTTTTTACGCATATAACCTGTATCAACATGAACAGCAATAAGGTGCTTTCCAATAGCCCTGTTGACTAGGGCTGCACAAACAGTGCTATCAACACCTCCAGAAAAAGCAATTAATGCTTTACCTGAAATTTCATCTTTAATTTTTATAATTGTTACTTCAATGAATTTTTCAGAATCAAACATTATTTATCACTACTTTGAATTATTTTTTCTTTCATCTTCTTTCTGTAATTTTTTAACTTTTCTGCTAATTTTTTTTCTTTTAATGAAAAAATTTCAATCACCAGTAAGGCTGCATTATCTCCTCTATCAAGGCCAACGGCAGCAACAGGAATACCTGGTGGCATTTGAACAATTGATAGAATTGCATCAAAGTTTACTTTTCCACTTACCGGAACACCAATAACTGGTTTTATTGTATGAGCTGCGATATAACCAGGTAAAGCAGCTGAAAGTCCTGCAATTCCTATAAATATATCGGCATTGCTTTTTTCAACAATTTTCTTTAAATAGTCTGGTGTTCTGTGAGCTGATGCAATTTTTTCATCATAATCTATACCAAATTCATCAAAAATTTTTTTTGCCTTATCTGAAACAGGCTTGTCTGATTCAGAACCAAGAATTATCTGAACTTTCATATCCATCAAACCTTGAAATAGTGAAATATTAGTTAATTGTTTCGACACATTGCAAATAACTTTATTTTCCTTTAGCGTAAGTTAATTATATGCCTTCTTATTTCAGACCCAAACAACGCGGAATAATAATGAAACTTGTAATTAGCGAAAAAGACATTGCTGCAAAAAGAATTGCATATATTTTATCTGAAGGAAAATTAAAAAGTAGTAGACTTGGTAAAACTCCTGTTTATGAATTTGTAAAAAATAATGAAACTTGGAAAGTAATAGGACTCAGAGGACATATTATTAATGTTGATTTTCCTGCAGGTTTTAACCAGTGGCATAAAATATCTCCTGTTGAATTAATTGAAGTTAATCCTTGTAAAAAAGTAAGTGAAAAAAGTATTGCTGAAGCATTAAAAACTTTAGCACAGCAAAACCCATTTTTGATTGTTGCAACAGATTATGATCGAGAAGGGGAATTAATTGGTGTAGAAATAGTAGATCTACTTAAGGAATATAATAAAAATATAAATCAAATAAAAAGAGCAAAATTCAGTGCCATTACGACCCAGGAAATTAATGAGGCTTTTAATAAGCTAGTTGAAGTTGATTACAATCTTTCAGATGCTGGTGAATCCCGTCAAGTAATTGATTTAATTTGGGGTGCTGTTCTAACACGATTTATTTCATTAACAACTCATAGACTCGGTAGAGATTTTCTATCCATTGGACGAGTTCAATCACCAACTTTAGCTCTGCTTGTGGATAGAGAAAAGGAAATTAAAAGTTTTACACCTGTAACTTTCTGGAAGATCGTTGCTACGCTAAAGAAAGAAAAAACTTTCAATGCTACGCATAAAAAAACTCAAATCTGGGATGAAAAAGAGGCAAATGAGATTTTTAAGAAAGTTGAATCTTGTAAAGAAGCCAAAATAAAAAAAGTTGATAAAAAAATTTCCAAAGAAATACCTCCAACCCCATTTAATACTACTTCTTTTCTTGAATCTGCATCTTATCTAGGTTTTTCTGCAGTCAATGCTATGAGTATAGCAGAACAGCTTTACATCTATGGTTTGACATCCTACCCGAGAACAGATAATACGGTTTATCCACCATCGCTAAATTTAAAAAGTATTTTACAAAAATTATCAAATTCTGAATTTTCAAATGAAGCAAAAGAGGTTTTGAGTAATGGACGACCTTACCCGACACAAGGTAAAAAACAAACAACTGATCATCCACCAATCCACCCTGTTGGAGTACCAGTTAATGTAAATTTAAATCCTAATCAGAAAAAAATCTATGAACTAATATGTAGAAGATTTTTGGCTACCTTAGCAAAAGATGCAATATCAGAAACAGTCGATGTTTCTTTTGATATTTCTAGCGAGGAGTTTAAAGCATCTGGCTATCGACTTATTGAACCAAATTGGAGAGCAATTTATCCATATTTTAGAGAAAAAGGAAAACCTTTACCTGAATTAATTGAAGGAGAAGTAGTAGAAGTCGTTGAAGTAAAATTAAATAAAGAACACACGAAGCCTCCACAAAGATACACTCAGGGATCTTTAATTGGTAAGATGGAAGACTTGCTGTTGGGTACTAAATCAACACGTCATGAAATTATTCAAAAACTTTTCCAAAGAAGGTACATTACATTTTCTCCGCTAGCTCCAACTCCAACAGGTATGGCTGTGGTTGAGGCAATGGGTGATTGCGATGTAGTTAAACCAAAAATGACTGCTACTTTAGAAAAGGATATGGATCTTATTTCTGAAGGTAAAAAAACTTTAGAGGATACTGTGAAAGAGTCAAGGCAGATGCTTAAAAATGTTATGGATGTCCTACAAAAGGATAGTGAAAAAATAAGAACCAGTATAAATAATGCTCATAGGGAGCAAAATACAGTTGGTAAATGCCCTAAATGTGGAAAACCTCTACTGGTAAGGACATCTAAAATGAAAAAAAGATTTGTTGGTTGTTCTGGTTTTCCAGATTGCAAAAACACTTATTCTCTTCCTCAAAAAGGAGGAATTTTTTTAACAGATAAGGTATGTTCTGAATGTGGTACACCCATTGTTAATATTAAATCCAAGGGTAATCGGGCTTGGGAACTTTGCTTAAACAGTCAGTGTACTGCCAAAAAACCTCTTAAAAAGACATAAATTATATTATTTTTAATATACATTTGTACAATAACTTATTTATAATAGCTATTCTAATAATTGATTAAAAAATAAAGTGATGATTTATGAAAATTAAATATACTAAATGCCTAGCAGCTACTATGTTCATAATTGCTATACTTCTTATAGGTTCTGTTGGATCAATAGGAATTCATACTTTCGGAATCGATGACGATGTAGAAACTGTAGGTTCTGTATCTTTAATTAAGGCACCTTCTCAAACTGTTACATATAATAGTTATGGATCTTTCAGCAATGAGAATTACTTTAACGATTCAGACAATATTGTTGTAACAAATACATCTGGTGATGAATCTTATCCTACAATGGTAGTAAGTGGTTACAATGCTTTAGTTGCTTACGAGTACAAATCAGAAAATAATACTCATGTTTATCTTCGTAATTCAGTAAACTATGGGCAAAGCTGGTCTAGCGGCTTCGTCAGTTTTAGTTCTGGATATAATACATTTTCACCAAGTTTGAGTATAAGACCTTTTACAAAAACTGCTTATTGTACCGCGATATCTAATCTTAATAACTCTGGTGTAATTTATGATATAGATATACCAAATATTGATAATATAAATTTACTTAATGCTTACCAACTTGATTGGAGTCCTTATGGATTTTATAATTTTTCCAAACCAGATATAGTATATTATGCAGATACAAGTTATCCAGATGTTCCATTTATGACAGTTGTAATAGGAAGTACAACATATTCTGGTGGTCCAAGTAAAAATACTCCAATGTTTGTTTATAGATCTCCAGATGACCCTAGTAGCTCGACAATCGCATGGGATGCAGGAATACAAAACTGTAGCAATGTATCTATGAGTTTTGACAACGAAAAGAAAATTTTTTATGGGGCCTGTGAAATAAAAAATGAAACTAAAACTAATCTCTTTGTTTTTTACGACAATCCTATTTTATGGTCTGAAAATTCTACGATGAAATACAAGATTTTATTTGGAAATGAAAATCTAAGTCATCCTCAAATATTTTTTACTGAAAATCAAATATACATAACAGCTGAAACAGAAACAAATGGTATTATTATCTATAACTCTGGTAATGGTGGAAACACATGGGATTCACATAATGTTACAAAGGATATATTGCCAATTGATTCAAAACCAAAATATCCAGGCCTTTTTGCAAATCAAGTCCTTGTATATTGTATTTTTACAGAATCGGGCAATATTTCGATTACAAATTCCTCAGATTTTGGAAATAGCTGGGGCAGTCCGACACAACTTAATAGTCAAAATGGCTCAGTTGTTGAGGGCTATCGATTCCTGGATATTCCTGATTCAGACCATGTTGTATGGACTGATAATAGAGAAGGAAACAACGACATTTATTCTACACTAAAATCTTTACCTGAGATAGATATGATGCTAATACCCGACAGTATAAAAATTACAGCAGTAGAATATATAAAATTTCCAACAAAAAATTGGATAACCTTTACTGTAAGAAACAATGGTAATGCATATATTGAGGACGTAACCGTTGAAATAAAGTACACCAGTAAAAACTCAACAAAATCAACAAATTACCCTGGTTATATACTCTATTTAGCTGGTAATGGTGCTGAAAAAACCTTTTATAAACCATTATTCAGAATGAGCTTTAATGAATTTTTTGGGGCGTTGATGAGCTTTGCAGGATTGCAAAATATTACAATAACAGTAGATCCCTATCATATCTACAATGATTCAAATCCAGATGATAACAGTGTAACGATAGAAGTTGGATATGCAGAAATATTCCCAAAACTGTATTTTTTGGAAAAGATTTTTGGTGGATAAAAGTAAATTATTCTAACTTGATAATGTCACATTAGTTTTTCTGGCTAAATCTACAAACCAGGCAACACTATTAAATCTTCATCCACTTTTTCATCATTGGATGGGATGCTAGAATGAATTTTTCATTATCTGTACAGGATGTACATGGTTCACATGATAAACTTCAAGGTTTCCATAACGGGTATACCTTGCATTTTATAACGAAAACCAGAAATATGGTCAAACAATCATTTCAATACATCCAAGGTAAACTAATGGGAAAGGGACGAGGTACCATGCGTTCATATTCAGTAGATGTTCCTGATTGTAACAGTCAATCCTTGCAGCATTTTGTTTCAAATTCACCATGGAATCATCGGCCGGTTCTTGATCACATTCAACGTGATGTCATTGATGCTAT
>Ga0299915_10001063_pt1 | contig 20162 bp, 19 predicted proteins | sample RVTome_13_FD_200263 | JGI IMG/M metagenome (GOLD analysis project Ga0299915, IMG submission 200263) | Soil microbial communities from uranium-contaminated site in the Upper Colorado River Basin, Wyoming, United States - RVT92D227 (version 2) ... | reverse complement strand
TACCGCGGCATCTGGCGGCGGTATAGCTGGAAAGAATATTACGAAACCGTAAAATACTTCTCTCTGGGGCTGATAAGCCTCGGCTTCAAGCCAGGGGATGTGGTGTGCATCATCGGCGATAATGAGCCGGAATGGTTCTGGGGAGAGTTTGCGGCTCAAGCTGCCGGCGGGACAGCCACCGGAATTTTCGTCGACGCTATACCCTCCGAGGTTAAATATGTGGCTGACCACTCCGGCGCTAAATTCGCTATTGTCAATGACCAGGAACAGACCGACAAGTTCCTGGAGATTAAAGAGGAATTGCCGGCGTTAAAGAAGGTGATTTACTGGGACCCTAAAGGACTGAAAAACTACGATGACCCCCTCTTGATTAGCTTCGCCGAAGTGATAAGAATGGGCCGGGAATACGAGAAAAAACATCCTAAGCTCTTCGAGCAGAATTTGAAGAAGGGGAAAGGTAGTGACGTTGCCTTCATTTACTACACCTCGGGTACCACCGGCTTGCCCAAAGGAGCCGTGATTACCCACAAGGCGCTGATAAATACCTCTCGGGGATTTGTCGACCGTTTTCCGTTTACGGGCAACGATGATTTGGTCTCCAACTTCCCGCCGGCCTGGGTGGGCGACAGCTTTTTTGCCACAGTACCCCATCTGCTGACCGGAGCCAGGATTAACTTCCCCGAAGAGCCGGAGACTATCGCCGAGGATACGCGGGAGGTGGGTCCCGACTTCGTCATATACGGCCCGCGGCAATGGGAGAGCCTGGTCAGCGAAATCCAGGTGAAAATAACCGATGCCAATCCCATAAAGCGCTTCTTTTATAATCTGTTTATGCCGGTCGGATATAAGATTGCCGACCTGAATTTTGAGAACAAGAAACCGGATCTGTTCTGGCGGGCGCTCTATGGCATTGCTTACGCACTTCTTTTTCGACCGCTCAAGGACAGGCTGGGATTGGTTAAAGCCAGGCTGGCTGTTACCGGCAGCTCGGTGCTTAGCCTGGACACCTTCCGCTTAATACACGCTATAGGCATTGAGCTCAGGCAGAACTATGCCAGCACAGAAGCCGGTTTTATCTCGTCTCACGGAAAGGGGGAGATTGACTTCCAGAGCGTAGGCAGGCCGGCGACCGGCGTGGAAGTCAGGATTACTGACGAAGGGGAATTACTGGTTAGAAGTGATTGTATTTTCAAAGAGTATTTTAAAGACCCGGAGAAGACGGCGGCGGTGGTGGTAAACGGCTGGTGCCGCACCGGCGATGCAGTCAATATCAATGATCAGGGACACCTGATATTTATGGACCGCGTGGAGCACATGGGTGAGTTGGCTTCCGGTACCAAGTACGCGCCTCAGTATATCGAGGGCAGGCTCAGGTTCAGTCCCTACATAAAGGATGCTATGGTTGTGGGCGGCAAGGACAGGGACTTCGTTGGCGCCATAGTTAATATTGATTTCGCCATGGTGGGCAAGTGGGCAGAGCGCCACAGCATCCCCTATACCACTTTCGTCGACCTGTCCCAGAAAAAAGAAGTTGCCGATTTGGTACAGAAGGACTTAGTCCGGGTAAACAGCTATTTGCCACAGGGTTCCAGGGTCAGGAAATTCGTCCTGCTGCATAAGGAGTTCGACGCTGATGAAGCCGAGCTTACCCGTACCAGAAAACTGAAACGAGACGTCGTGGAAGATCATTACAGGGATTTGATTGACGCCATGTACACCAATAAGAAGAGCGTTATAGTCGAGGCGCCGATAACATACAGGGATGGTAGAAAAGACAAGGTGCGTGCGGCCATTAACGTCAGGCAGGTAAATTAAATGGCGGAACTGCTTCAGTATACCGTTACTGGACTTGCCGTGGGCATGGTCTATGCGCTTATCGCGCTGGGTTTCGCCTTAATCTGGAAATCGAGCAGCGTGGCTAACCTGGCGCTGGGTCAACTCGTTTTGATTTCCTCCTGGTTCACCTATGGAATGCTGGTCCAGGCTAAATTTCCCTACTGGATCGGACTACCGCTGACCATTCTCTTTGCCGTATTCCTGGGCTGGGCTATCGAGCGGTTCACTTTGCGTCCTTTGATTGCCCAACCGATACTGGCGATGATTACTGTAACCCTGGGCATAGCCTACTTCCTGGAGGGCCTGGTGACATTCGTCTGGCCCGTGAGTGTAGCTCGTTTGCCCCGTTTGTTTCCACAGGAGCCCATTCATATCGGTCCGGCTGTAGTTTCTCAAGAATATCTGTGGGCGGCGGCGATATCGCTGGCGCTTTTCGGCCTGCTGTCATTGTTTTTTAAATATCACAAGATGGGTATTGCTATGAGGGCCACCGCCGACGACCAGATGGCGGTCCAGGCTTGTGCTATACCGGTGACGAGTGTATTTTCTATGTCATGGATTTTTGCCTGTGTGGTGGCAGCTATCGGCGGTATACTTGTCTCCAGCATTGGCGGTGTCACCTTTGGTCTGGTTGAAACAGGGTTGAAATCGTTCTCGGTGGTGATATTGGGCGGCCTGGATTCATTTATCGGCTGCATGGTAGCCGGTCCCATAATAGGGCTGTGCGAAAATTTTGGCGGCGGCTATCTCACGCCTCTGATCGGGCCGGGGATTAAAGATATTATTCCGTTCATCATTATAATAATCGTCATGATTATCAAGCCTTACGGGCTTTTCGGCGAGACGCGGATAGAGAGGATATAAGTAATGGATTTACCCAGCGGTACGCGTAATTACGATTACGCCAGAGACATGGCAGTCATGCGGACCAAGACCCACTGGGCATTTTTTGTCGGATTTTTGATACTCGTTTTTACAGCGCCGTTGTATTTACGTAGTGACTGGCTGGGTGTATTCAACTTAATCGGCATTACCGTAATTGCCGTTACCGGTTTGAATATACTTATCGGCTACTGCGGACAGCTATCTATAGGGCATGCCGGTTTCATGGCAGTGGGCGCCTACACCACGGGTGTCTTAACCGGAGAGCTTGGACTTCCATTCCCGGTGGCGCTCCTCTGTGCCGGATTGAGCGCCGGGCTGATAGGCATTATCTTCGGCTTGCCGTCGGTGCGCGTTAAGGGTTTCTATCTAGCAATCACAACTATTGCCGCTCAATTTATTATCATCTGGATTATCAACCACTGGTCGGTAACCGGCGGCTTTGTGGGCATGGATGTTCCGCGTGCCTCGATTTTCGGTTTCGTGTTTAAAACTGAAGCCAGCCAGTTCTACCTGATTATGGTCATTGTAGCGCTGTGTATATTTTTTGCCAAAAATCTGGCCAGGGGTAGGGTGGGTAGAGCCTTTATTGCCGTCAGGGACAACGACCTGGCTGCCGAAGTGATGGGTATAAATCTGCTTTACTACAAGCTTACGGCCTTCTTCATCGGGTGCTTTCTGGCTGGAATCGCCGGTGCGCTGTACGCTCACTGGACCGGCTTTTTGAATGCCGAGAACTTTACACTAACCGACTCTATACTGTATATAGGTATGGTGATTATCGGAGGACTGGGCACGACCATCGGTCCTATAATAGGTGTCGTTCTTATCCGAGTTTTGCAGCAAGTCATCATTTATATCTCTCCATTTATTGAAAACGCTATACCCTCGCTATCGACCGGCTTTACTACCGGCCTGGGGCCGATGGTGTTCGGTCTGACAATCATACTGTTTCTAATTCTGGAGCCGAGGGGGCTGGCTCATCGCTGGGCGCTGTTCAAGGCCGCTTACCGTCTGTGGCCATTCTCATATTAGCAAGAAGGAGGTGTCGAGTAATGTAATGGTTTGCAGTTGGGTACGAACTGAAGTTGTTTGGTTGTCATTCTGAGCCCTACAGGCGAATAATTTTCGAGACTCTTTGCTTCGCTCAGAGTGACAGACTAGCGACAACCAGGTAACAGTTAAAAAAATTTAGGAGGTTAATGTGACTAAAAAATCATTGATGGTAATCGGAATTTTATGTCTGGCATTGATGGTGGCTATTATGCCCTTTGCCGGCGCCTGTGCCCCCAAAGCCAAGCCGGGACAGGTATTGAAAATCGGCATGATGAACCCCTCTACCGGTAAAGCCGCTGAGAAGGGGCTTCCTATGATGAACGGCAATAACGACGTCATAAAATATATTAATGACGAACTGGGCGGAGCCGGGGGATATCCTATTGAAGCCACGGTTTTAGACAGCAACTACGACGCTACCAAAGTAGTCACCATCGTTAAGGGATTTATGGCTAGTGGTTGTCTATTATTTACCACGGCGGCTTCTGCTGAGATGTCATCGGCTAAGGCGTCTGCCAACGAGGCCGGATTTCCTGGCATTTCCTGCTTCAGCTCGCCTTCGTTGTACCGGCCTCCGGCGCATATCTACGGGCAAACACCTGACTATGGCGATGACGCTATAGTTTTCGCTAACTACTACGTGCAGAACATCTGGCAGGGGACGGGCAAGCCTAAATTTGCACTACTTATGCTCAACAATCCCACGGGTTATGGGGCTCGGGACGCCTTTAAGGCTAAAGCTGAGGAACTGGGTATCGAGGTTGTGTCAATGGATGAACATCTGGCGACCACGACCTCTGAAATAGATACGCTAACGCGAGTTAAAGGCTTGACCCCGGACGTACTGTATATTTCAAGTACACCGGCGCCTACCTCCGTTATAATTAAAAATGCCAAAGACCTGGGCATGTATCCGGGCGTAACCATCGGCTGCTGCCATGCTGCTATGACCAAGGCTCTTGTTGACTTGGGCGGCGCTGACGTTGTTGAAGGTGTTTACGGCGTATATCCCACGGTGCAGTGGGGAGACGATGTGCCGGGTATGGCCAAAATGGCAGAATACTGCCAGCAATTACACCCTGCGAACGTAGGTAACGCAGACTATATGGTCTCGTGGGCACAGGGTCTGATTGTGGCCAAGGCTCTGGAACTGGCGGTGAAGAGCGTTGGCTATGATGCGCTGGCTAAGGGTGATGCAGCAGCCTGGCAGGCTGTGGAGACTCAGGGCATACAGAAGCTGCAGAACTACGACGTCGCTGGACTTCATGGACCGGTAAGCTATACACCCGGAGATAACAGGCTCGATAAGTTTAACCGGGTTTTCCAGATAGTTGGCGGCAAAATATCTCCGCTAACTGACTGGGTGGAAGCGCCCCTGATAGAGTACGAAAAATACGATTGGTTTGGTAAGTAACTATTGTTGATTCATGCGGGGTCTCCTCCTATTCTCGGGGGAGACCCCGCAAAGCAGTCCCATGCTTAAGCTGAACAGCATCGAAGTCGCCTATCTGAATGTGATAAGAGTGCTGCACGGCATCTCTTTGGCTGTCGAGGACTGCACTGTCGTGGCTCTGCTGGGGGCGAACGGCGCCGGCAAGACCACGACGCTTAAGGCTATATCCGGTCTGCTTCAGGTTGAAGAGGGGGAGGTTGTCGACGGCAGCATAGAGTGGGACGGCCAGAGAATCGACAAAAAGAGTGCGGTGGAGATAGGTAAGCTGGGCATCGTCCAGGCGCTGGAAGGACGGCGCGTTTTCGGGCACCTGACCACGGAGGAGAACCTGATGGTGGGCGCTCATAACCGCAGTGACGGTCATGCTGTAAAAGAAGACTTAGGCATGGTTTATGGTTATTTTCCGCGGCTCAAGAACCTGAGGCATAATATTGCCGGTTATCTCTCCGGCGGCGAGCAGCAGATGCTGGTCATCGGCCGGGCGATGATGTCGGCGCCGAAGCTTATGATGCTGGACGAGCCGTCACTGGGTTTAGCGCCGATGCTGGTGGAAGAGATTTATGCCATCATACGGCGGTTCAATACCGAGAAAAAAACATCCATCCTTCTGGTGGAGCAGAATGTCAGGATTGCGCTCAATATTGCCCACTATGGCTATGTCATGGAAAATGGAAGGGTAGTGCTCGATGGTACCGCCGATTTTCTCAGGAACAATGAGGATGTGAAAGAATTTTACATGGGGCTGTCGGCGGTTGGTACCAAGAAGAGCTACCGGTCGGTCAAGCACTACAAGCGGCGCAAACGCTGGCTTTAAACGTAAGTTAAAAGTTAAACGTTAAAAGTCAAAAGTTCAAGTAATAAGTCAAAAATTATTCGTATATTATAAATCGTCGAATTTACATAAAACATCCGAACTTTAATGCAAAGTAACAAGCCAAAATTCAGAGACATGGTCGAAAAGCGAGTTTACAGCTTCGCGCTGAATGTAATTGCGTTTGTAGACCAGCTATCTAAAGGGCAAGTTTCATATGTTATCGGTGAGCAGTTAATACGAAGCGCCACCAGCATTGGAGCCAACGTGGTTGAGTCTCAAGGTGCAGCTTCCAGAAAGGACTATACCAATTTCTTCTCTCATGCCTTGAAATCAGCCAATGAAACTAAATTTTGGCTAGGTCTTCTTCGTGATTCAGGCAAAGCTGATAAAGCGAGTGCGGATGAACTACGAAAGGAAACTGCTGAACTTGCTAAGATACTGGCCACCAGCATCCTGAGTCTGAAGGGGCGGGGATAACTTTTAAACTTTTTACCTGAACCTTTGACGTTTAGCTTTTAAGTTTTGACTTTTTCCGTGCCAAGGTAAGCGGAAATAACTTTGGGGTTGTCTTTGATTTCGTCCGGCGTGCCCTCGGCAATCTTGCGTCCGAAATCAAGGACAGCGATCCTATCGGCTATGTCCATCACCACTCCCATGTCATGTTCTACCAGTATGATGCAGCTGACCCCGTCTCTCAGGACTGGAGTATTGGGGTAAGTTTCTCCCTGCCCCTCGAATATATCGACGATAAACCGTGCAATATCCTCTTTCTCCTCCAGGTTCATGCCGGCCATTGGTTCGTCGAGCAGCAATATTTTCGGTTCCAGTGCCAGAGCCCGGCCGAGTTCGACACGTTTCCTCATTCCGTAGGGCAGTGCGCCGACCACTTTTTTTCTAATTGGCTCTATTTCCAGGAAGTCGATGATATCCTCGACCGCATGGCGATGTTCGATTTCTTCTTTGTGGGCGGGACCGAAATACAAAGCGCTGGCGGCTGTGCTCTGCTTCATCAGGACATGACGGGCAGCCATTAGATTATCCAGGGTAGTCAGTCCGGAATAGAGCTCTATGTTCTGGAAAGTCCTGGCTATGCCCATTCTGGCTATCCTGTCCGGGCGGAGGCGGGTGATTTTCTTGCCTTCATAATATATTTCACCCTCCTGCGGCTTGTAGAAACCGTTTATACAGTTCAGTATGCATGTCTTGCCGGCGCCATTCGGTCCTATAACAGCCAGAAGTTCTTTGTCTTTTACCTCGAGACTTACATCTATAAGTGCTCTAACTCCGCCGAAGGAGAGGCAGAGGTTTTCAATCCGCAGTTTTGTGTTATTGCTCTTGCCGGTCATCTAATCTGGTCATATTAGCATTGCGCCGCTTATATTTCAAACGCAAAGCGGCGGAAATTCCAAATCCCAAATCGCAAATCCCAAAACGCTATTTTCCCTTCGTCATTCTAAGGGAGTTCTTCCGCGGGGGACGACCGAAGAATCTCGCTCTACTTCCCGTCCATTCTGAGCCCGTCTAAGAATGCCGTGTCATCGCGAGGGGCGCAGCCCCGTGGCGATCTCAATAATAGATAAACCTTGGTAACAATGCCGAGATTGCCACGTCGTCCTCCCGGTGGGGAAGGACTCCTCCCAATGACAACTATTTTGGTTTTTGGTCTTTAACCTTTGATTTTAATGACAATTTTTCCTACAATACACTATCGATTGCGAATAATATGAGTAAGTTTGCCGAAAAGCTACAGCGTATCTACCGGGGCTCAGCACCGGCTCTCGGTTTCCGTAAGTCGGATGAGGCCGAAAGCTCTCCGTTATTAATCGTCGCCGGTCTGACGAAAACGGGTACTGCGGAGGTTAATGCCTTAGTCACTGCCGGCATCGACGCCGGTATTATAAGCGCTAAAGGTCTCAGTGCTAAAAGCTGCGGAGAGCTAGCCAGGGCTCTGGGTGACATTCCACTGGGACTGTCTCTGGAAAGTACCGAGAAAGAGGCGATTGCTAAGTCTATTGACCTGGGATGCGACTTCGTGGTTTTTGGACTGAAAACGCCGTTAGAAGCAGTGAATAAGAAGGGACTGGGCAGAGTGCTCAAGATAGAGCCTTCGTTGGAACCGGGGCTGGTCAGAGCCATAAATGCGCTGCCGCTGGAAATTGACGGCGTGCTGGTGACAGGTGACGAGCCGGCTATTACCATAGAGCGTTTGCTTATTTATCAGCGTTTCACTGAGCTTCTGAACAAACCATTGCTGGTAAATCTGAGCTCAAACATTACTGCTGACGAGCTCTGCAGCTTATTCGAAGCCGGAGTGAACGGACTGGTGCTGCCGGAAACTCTATCAGCGGAAGTATTCGCCAACCTTAGAAAATCGGCGGGCGGTCTATCGCGTATGGCTAAACGCAAAACCAAATCTTCAGCTCTGTTGCCCCGGGTGAGCGGCGAGCTGGAGACTGAGGTCGAGGAAGAAGAGGAAGAGGATATTTAAAAAATTAAAAATCAAAAACCAAAAGTTCAGGTCAAAAGGCAAAGTTTTTTCCTTTCCTCTAATTCCCTCCTAGGGTGAGAAGGATTGGCAGGAATGTAGGAGGATTTGCTAAAGCCATTATAGGAAATTTACTCCATTTTTTTACTCGCTCTCCCTTGAGGGAGAGGGTCAGGGTGAGGGTGAAAACTACTTTAACTTAGAAAAGGTATCCCTCTCCTTATAAGCGGGAGTCTAAGAGGGGCGCAGCCCCTCTTAGAATAGCCTCTATCCCCTCTCCCTTGATGGGAGAGGGCTAGGGTGAGGGTGATAATAAACTATGGATGCCAGCTTCGGTCTGTTTCTGCTTTCTGCTGCCGGAATATCACTTTCCGGCGTTATGATGCCCGGACCGCTTACAGCAGCTACCATCGCTAAAGGCTACCGTGAGCAAAACGCCGGCGTCTTCATTGCCCTGGGCCATGCTGTCATCGAACTGCCTTTAATGGCGCTTATCTATTTCGGTTTTGCCCATTATTTTACTTCTCCCGAGGTTAAAAAGATCGTCGGTCTGGCTGGCGGCTTAATGCTGGTTTTTATGGGCTTGATGGTCTTACGAAGCTTTAGAAAAAACATGGCGGAAGCCGCTGATTTGCCGTACAACTCGCTGGTAACCGGCATTATGCTGACCGGCGCCAATCCGTATTTCTTTCTGTGGTGGGCGACCATTGGCATAGCCCTCATAGCCACTGCGGCTCAGTTTGGTATCTGGGGCTTGGTAGTCTTTGCCGTGGTGCACTGGTCATGCGATTTGGTCTGGGAACAGGTTGTTTCGGTCAGTGTCTTCAGGACCAAGCATATGTGGACACAAACGGTTCAGCGTGTTGTCTTCGGTATTTGTGCCGCGGCTCTGGTCGGCTTCGGTATTTGGTTCTGCGTTTCGGTTTTTGTCTAGGGGACTCTAGCAAATCCCCTGTATTGCCTGGAAGTACTTACCTTCGGTCTTTATAGATGGAGCAATCACCATTTTAGCCTTGTGCATATCTTTTATATTACGGGCGCCGCAGACGCCCATCGCCGTGCGCAGTGCACCGACAAAGTTTTCCGTGCCGTCGGTAGCTGAAGTGGGACCGAAGAGGAGACGTTGCAGCGGTGCTCGAATGCCAGCCTTAATCCTGGTGCCTCTTGGTAATGACGGGTGTGGGTGAGACATACCCCAGTGGTAGCCCTTGCCCGGAGCTTCTTCAGCCTGAGCCATTATTGACCCGAGCATGACAGCGTCAGCGCCCGAAGCGAATGCCTTGCACACGTCGCTTCCGGTACGCATGCCGCCATCGGTAATTACTGCCACGTATTTTCCGGTCTCCTTGAAGTAAGCATCCCGGGCAGCGGCGCAGTTCATGGTGGCTGTTACCTGAGGTACGCCGACGCCGAGAACTTCTCTGGTGGTGCAGGCGGCTCCGGGACCGACGCCGACGAGTAATCCGGCGATGCCCGTCCTCATTAATTCCAGGGCAGCGTTGTAAGTAACGCAGTTGCCGACTACGATTGGCAGTCCCAGTGTCTGGCACAGTTCGGAGAAGATGAGCCCGCGGTAGCTTTTGGAGATGTGTCGGGCGGTGGTGACCGTGGATTGAACGAAGATTATATCGGCGCCGGCTTCTTTGGCGACCTGTGCCAGCCGCTTGGTATTGGCTGGAATCAGCGAGACGGCGCAGGTAGCTCCGGCGCGTTTTATGGTCTGGACGCGCTCTCCGATAAGTTCGTCTTTGACCGGCTCTGAGTAGACCTTCTGCAGCAGTGCGGTTACTTCTTTATCAGGTGCTTTAACGATTTGAGCTAAAAGCTCTTCGGGATTTTTATATCTTGCCTGGACGCCGTCGAGATTTAGTACGGCGAGTCCGCCTAGTTTATGCAGCAGGATGGCGAAGGTAGGGTCGACGGCAGCATCCATAGCGGCGGCCAGAATCGGTATGGAGAAGGTGAAGTTACCGATTTTGAATTCTGTGTTGGTCTGGTCGGGGTTGACGGTTACGTCACCCGGGACAATGGCGACTTCTTCAAAGCCGTAAGCGCGTTCCATGTTTTTAATTTTTATCGCCATGTTTTTGTCTGCAGGTTATTTCGCAGACTATAGCAAAGATGAGGAGACGAAGTCAAGGGAAAAATAAAAGTGGTTCTGTCTGTTGACGTAGATAGAAATTAAAGAAATAGGAATTGCGTATCTATAAAATGTCTATCTAGATCTGGATTTTCGTCGTTTACGTTTGATTTTCTGCCGCTTGGGTTTATGCTTCGGCTTTAATGTTCCTTCTACTGCAACCGTTTGTATTGGTGTTGGTTTAAATAGTAAGCGGCGGAGACGTTGTAAGACACTGTGTGTTTCTGCCATATAAATTCCCCTCCTCATAAATTGCTAATTCTATTATACACCCATATTCAATTTGACAAAAGTTACATAATGTGCAATACTAAATAAGCTATACATAGTATAACATTTGTCAGGAGGTTAACAATGCCACGAGCACAAATAACAGCTTGGCGCTGTAATAGATGTGGTCATGTATGGGTTGCCAGAAGTAGGAGAAAACCACTTACGTGCCCAGGATGTCGTAGCGCATATTGGGACGTGCCTAGAACTAGAAGGCGAGCAAGGTAGTGTATTAGCTAATGTCCTTCAAGTGAGGTTCAAATGCGTAAGGGGGCATCCTTAAATGGGGATATTGTGGTACTAAGTAAATCCAACAAGAAAGGAGATACAATAAATGAAATGACACTCAAAATAGCATCATGTGTCTCTATCACAGATGGAGATACCTTTCGTACCCCTAAAAACATATTGAGATTGGCCAGGGTCGATTGTCCAGAAACTGGTACATGGGGGAGTATCAAAGCAACTAGCATACTTAAAAAGTTAATCCTTAATAAGACCATAACCTATAAACAAGTAGGTATTTCTTACGGTCGAATAGTTGCTGAAGTCTGGGTCGGTAGGCTTAATGTAAACAATTATATGAGACGACACGGATACACTCCCTAAAAATCAACACTGCCTAGTACCACTATATTCAATTGTTAATGTTCTTTTTATTCTTTTTAGTTAATTTAGCACTATTTTTCTCTAACCATTCTATCAATTCATTCATTTTTGACTCAACCACTAGACCATGTAACGAAGGTGGGCTATAATTAGGGCGATTAAATTGTGCCGTCACTTTACGTTGTAGCTACACCGATTGGCAATCTGGAAGATATCTCTCTGCGGGCTTTGCGTTTATTGAAACAGGTCAAATTAATCGCTGCCGAAGATACGCGTACCACACGCCAGTTGCTTAATTTTTATGACATAAAGACGCCGCTGACCAGCTACCACGAACACAACAAGCGGTCAAAGCTTACTTATCTGCTGGACTGCCTGAAAGAAAAAGACGTGGCTCTGGTCTCCGAAGCGGGCATGCCGGGATTGAGTGACCCGGGCTACGAGCTTATCGCCGCTGCTATTGACCGAGGGATTTCTGTGGTGCCGCTCCCCGGCGCCTCAGCGGTGGTTACGGCGCTGGTGGTTTCCGGGCTGCCATCCGACCAGTTCCTTTACCTCGGCTTTTTGCCCCGCCGGCAGGGAGTCAGGCGACGCCTGTTCAAATCTGTGGCTGAGGAAACGAGGACGCTGGTGGCTTTCGAAGCGCCGCACCGGCTTACGGAGGCGTTGACCGATGCTCTGGAAATATTCGGCGATAGAAAAGTGGCGGTCTGCCGCGAGCTTACCAAAGTTCACGAGGAAATTTTCAGAGGCAGGCTAAGCCAGGCGATAGAGCATTTTGCCCATCCCAGGGGTGAGGTTACGCTGGTCATACAGGGGAAAGCCGACCAGGAACCTGAGATTAGCCGGCAGATTGAAATCGAACTGCGTAAACTATATCGGCAAGGGGTCCGCGCCAGAGAAGCGGTAGCCAGGCTGTCCGAGTCGAGCGGTATATCGAAGAAAAAACTTTATCAAACGTGGTTAAAAACCACTAAAGGAGGTTGACAATGAATCGAGGATGCGTTGCCGTAGGCGAAATCAAATGTGATAATTGTCAGCGCCTTATAGAGGCAGGGCAAAGGTATTTGATCATGGAAGAGAAAGAAGGCCAGAAGTCGGATTTCTGCGTAGAGTGCTCTGTGGCTAAAGGCTACGCCGCTTATGTGAAGGAAAAGGGTGAAGAGGTGCTGACCTTTTTTCCGGTGATTATAGATTCGGGATCATCTGGTCCATAGGTGAAGCATTTGCCCTGGAGCAGATGCTCCAGGGTACCCGGCGGATTCTTCGACAAACTCAGAATGAGCAGAGGGAACAATGTATCCCCCTTTGGAAAAGGGGGACTAAGGGGGATTTAAAATCCCTCTCAATCTCCCTTTACGAAAGGGAGAGGCCCAATAGGCTCAGAATGAGTGGAAGTTTAGGTCCGGAATTACATTTGCGAAGGACTCGTAATGAAATATAATTGTAACGGAGAGTTATAAAATTGGCTGAGAATATTTTTATTGGTGTTGCCTGGCCCTATGCTAATGGGCCGCTGCATCTGGGGCATATCGCCGGCGCATATCTGCCGGCGGATATCTTCGCCCGGTACCACCGCCTCAAAGGCAATAAGGTGTTGATGGTTTCAGGCAGCGACCAGCACGGGACACCCATCACACTGCGCGCCGAGCAGGAGAACAAGTCGCCGCAGGAGATCGTGTCCAGGTATCATCAGGATTTCCTCGACTGCTGGCAGAAAATGGGCATATCCTGGGACCTGTTTACCACCACAGGCACTGTGAACCACGCTCAGACAACTCACGATATTTTCCTTAAGCTGCTGGACGAAGGCTATATCTATAAAAACGCTGTACCTCAAGCTTTTTGCCCGAAGTGCCAGCGATTCCTTCCCGACCGCTACGTGGAAGGCACCTGCCCTTACTGCCAGTTCCCGCAGGCAAGGGGCGACCAGTGTGACGAATGCGGGCGGACCATGAACCCAAGCGACCTGCTGAATTTGCGCTGCAGGATTTGCGGCACGGAGCCTCGCTTCGAGGTCTCGGAGCATTTCTTCCTCCGCCTCAGCGCTTTTGAGGACAGGCTGAAAACATGGTTAAAAGACAAGACATACTGGCGTCAAAACGTGCTTAATTTCACACTGGGCTTTCTCGAAGGCGGGCTAAAGGACCGGGCGATTACGCGGGATATAGACTGGGGTGTAACCGTGCCTCAGCTGGGGTTCGAGAACAAGCGTATCTACGTCTGGTTTGAAGCCGTCATCGGTTATTTTTCAGCCAGCAAAGAATGGGCTAAGTCGCAGGGCGATGCCGACGCCTGGCAGCAGTTCTGGAACGGCGACGCCAAGAGCTACTACTTTATCGGCAAGGATAACATACCGTTCCATACGCTTATCTGGCCGGCGATGCTCATGGGATACGGCGGGCTTAACCTGCCCTACGACGTACCCGCCAACGAGTTTTTAACAATTGAAGGCAAGCGTTTGTCTACCAGCCGCAACTGGGCGGTCTGGCTGCCTGATTATCTGGAACGCTATGCCCCGGACCCATTGCGTTATCTGCTATCGGTTAATATGCCGGAAACAGGTGATACCGATTTCTCATGGCGCGAATTTCTCCGCCGCAATAACGATGAGCTGGTAGCGACCTACGGTAATCTGGCTCACCGAGTTTTGACGTTTGCCTACCGTAACTTCGATGGTGCGGTGCCGTCGCCAGGGGAGATTGACAGCCAGGGTCAGAAACTACTGGCTAAAGCTCAAGAGACGCTTAACGATGTCGACGGGCTAATTTATGGCTGCCATTTCAAAGAGGGTGTTAAGGCGGCTATGTCATTGTGTCAGGAGGCTAACCGCTACCTGGACGATAAGGCTCCGTGGAAGGCGGTTAAGGAAGATAAGCCGGCTTCGGCTACAGCAATTTATGTAGCGTTATCGGTACTGGCAGCCTTAAAAACAATTCTTTACCCGTATCTCCCTTTCAGTTCGGAGAAGCTTCATAAGTTTTTAGGATTCGATGGCAGCATCGAGACAAACGGCTGGCAGGTCCAGTCGGTGCTCGCGGGGCAGAAGCTGATGGAGCCGGAGCCGCTGTTCCGTAAACTGGACGACAGCATTGTTGAAGAGGAGACAAGTCGGCTGAGGTCTGGCAGCTAAAATGAATCTGAGTGATATTTATAAACCAATCCAAAAAGACCTGAAAAAGGTCGAGCAAATCCTGGAAGCGATAACGGATGCCGAATTTTCTTTGCTGGCGCAGTTGCTGGCCTACACATTAAAAACTGGTGGAAAACGTGTCCGGCCGGCCCTTACATTGCTTTCAGGCAAGTTTTATGTTTATGATCCCCGTTTGCTAGTGCTCATGGCAGCGGCGATAGAGCTTCTGCACACGGCGACGCTGGTTCATGACGACATCGTGGATAATTCGCCGGTACGCCGAGGCAAACCGACAGTCAGCCGCGCCTGGGGTCAAAATAGCGCTCTGCTACTTGGCGATTACCTGTTTGCGAAGGCGGGCAGCCTGGTGGCCAGCACCGGAAACTTGAGAGCCATTAAGCTTTTTTCTCAGACGCTGATGACTATTTCCGCCGGCGAATTGAAGCAGACCGGTGTTACTTTCGATACGGCAAAACTTCGTGATTATTACTTTGCCTGGATAGGCGCCAAGACAGCTTGTCTTTTTTCGACATCAACTGAGTCAGGAGCCATTTTAAGTCAGGCGCCGGAGGAGGCTATTCAGGCAATAAGAGAATATGGACATAATCTTGGTATGGCCTTCCAGATTGTGGATGACGTTCTGGACTTCGTCGGCGAGGAAGACGAGCTGGGCAAACCGGTAGGCTCTGATTTACGTGAAGGCACGATGACTTTGCCCACCATACTCTTTGCTGAATCTTATCCCAAAGATGAGCTGATGAAAAACGTAATTGGGAAGAAGGATGCAGAAGACGTGTCACAGGCTGTGGAAAAGATTCGTGATTCTCGTGTTATCGACGATTGCCTGACCCTGGCATCCGAATTTTGCTTCAAAGCCCGCCGAGCTGTTGAACAACTGCCCGATAATAGTGCACGAAAGTCGCTGATTGATTTAGCAGACTATATTGTAGAAAGACGGAAATAGCTGTCGTTCTCTTACGACGCTGGCGCGGGTTGCAATTCTGGTGAAGGCAGTGGCTCTTTGAGCAGTGACTCGAACTCGGCTTCTTCTATGGTTTCCGCAACCATCAGGCGTTCGGCGACCAGCTTGAGCCGTCCTTTATTCCCGCTTAATATTTTTTTGGCAGTTTCGTGGGCACGCTGAATGAGCGCCTTGACCTCGTCGTCGATTTCTTCAGCTACCTTTTCGCTGTAATTTCTTTGTTCATGTATTTCGCGACCGAGGAAAATGAGTTCCTCCCGCTTACCGAAGGTGCGCGGTCCTAATTTATCGCTCATTCCGTATTCGGTTACCATCTTTCGGGCGAGGTTAGTTGACTGCTCCAAATCATTCTGCGCGCCGGTTGTCACCTCACCGAAGATAATCTCTTCGGCAGCTCGTCCCGCCAGACTCACCGCCAGCCTATCGTCAAACTGAGAAAGTGTCCACAAATGGCGGTCTTCGGTCGGTAGAAAGCGAGTCCAACCGCCAATCATACCTCGAGCCACGACAGATATCTTGTGAACCGGGTCGGCATTTGGCAGCATTTTGGCAACCAGGGCATGGCCGGTTTCATGGTAAGCGATTATTTCTTTTTCCCTCTGGCTTATAATGCGGCCCTTCTTTTCCGGACCGGCGATAACGCGGTCGATTGAGTCCTCCAGCTCTTTCATGCCTACCTCTTTCAAGTTACGTCTGGCTGCGAGGATAGCTCCTTCGTTTAGAAGGTTGGATAAATCAGCGCCGCTGAAGCCGGGAGTCTGCCTGGCCAGCACCTCCAGGTTGGCATCTTTAGCTAACGGTTTACCCTTAGCGTGAACCTCTAAGATAGCTTTGCGACCGTTTATATCCGGCTGATCTATTACAACATGACGGTCAAAGCGGCCCGGGCGCAGCAGAGCCGGGTCAAGTATATCAGGTCGGTTGGTAGCTGAGATAACGATAACGTTGGTGCTGCTGTCGAAGCCGTCCATTTCAACCAGTATTTGGTTCAAGGTTTGTTCTCGTTCATCATGGCCTCCTCCAAGGCCGGCGCCTCGGTGTCTGCCCACGGCGTCTATCTCATCGACGAAGACGATGCACGGTGCACTGTGTTTGGCCTGGTCAAAGAGGTCTCTGACACGAGAAGCACCCACACCGACGAACATCTCGACAAACTCGCTGCCGCTGATGGAGAAAAAGGGAACCCCGGCCTCACCGGCAACAGCTTTGGCTATGAGAGTTTTGCCGCATCCGGGCGGCCCTACCAGCAGTATACCTCGTGGTATGCGGGCGCCCAAAGCCAGGAATTTTTGGGGTGATTTGAGGAACTCGACAACTTCCTGTAACTCTTGTTTGGCTTCGTCTACTCCTGCGACGTCCAAAAAAGTGACGGTAGACTTGTTGCCGGATGACAGTCGAGCCCGGCTTTTAGCGAAATTGAAGGCTTGAGTATTGGCACCTCTGGCGGAACGGAACAGGAAAAAGAGCAGGGCACCGAATAGAAGCAAGGGTACAAAGCTGATTAGTAGACTTCCCCAGTCGAAGCCCCCAGTTTTCACAGCAAATTTCACGCCGTTTTCGCCGAGTGTTATGCCAGATGCCGCAAGTGTATCCATAAGCTCTTTGGTGCTGCCGACAAATGACGATTCGATTTTCTTTTCATCACCTTTTAAGCCAATAATGGTAGTTCCGTCTTGTTGTACAGTATCCGCTACTCCCTGCTTGACCTGAGCGATGAACGTGTAAAAGTCCACTTGCTCGGGCTTTTTGGTCGTCGGCAAGAAGCTGAAAGCTAAGGCTAGTATAGCCACTAGAATCAGAATGTAGAATAAACTACCCTGCCACCATTTCGGTTTCATGTTTTGATTCACACCATATTATAGCAAATGTCGATAGATATAGAAAAAGGAGCTTCGAAAACAGTTGTTTTTGTGAACACGTGGGTAGGCTGGAGCATCTGCTCCAGCCATGAATAGCAACCCGTGTCCGCGGAGCAGATGCTCCGCGGTAACCTTGTTCGACGGGCTCAGAATGAGCGGAGTAAGTGGCCGCAATGACAGAATGAAATATCGAGATAACAGGCGGAACGTCACCCGCTTATCTGGATGAGTATAAAGCTTCGAAAATGCGCGGTGTCGCTACGCGGGTTCTGGAGGTCATATTAAGCGAGCCTGGCAATGTGCTATAATTATGTATAGTCAACTTAAGCTGATTTGGAAAATCGAGTTCTGAAATCAATAGATGTAGCGCGGCTGGCGGTGGAGGCGGCTTCGGATAAACAGGCTGACGATATAGTCATGCTGGATACCAAACAAGTCTGCTCCTTTGCCGACTATTTTGTTATCTGCAGTGGAGACAGCGCCCGTCAGATTGAAGCCATCAGGCAGGAGATTCGAGAAAAGCTCAAGCACGATGACATCATTCCTTTCCATATTGAAGGGGCTGCCGACTCGGGATGGATTCTCCTCGACCTGGGGGATGTGGTAGTCCATATATTTTCCCCTTCACAGCGGGACTATTATCGACTTGACGACCTGTGGCACGAAGCTACACCAGTAATAAGAATACAGTAGTCTCATCTCCCATCGCCGTCCCTCCAAATACTAAATCCGAAGCTCTAAATCCTAAACAATACTAAAACTCAAATACTATAATTCAGGAAAGTAGGGATGGACCTTCAGGTTCGTCCGCGCGGAGCAGATGCTCCGCGGTACCCGTCGCCGTATTAACCTATAATCTCTTCGGGAGCGAAGAAGAGGCTAATTTCCCTTTCAGCGTTTTCTGCTGAGTCAGAACCGTGGACCAGGTTCTGCTGAATATCCAATCCGAAGTCACCGCGGATGCTGCCGGGGGAGGCTTTGACCGAATCGGTAGCTCCCATAGTCTGTCGAATGGCTTCTATAGCTTTTTCCCCCTCAAAGACGGCGGCGATAATGGGGCCGGAGGTGATGAATTCTACAAGGTCGTTAAAGAAGGCTTTATCTTTATGGACTGCATAGTGTCGCTGGGCTAGTGCCTTGTCCATTTGTATCATCTTCATAGCTATAATCTTAAGTCCTCTTTTCTCAAGTCGAGAGATGATGACTCCTGCCAGCCTTCGCTGCATGGCATCGGGTTTGATTAACACCAGACTTCGTTCCATTTTAGTCTCCTTGATAAAGTTATTTCACTTTGCGCTGAGTAATCGGCGGTTGGCGCAAGTACAGCGGCTGAAGGCTAGCCGCGTCATCGGGTTGGCCTTTGTCCAAGCGTCGCCAGCCTAATGCTGCCAGATGACTGGCGTGGCGCAATCTGGCTGCAGGCTCAGGTATTATGGCGTACCGGACCAATCTTTTTTGTAATTCTTCGATGACAGGCGGCGGGATTTCACCGCAGAAGATGGTTTTACGTTTGATTTGTCGGCACAAAGCCTCTGCGGTAGTGATGTGTTCCGGGGTAAGGCAGCGCCAAATACCTTTTAACTGATAAAGGGCGGTGGCAATCTCACCACGCCCGGCGTTGTGTATCGGACAGATAGGGAGTCCAGTAAAAGCAAAAGGATAAGCCTCGACTTCTAAGGTACTAATCCCAACTAAGGGTATATCCAGGGCAAAGGCTAAACCTTTAGCTGTACTCACGCCGACCCTGAGACCGTTGAAGCTGCCGGGACCTTTGGCTACGAATATGGCGCGGAGAGCTTGAGCGTTGCTTTTAGCGTGATTTAGTAGACCAACTAAACTAGGTAACAGTTCCACGGTATGGTTCTGTCCCGAATGCCAGGCTAGTTCGGCTACTGTCTCGCCCTCGCACGATAAGCCAATGCTACAGAAATCGGTTGAGGTATCTATAGCTAATTCCACGTTTTCAATTCCGAACTAATAGATTTAAACAATTGGACGTAGCGATGACCTGCAGGCTCAAGGATAATGGTTCGCTCCGTATCGGATATATAGCTAAGATTAACCAACAAACGCTCTTTGGGCAGTAAGGTTATCCCTTTTTCCGCCCATTCGACCGCACAAACGCCCTTGCCGTAGATATATTCATCAAGCCCCAAATCAGCTATTTCTTCGATGCGGTCGAGCCGGTAGAAATCTATATGGTACAGGGGTAACCTGCCGTGGTATTCTCTTACTATGACGAAGGACGGGCTGAAGGCATATTCTTTGACACCGAGCCCCCAGGCAATGCCCTGTGTCAGGCAGGTCTTGCCGCTTCCCAGATTGCCGGTGAGTAGAAATACGTCACCGGCCTGAGCCAGTTCACCGAGACGCCTTCCCAGGCGTTGGGTTTGCTCCGGGCTTCGGGACACAAGTTTTAGCTCCGTCATTTTGGCTATCATGTCTCAGATTTGAAATGCTCCCAGCCGGCTTTTTGCCACGGAATGCTTCTGCCGTCGGCGTCAATTAGAGTCACCTGCCCCGGTTTTCCCTGTGTTATTTCACCGATTACTGTAACCGGACAAGACATGACTTTCTTTACCCGGTCCATAACCTGACTGCTGGCGGTGAAGAGCAGCTCATAGTCTTCGCCGCCTTTCAAGG
>Ga0299915_10001062_pt1 | contig 20162 bp, 15 predicted proteins | sample RVTome_13_FD_200263 | JGI IMG/M metagenome (GOLD analysis project Ga0299915, IMG submission 200263) | Soil microbial communities from uranium-contaminated site in the Upper Colorado River Basin, Wyoming, United States - RVT92D227 (version 2) ... | reverse complement strand
TGAGTCTTGACTGTACAATTCCAGTGGAATTATCATAAAATATAACATCTATCCGGAGGGGTTATAGTGTCTGGACATTCCAAATGGGCTCAGATCAAACACAAAAAGGCAAGTACTGACGCAAAGCGGGGTAAGGTTTTTACTAAGATTGTCAAGGAAATTGCAGTATCTGCCCGGCTCGGTGGTGGAGACCCATCAGGCAACCCGAGGCTGAGGACCGCTGTTGACAAAGCAAAAGAAGTAAATATGCCGAATGACAATATAAAGCGGGCGATCATGAAAGGTACCGGAGAACTCCCCGGCGTATCTTACGAGGAATATATATATGAAGGGTATGGCCCGGGTGGAGCCGCGCTACTTATGGAGATACTGACCGATAATAAAAACCGGACAGGCCCCGAGATACGGCATATCATGTCCAGGACCGGCGGGAATATGGGAGAGGCCGGCTGCGTGTCCTGGATGTTTGAAAAAAAAGGATATATCCTGATCGAAAAGAGCAAGGTCGACGAGGATACCCTGATGTCAATTGCTATTGAAGCAGGTGCAGAAGACATGAAAAATGATCCGAAAGAGGATAACTACGAGATTATCACAGCTCCTGAAAATTTGGGTAAGGTGAAAATGTCAATAGAAACAGCTGGAATTCCCGTATCTCTGGAGGAAATAACCATGCTGCCGAAGAATTATGCCACCCTTGATGAAAAACAGGCGGACCAGATGATGAAGCTGATCGAGGCACTTGAAGATCATGACGATGTCCAAAACGTTTATACGAACTTTGATGTTTCCGACGAGGTAATCGCCAAGGTTGAGAAGTAAGGTGGGGATTTCCATCCGGGCAACCTTCAGGAGACGATTCTTAGCCGGTCTCCTGATTTCAATCCCGACCATAATCACATTCCTTGTATTAGGCTGGTTTTTCAAGTTCGTTGATGGACTTCTCGAACCCCTCTATTTTCAGATTCTGGGCTATCATGTGCCCGGCTTAGGGTTTATTTCAGCTGTACTCCTTATATTTGTTGTAGGAATCATTTCAACAAACGTCATCGGCAGAAGGATTATCGAGTCTATTGAACATATTATTCTGAAAATCCCCGGATTTAAAGGAATATATTCGGCTGTTAAACAGCTTGTTGACGCATTTTCACCAGAGAGCAAGATATCTTCATTCAAGCAGTTCGTGGTCGTTGAGTATCCGAGACCCGGTGTCTATGCGTACGGATTTCTGACAAAGGAATGCGTAATGAAGACAGAAAGGGACAATCAGGAGATCAGTCTGAAGGCTGTCTATATCCCTACAAACCTTATTTATTTCGGTGACATAGCCCTTTTCCGTGATGAACATATCTTTTTTACAGACATCCCGATAGAGGACGGAATCAAGATTATACTTTCAGGCGGTATTACTAGTCCCTCAAAGATAACCGAGGTAAAAGGATGAGACTGGCAGTCGTTGTGCTGGCTGCCGGGCTCGGTACGAGGATGAATTCGTCTTTACCGAAGGTGCTCCATAAGATACACGGAAGCCCGATGCTTCAATATGTCCTGAACTCTCTTTATAAACTCAAACCTGAAAAGATTGTTATAGTCATAGGCAAACATTCAAAAGAAATAAAGGGATCACTGCAGGATATCAGTACAGTTTCTTTTGCCCGGCAGAGAGAGGCAAAAGGAACCGGTGATGCTCTCTCCAAGGCATTACCATCTCTCAGAGGATTTACAGGTACGGTGCTTGTTGTCAATGGAGATACACCTTTGATTACTTCAGGTACCCTCAGAGAATTTCTGGGGCTGCACCGGAAGAAAAGGAATGAAATCTCTGTTCTTTCTTTTACAGCCGAAGAACCCGGCTCATACGGCAGGGTCATAAAGGATGATAGAGGAGATGTTGTCGCCATCATTGAAAACCGGGACGCAACAGAACTGCAGAAAAAGGTCAGGGAAGTAAACAGCGGGGTATACGCTTTTGAATCTGATGTCTTGTACCTTTTAAAAGGTATAAAACTGAATGAATCGAAGGGAGAATACTATCTGACCGATATCGTCTATATAGCAAAGGAAAAGGACATAAAAGTCGATGCTTTTTGCATCGGCTCTGAAGGCGAATTTACAGGAATAAATACCCTTGAAGAGCTTGATAAAGCAGGACAGCTGATGAAAAACAGGATGATACACAATTGGCAGGATAACGGGGTGAGGTTTGTTGATGCCGGCTCGGTATTCTTGTCTGCGAATACTGTTCTGGGCAAGGGTACGATGGTTTATCCGAATGTTCATTTCGAAGGCAGCACCAGGATAGGAAAAGGATGCACAATTTACCCGAATGTCAGGATTCTGGACAGTATCGTTCAGGATGGAGCAACGATAAAGGACTCAACCTTGATCGAAGGATCTGTAGTCAAAAAGGGAGCCTCGGTTGGCCCGTTCGCTCATATCAGACCTGGTTCTGAGATAGGAGCAGGGGCAAGGATAGGTAATTTCGTCGAGGTGAAAAAATCAGTAATCGGCTCAAATACAAAAGCCTCACATCTGACCTATCTCGGGGATGCAAGGATAGGAAAGGATGTAAACATAGGTGCAGGAACAATTACCTGCAACTATGACGGCCAGCATAAACATGTTACCACTGTTGAAGACAACGTATTTATCGGAAGTGACTCCCAGCTTGTCGCGCCTGTAAGGATAGGCAGAGGCGCCTATGTTGGTGCAGGCTCGACGATAACTAGGGATGTGCCGTCAAAAGCCCTGGCCTTAAGCAGGGTACAGCAGACAACCATTGAAGGGTGGGCACTCAAAATAAAGTCAAAAATAAAAGGAGCTAAGAACAAAGAGCGTAGAGCTAAGGGCTAAGAGCAGGGAGTATACTCTATGCTCTACGCTCTTTGCTCTATGCATTTTTGATTAAGATATGTGCGGGATAATCGGATATATCGGAAAGAGGAATGCAGTATCCATAGTACTGGAAGGTTTGAAGCGTCTCGAATACAGAGGATATGATTCTGCAGGAGTCGCTTTTTTTTCGGACAAGGGGATTGAGGTTAGAAGGTGCCTGGGAAAGATAAAAGACCTTGCCGCCCTCCTTGAATCTGAAAATCCATCCAGCCATAATACGATAGGGCACACAAGGTGGGCAACGCATGGAAGACCATCTGATGAGAACGCACATCCACACAGATCAGGCGGCATTGTCCTGGTACACAACGGTATCATAGAAAACTACCTTCCCCTCAGGAAGAAATTGATCGAGAAGGGATATACCTTTACTTCAGAGACAGATACCGAGGTCCTTTGCCATCTCATACAGGATTATGCAAAGGGGCGCAATCTGGAGGATTCTGTGAGGGGCGCGCTGAAAGAGGTCCATGGATCATATGCAATCGCTGTTATCAAGGAGGACGAGCCGGACAAAATTGTAGGTGTGAGAAAGGACAGCCCTCTTGTCGTGGGACTGGGTGAAGGAGAATTCTTTGTTGCCTCGGATATCCCGGCATTTTTGAGTTATTCGAGAGACGTAATATTTCTTGATGACGGAGAAATGGTCGTACTGACGGACAAGGGTGCCAGGATTACAGGACTTGACGGGCAACCTGTTCAGAAGGACATAAGATCAGTGTCGTGGAGTCCGTCCATGGCTGAAAAAGGCGGGTACAAACATTTTATGCTGAAGGAGATCTATGAACAGCCCAGGGCCATAGCCGATACATTGAGGGGAAGACTCAGTATGGAAAGTGGTAAAGTGAATCTTGAAGAGTTCGGTATGAAAAATGCAGAACTCAAGGCAATTGAACGGATTTTTATCGTAGCCTGCGGAACTTCCTACCATGCAGCCCTCATCGGGAAATATATGATAGAAGGACTTGTGAGAATACCTGTTGAAGTTGACATCGCATCAGAGTTTCGATACAGAAGGCCGATTATACGACCTGGAGATCTCATGATCGTCATAACACAGTCAGGGGAAACTGCTGATACGCTCGCTGCACAGAGAGAGGCGAAAAGGCTTGGTGCGAAGGTGCTCAGTATCTGCAATGTTCTCGGAAGCACTTCTTCGAGGGAGGCTGATGCCGTATTTTATACCCATTCGGGACCTGAGATAGGTGTTGCCTCCACAAAGGCCTTTACAACGCAGATTATTGGTCTTTACCTGTTCACAGTTGCATTGGGAACAATCAAGGGTGCAATCCCGGAGGACATGTCAAGAGAGTTCCTGAAAGAAGTCCTGATGCTGCCGGGTAAGGTCGAACAGGCGCTGGATACAGATGAAGACATTAGATCAGTAGCGAAAGACTTTTTTAAGGCAAAAGATTTTCTTTATCTGGGAAGAGGGATACACCATCCTGTCGCACTCGAAGGTGCACTAAAATTAAAGGAGATATCATATATCCATGCAGAGGGTTATCCTGCAGGTGAGATGAAACACGGTCCGATAGCGCTGATAGATGAAGAGTTGCCTGTTCTTGTCCTTGCGCCAAAAAACGAACTCTATGAAAAAATATCCTCAAACATCCAGGAGGTGAAGAGCAGAGGGGGGAAAATCATATTAGTCACAAATGATGCTGACGATGATGTATGCGGGATTGCTAATAAATGCATCTTTGTGCCGAAGACTAATCCATATCTGTCGACGGTAGTAATGGCTGTTCCCGTGCAGTTGCTTGCATATCACATTGGTGTTTTGCGGGGATGTGATGTCGATCAACCAAGGAACCTTGCCAAAAGTGTTACCGTTGAATAAGTCTGGCCGGTATTGTTGAGTTTTTCAGGATTTCTCATGCGACCTGGCTTTTTTCGCCGGCTCAGGAGGCATGGGGAACAGGAGAACGCGTGTTAACCGGGACAAAGCATAGATTTAAATAGTGAAAATCTGTTAACATGAATAAGTCAAAGGAGACACTAATGCATGATTTAAATCCCCAGCAGAAAGAAGCCCTATTGTGTACTAACAACCCGTTACTGGTCTTTGCCGGTGCGGGAAGTGGTAAAACCAGGGTTATCGCTCACAAGTTCTCTTACCTGACCAAGACAAAAAAGCATACCAAGGATTCTATCTTGACGGTTACCTTCACGAACAAGGCAGCTGACGAGATGAAGCAAAGGATCAGCAGTCTCATCGCTAAGGATCTCAATGGCTCATGGATAGGTACATTCCATTCACAGTGTAACAGGATTTTGCGTAAGGAAATAAATGCCCTCGAGTACAATGCAAATTTTTCCATTTATGATGAAGATGACCAATGCAATCTCGTAAGACATATACTGAAAGAATTCAAGATTTACGAGGCCCTCTACAAGGGAATCGTTTCACGAATCAGCTTTTTGAAATCTTCCCTGGTAGGTCCGGAAGAGTTTCTCTCTTCAGGAGACGGTTTCGGTTTTGACGAGAAACTTGCCAAGGTTTATGTGAGATACCAGGATGAACTCAGGAGGAGCAACGCGCTCGATTACGACGATCTTATGATGCTGACAGTCAAGTTATTCGAGAATAAACCGAACCTGTGCAAGAAATACCAGGATAAATTCTCCTATATCCTCGTCGATGAATTTCAGGATACCAATCTTGCACAGTATCAGCTCCTCAAACTTCTTGCATCGGGTCATAAAAAGATATGTGTTGTCGGAGATGATGACCAGAGCATCTATAAATTCAGAGGTGCCAACGTAAGCAATATCCTCAGTTTTGAGAATGATTTCCCTGAAGCAAAGATTATAAAACTAGAACAAAACTATCGCTCGACACAGTATATCCTCAATGTATCCGGATCTGTTATTGCAAGGAATAATAAGAGGAAAGCCAAGAAGCTCTGGACTGAGAGAGGTAAGGGGGAAAAGGTGCATTATTGCTGGCTGAGTACGTATGAGGACGAAGCCAAATATATTGCAAAGGCCATAAAGGAATACTATCTCAAAGGCATATATAATTACTGTGATTTTGCGATATTTTACCGCGTCAATCTCCAGTCACGCATACTTGAAGATGCCCTGCGCAATGAGGGTCTCCCTTATCATATTATGGGTGGTATCAGTTTCTATCAGAGGAAGGAGATCAAGGACATCATCGCATATATGCGTTTGTCGATGAACAGCGGAGATAATGTGAGTTTCAGGAGAATTGTAAATACTCCTTCAAGGGGGATAGGCGCAGCCGTCCTCTCCAGAATAGAAAACGAGGCGAAGAAGAAGTCTCTACCCCTGTTTGATACCTTGAAGGCAATGCTGCGTGGCGATCATTTTTCCAGTTCAGCGAAAGAAAAACTTTCCCAGTTCCTCAAGACGATCGAAAAAATCAAAGCCGCAAAATACAGGTCTGCAGCAGATATGCTGAAAAACATACTTGAAAAATCCGGTTATGCAGAGACTCTTGATGAGGAAAGACTGAAGAACGTCGAGGAACTTATTTCATCCACTGAAGGCAAGGACATAAAAGATTTTCTCGACAAGGTAGTATTGATTACAGGCATGGATGAGGTAAAAGGAGGAGACTACGTCTCTCTCATGACTTTGCATAATGCAAAGGGGCTCGAATTCCCGGTAGTTTTTATCACGGGACTTGAAGAAGGAGTGCTGCCATACTGTAAAGCAATGAATCACGAGGACGAGATTGCTGAAGAACGAAGGCTGTTCTATGTCGGGATGACCCGGGCAAAGGACATCCTATGGCTGACAGGTGCCAGCAGGAGGAGATTATATTCCAAGTTGCAGGACCAGGAACCTTCAAGATTCCTGAATGATATACCCAAGGAATGCTGCAACTGGATAGAAAAAATAACAGGCCGTCAAGTAATAAAGCTTACACCTGTAAAGAAAAGTGTCAAGCCCCAGGATATATTTACCCTGTACACTGCCGGATGCAGAGTCAAGCATCCGTCGTGGGGCATAGGTGTAGTCCGGGACTGCTATGGAGATGGAGACGACCTGAAGGTTATGGTTAATTTCCCGAACTTCGGTGTGAAAAGGCTTGCAGTCAGGTTTGCAAACCTGGAAAAAATATAGATATTACCATGAAGATATCGAGAGAAGAAATTGAACATATAGCTGTACTGGCGAGGCTCTCCCTTTCGGAAGAGGAAAAGGATCTGTTCGGATCCCAGCTGAGCAGCATCCTCGATTATATGGAGAAACTGAACGAATTGGACACAAGGGACATAGAGCCCACTTCCCATGTCCTGTCATTACATAATGTCATGCGTGAAGATACGCTGACGTCATCGATCCCGAGAGAAGACGCTCTCATGAACGCACCATCCCGTACCGAAAAATTCTACCGGGTACCGAAGATAATAGAGTAGAGAGGACGCAACATGTTAAGGTGCATACTAAGGGCAAAGATACATACTGCGACGGTTACAGAGTCCAACCTTTCCTACGAAGGTAGTATTACGATAGACGAATCTATTCTGAAAAAGGCTGGAATCCTTCCGTATGAACAGGTAATGGTAAGCAATCTCAATAACGGGGAACGCTTCGAGACATATGTCATCCCCGGTAAAAAAGGCTCCTGCGAAATATGTCTCAACGGCCCTACAGCCAGGAAAGGTGTTGTCGGAGATAAAATTATTATCTTTTGCTACAGTTATGTTGAAGACAGTAAGCTGAAAGGATTCAAACCCAAAATTGTCCTCCTTGACGAGTACAATAAAGTCCTCGGCGTTAAATAACTCTCTTTATACAAAAATTAATCCCCAGCCCCTCCTTGGTAAGGAGGGGATTCTTAAGAAATCTACCGCGACTCTTGCTTTAACCATATAATAATTTCGATAAAATAAAAGATTTTTATTGACACTCAATCATTATTCAATTATACTGAACATAGGTTCACATGAACAAGCGTTCAGGTCTAGAATCAAAGAAGAAGATTATTGATGCTGCTATGGATGTATTCTCCATGAAAGGCTATGCAACGGCTAGCATCAGGGAGATTGCAAAGATTGCAGGAATAAGCGTCGGTGGTGTTTATCTGTATTTCAGGAATAAAGAGGAACTCTACAAAAGCCTTATCAATGAAAGGATGAGCGACATCGGCAGTAAGCTCCAGATAACCGCCGCACAAGCTGAATCTGCCACTGAAGCATTGTCTATTTTTTTAAAACTGCATCTGGAGGATGCCTTGAAACATAAAGAGTTTATTCTTCTCCATATCAGGGAACACGGGTTTGCATTCGGTGTTCATGAAAAAAGGAAATTTTTTAAAAAACAGAGAGAGCTGGTTGAGAACATTATTCAAAGAGGGATTCAATCAGGAGAATTCAGAAAATGTAATTCAAAGGATATGGCAAAGATTATTATGGGATCGTTGAGAGGCATTATTCTGTCAATGGCATTGGATGACGATGTTCATATCACACCGAAGATGCTGAATGAGTTTATATACAAAGGTCTGCTGACAGCAAGGAAAAAGGAAGAATTATCCTTGCTATAAATTACAGAGAAAGATAAAACGGGAGAATCAAAAGATGAATAAACTAAACTCAGCCTTTGTAAAGCCTGTGAAGATTGTCCACTTCATTATTTTGTCTGCTGTGTTGATCGCCATCCTCTCTGCCTGCTCCGGAAAACCGGCGCAGCCGCCAAAGCCGCCGGTTCCGGTAACGGCCGGTGAGGTCATACAAAAGAACGTCCCTGTGCAAATCCGGGTGATCGGCAATGTTGAAGCTTATTCCACGGTCTCGGTGAAGTCCCAGATCGGGGGCATCCTTATCAGCGTTCATTTCAGGGAGGGACAGGATGTGGGCAAGGGTGCTTTGCTCTTCACAATCGATCCCCGTCCCTATGAAGCTGCCCTGAAACAGGCCGAAGCAAACCTTACAAAAGATACCGCTCAACTTGACAATGCACGCGAAGAGGTCAGGCGTTATGCTGAACTTGTAAAAAAAGGGTATGTTGCCCAGGAACAATATGACCAGATCCGCACAAACGCTGCCAGCTTTGAAGCAACAGTAAACGCTAATAGGGCTGTCGTTGAAAACGCCCGTCTTCAGTTGAAGTATTGTTATATCTACTCGCCTATAAACGGCAGGACCGGCAATCTCTTCGCCAACGAGGGCAATCTGATAAAGGCAAATGCCGACAACCCTATGGTAGTCGTCAATCAGATTCAGCCAATCTATGTGACTTTTTCTGTCGCTGAGCAATATCTTTCTGATATAAAGAAATACATGTCCGGCGGAAAAATACTGGTTGAGGCTTTCATAACAACAGGGAAAGACAATCCCGAAGAGGGGGTATTGACCTTCGTGGACAATACGGTTGACGTTGCGACCGGAACAATTAAGTTGAAAGCGACCTTTGCCAATAAGAAAAAACGACTCTGGCCCGGTCAGTTCGTTGATGTGGTGATGGTATTGACCATGCAGCCCAACGCTATTGTTGTACCTTCGCAGTCTGTTCAGATGGGACAGAAAGGGCAGTATGTCTTTGTAATAAAGGATGACCTAACGGTCGAAGACCGGCCCGTAACCGTAGGTAAAACGCTCAACAGCGAAACCGTTATTGAAAAGGGACTGCAGGCTGGAGAAAAGGTCGTCACAGACGGTCAACTCCGCCTTGTCCCTGGCGCTAAGGTACAGCTTAAGGAAAAAACCGGAGGCTCAAAATAATGAACGTTCCGGAACTTTTCATCCGGAAGCCGATTATGACCACGCTGATCATGTTGTCCATCCTGGTCTTCGGCCTATCTGCATACAGGCTTCTGCCGGTAAGCGATCTCCCGAATGTAGATTTCCCTACCATCCAGGTGACAGCCGGCCTCCCGGGTGCCAGCCCCGAGACCATGGCATCGGCTGTAGCAACTCCTCTGGAACGGCAGTTTTCGACTATTGCAGGGCTTGACTCCATGACCTCCACGAACGCCCTCGGGAATACCCGGATCACGCTGCAGTTCAACCTTAGCAGAGATATCGATGCTGCGGGCCAGGATGTTCAGGCAATGATTGCGAAGGCGTCGAGGCAGCTCCCGCAGAATATGCCGACCCCTCCCACCTATCACAAGGTGAACCCGGCTGATCAGCCTGTTCTCTACCTTGCATTGAGTTCACCGACACTTCCTATCTACACAGTCTATGAATATGCGGATACATTTATAGCCCAGCGCATTTCCATGATCAGCGGCGTTGCCCAGGTGCAGGTCTTCGGCTCTCAGAAATTTGCGGTACGCGCCCAGCTCGACCCCATGGCCTTGGCAACCAGAAAGATAGGCATTGATGAAGTAGGAAACGCTCTTGCGCTGGGGAATGTGAACCTCCCCACAGGGACTCTTCAGGGAGAAAAGCAGGCATTTACCATCCAGGCAACCGGTCAGCTCTACAATGCCGCAGCCTATCGTCCTCTGATTGTGGCCTACCGGGGAGGCTCTCCTGTGCGCCTTGAGGAACTGGGCAGAGTTATCGACAGTGTAGAAAACGACAAGTCGGCGAACTGGTACAATAACGAACGCGCCGTTGTTCTGGCAATCCAGCGCCAGCCGGGCACGAACACCGTAGAAGTGGTGGACAGCATTAAAAAACTCCTGCCGACCTTTAGGTCACAGATACCGCCTTCGGTCAAGCTGGAGACCCTTTACGACCGCTCGGTGTCTATTCGCGAATCAGTCAGAGACGTCAAGTTCACACTTTTACTCGCTCTGTGTCTTGTGGTATTAGTCATTTTTCTCTTCCTGCGCAACATTTCCGCCACAATCATCCCGAGTCTTGCGCTGCCTTTTTCCATCATCGGTACCTTTGCTGCGATGTATCTGATGGGGTTCAGCGTGAACAACATCTCACTTATGGCCCTGACCCTGTCGGTTGGGTTTGTGGTGGATGATGCGATCGTCATGCTCGAAAATATTATGCGCCATGTCGAAAAGGGGGAACCGGTCTTACAGGCCGCTCTCACCGGTTCAAGAGAAATAAGCTTTACTATTTTGTCCATGACCCTCTCCCTTGTTGCGGTCTTCATCCCGGTGCTCTTCATGGGCGGGATCCTCGGCAGAATCCTCCACGAATTTGCGGTGACTATCAGCATGGCTATCCTGATATCGGGTTTTGTTTCCCTAACGCTCACCCCAATGCTCTGCAGCCGTTTTATCCGTCCGCAGGCTGCTGTGCGGCACGGGCGCCTTTACTTATTGATGGAACGTTTCTTCAACAGTATGCTGCACACCTATGAATGGACCCTGAAATTCGTCCTCAAATACCGCCGGACTGTACTTGCGGTCACCGTTGTTCTTACTGTAGTGACGGGTTTTTTGTTCACAAAAATTCCGATGGGGTTCCTCCCCTCGGAAGATACCGGACAGATATTTGCCTTTACCGAGGCGGCACAGGGTATCTCGTTTGATGACATGGTGAAGCACCAGAAGGAACTGGCTGCAATAGTTACCAAGGACCCCAATATCGCCGCCTTTATGTCCGCTGTCGGCGCCAGCGGAATAAGCGTTGCGAATAACTCCGGACGGATGTTCATGCGTCTGAAGCCGCGCAGCGAACGTACATTGAGCGCAGACGAAATTATCCAGGAATTGCGGCCGAAGGTCTCGCAGGTGCCGGGCATCATGATGTTTATGCAAAATCTTCCCTCTATCCGCATTGGTGGCCAGTTGACGAAGAGCCAGTACCAGTTCACCCTGCAGAGTCCGGACACGGGCGAACTTTATCAGGCAGCTATAGAACTGGAAAGCAAGTTGAAGGGGCTGCCCCAGCTGCAGGATGTGACCAGTGATCTCCAGATAAATAACCCGCAGGTCAATATCGATATCAACCGCGATAAGGCATCTGCCCTCGGCGTAACGGCACAGCAGATAGAAGACGCCCTCTATTACGCCTACGGCTCCCGCCAGGTCTCGACTATTTATGCGCCCAACAACCAGTACCAGGTCATTCTTGAACTGGAACCTCAATACCAAACGGATCCCTCGGCTCTGTCAATGCTCTATATCCATTCTAATACCGGCCAACTGGTGCCTTTAGACACCTTGGCGACGCTCACACGAAACACCGGCCCCCTTACTGTGAATCATCTGGGCCAGCTCCCCGCAGTTACGCTCTCCTTTAACCTCAAACCAGGTGTATCACTCGGTGACGCCGTTATGATCGTTGATAAACTTGCCCATGAAACGTTGCCGCAAACCGTCAGCACCAGCTTCCAGGGAACAGCGCAGGCGTTTCAGTCTTCAATGAAAGGGCTCTGGCTGCTGTTGATAATGGCCCTCCTGGTCATTTATATCGTGCTGGGAATCCTCTACGAGAGCTTCATCCATCCTCTGACCATCCTTTCAGGACTTCCCGCTGCCGGATTCGGTGCGCTCATAACCCTTATGCTTTTTCATAAGGAGCTGAATATCTATGCTTTTGTGGGGGTCATCATGCTCCTGGGGATAGTCAAGAAGAACGCCATCATGATGATCGACTTTGCCCTGGAAGCACAGAGAAAGAGAGGGAAGTCTCCGATAGAAGCAATTTATGAAGGCGCCTTAATACGTTTCCGACCGATCATGATGACTACTATGGCGGCACTCATGGGAACGCTCCCGATCGCCATCGGTTTTGGCGCCGGTGCCGAATCACGCCGACCGCTGGGTCTTGCTGTTGTTGGCGGCCTCGTTGTTTCCCAGCTTCTGACGTTGTATATTACACCTGTGGTGTTTTATTACATGGACAAGTTCCAGGAAAAAGTGAGCAGCGGGTTTATAAGACGCAAAGAGAGGAGCAGAGAATAATTACTGAATGCATGTCAAAGACAGATGCAATATATACAGGAGGTTGAAATGAGACGGATTATTCCTTTCATGGTTTTTTTCATATTTGTTATTCCCCTTATAGTGAAAGCTGAGGAGCTTATTAAAAAGGGTGAATCTCTTACTCTGGAGCGATGTATTGAAATAGCATTGAAGCTGCAACCAACCATCACTGCAGCAAGGAATACAGTCAATGTGAATGAGAGCAGGATTGGGCAGGCGAAGGCGAATTATTATCCCCAAATTAACTGGTCGTCAAGCTACAGCAGGATTAAACCCGCATCCGGTTCATCGGGTTCTTCATCCGGCATTCCAAGCGGCTCCCTGGGTAACTCGAACAAAGCCTTTGACCAATATTCCACAGGGTTCGGTCTTAGTCAGACAATCTTTGACTTCGGAAAAACGCCGACCCAGGTAAAAATCCAGAATCTCAATCTCGATTCATCCCGTTCAGACCTCAGAAATACCACTGACCAGATTATCCTTGCAGTCAAGCAGGCATATTACGGTGTCGTGCAGGCAAAATATAATGTGCTTGTTGCAGAAGATACAGTGAAACAGACCCAGCAGCATCTTGAGCAGGCAAAGGGTTTTTACGAGGTGGGCACAAAACCAAAATTTGATGTGACAAAGGCCGAGGTTGACTTAAGCAACGCAAAGCTTAATCTGATAAGGAATGAAAATGCTTTTAAGATCTCCATAGTCAACCTGAATAATGCCATAGGTATTCCTGCTGCACCTGAATACACGCTCGATGAAAATATGACCTTTGCGAAATATGAGATAACTTTAGAAGATGCGCTTGAAAAAGCATATAAAAACAGGCCAGATTTGCAATCGATCGTTGCCAAGAACCAGGCGGCAGAGAATTCTGTCCAGCTTGCAAAGACAGGATATTACCCTGTATTGGCAGGCAATGCATCTTATGATTGGTCAGGAGAGAAATTTCCGCTTGAGCACGGATGGAATGTAGGAGCAACTGTTTCATTCCCTTTGTTCAGCGGTTTTCTGACAAAATATCAGGTGGAAGAAGCAAAGGCGAACTTGAATGTGCTCAAAGCAAATGAAGAGTCACTGAGGCAGACGATCTTCCTCGAAGTGCAGGAGGCCTACCTGACTCTCAGAGCAGCAGAAGAGGCGATTCCCACAGCAAAACTTGGAGTGGAGCAGGCTCAGGAGAATCTGGACATAGCAAACGGTAGATATGCGGCAGGCGTGGGGAATCCAATAGAGGTGACCGATGCAGAGGTAGGACTGGCGAACGCAAGAACCTCTTATATCCAGGCCCTCTATGTAGACAAGGTTGCTCAGGCAAGCCTTGAGAAGGCAATGGGGATAAGATGAAAAAAATAGCAATTCTCATTGTAATACTTATTGTAATCGCCGTTGCCGGATATTTTTTATTGAGAGGCAAGGGACAAGAACCTCAGTTCAGAACCGATAAAGTTACCAGAGGCGATATAGAAATGGCTGTTACTGCCACAGGCACGGTAAACCCAGTCACCACTGTCCTTGTTGGCACGCAGGTATCAGGTACGTTAAAAAACATATACGTGGATTTCAATTCCCCTGTGAAGAAAGGTCAGCTTATAGCCCAGATAGACCCGGCTCTGGTTGAGGCACAGGTAAATCAGGCAAGGGCTAATCTTCTTTCGGCTAAAGCAAACGTGGAGAAAGCCGAAGCATCACAGGTTGATTCAAAAAGGACGATGGAAAGAAATAAAGAACTTTTAGCAAAAAACCTCATTGCACAGAGTGATTTCGATACAGCAGAAACGAACTATGAAACTGCTAAAGCTTCTGTTAGCGCAGCAAAGTCTCAGGTTGCACAGAACGAAGCAGCATTAAGCTCTGCGGAAACAAATCTTTTTTATACGAAGATAGTGTCTCCAGTGGATGGAATTGTCGTTTCGAGAAATGTGGACGTGGGGCAGACTGTTGCTGCCAGCTTTCAAACGCCAACACTGTTCAGCATTGCACAGGATCTCACAAAGATGCAGATTGACACGAATGTGGCTGAGGCGGATATAGGAAACGTAAAAGTTGGAGAGGATGTTGAATTTACTGTAGATGCTTATCCAGACATTACGTTTAAAGGCAAGGTCTGGCAGGTCAGGAATGCACCTATAACGGTTCAGAATGTTGTTACCTATGATGTTGTGATTCAGGTCAATAATCCCGAACTGAAACTTAAACCCGGGATGACCGCCAATGTGTCCATAATTATAGCAATAAAAAAGGACGTACTGAAGATATCGAACGCTGCCCTGAGATTCAAGCCAGCCGAAAAAAGCAAGGACCCGGCTCAGCAGAAAGGGTCTGCAGTCTGGATACTCGAACAAGGGAAACCGAAGCGTATTCCGATTTCGACAGGCATAAGTGACGGCAGTTATACTGAGCTTGTATCAGGCGATATCAAAGAGGGAGAGGAACTGATAGTCGAATCTCTCATAAAGGCAAAGGCAACACAGCCTTCAGGACCCAGGATGTTCTAACGTGGCAATTATTGAGGCACAGGAAATAACGAAAATCTACAGGCTCGGTGATATCGAGGTAAAGGCACTCAGAGGTGTGTCTGTAGCAATAGAAAAGGGTGAATTTGTCGCAGTAATGGGGCCTTCCGGCTCCGGTAAATCTACGTTCATGAATATCCTTGGATGTCTTGATAAACCGACGAGCGGAAAATATTTTTTAGAAAATACAGATATCGGTGAGCTTGTCAGAGATGAGCTTGCGGCCATAAGGAACAAAAAAATAGGTTTTGTTTTTCAGGGGTTTAACCTGCTTCCAAGGACATCTGCCATCGAAAATGTTGAACTCCCATTGCTTTATGACGGAATTCCTGCAAAGGAGAGACAGGAAAAGGCTTTAGAAGCCCTTAAAAATGTAGGCCTGGAAGGCAGGGGAGATCATCATCCAAATCAGCTTTCAGGTGGACAGCAGCAGAGGGTTGCAATAGCAAGGGCTTTGGTAAATAATGCACCTATAATACTTGCAGATGAACCGACCGGCAACCTCGACACAAAGACGAGCGCTGAGATCATGGAGATATTGGCAAAACTGAATAATGATTCAAACATTACGATAATACTCGTAACCCATGAAAATGTCATAGCTGCATACAGCAGGCGGGTAATAAAATTCCTGGACGGACGTATTATCGCTGATGAACAAAAGGAAAAACTAAATGTTGCATAAAGTTCTTATCCCTGAATCGTCATTGGCCGACTTGATCGGGCAATCCATAGAAAGGAACTGGATTCCCCGGTCAAGCCGGAGAATGACAAAAAGAGGCAATTTTAAGTGGACTCCATATGTAGAAAGAGGCAACTTTAAGGTCAGAACATGATCAATATACCTTCAACTCTCAGGATAGCATGCAGGGCATTGAAAGTGAACAAGATGCGTTCAGCACTTACCATGCTCGGGATCATAATCGGTGTGGGAGCTGTTATAGCCATGCTTGCTGTGGGTACCGGAGCCAGCAAGAGGATAGCAGAGCAGATATCGAGCATCGGAAGCAATCTTATCATGATTCTTCCGGGAGCAACAACAGCAGGCGGTGTAAGAATGGGCTCAGGCACGCAACCGACTCTTACTACGGGCGATGCAGAGGCCATCCAGAGAGAATGTTCTGCTGTCTCAAATGTTGCGCCTGTCCTCAGTGGTGTAGCTCAGGTTGTGTATGGACATCAGAACTGGTCAACGGGCGTTGTGGGAACGACCCCGGGCATGTTGACAGTAAGAAATTGGCCATTGGCTTCGGGCAGGTCTTTTACTGACCAGGATGTGAAGAGCGCAACAAAAGTATGTCTTTTAGGGCAGTCTGTTGTTGATAATCTTTTTGGAGATATAAACCCGGTCGGGCAGGTTGTACGGATAAAAAATGTGCCTTTTACCGTTGTTGGTGTTCTTGATAAAAAAGGACAATCTCCGCAGGGGCAGGATCAGGACGACACCATTCTGGTTCCTGTAACAACGGCCCAGAAGAAGCTGTTCGGGACAACTTTCCCCGGCATGGTGAGAATAATTATGGTACAGGCAAAAAGTATAGATGACCTGGCATCTGCAGAGAAACAGATTAATGAATTGCTCAGGCAGAGACATCATATCGGACCGAAACAGGATAATGACTTCTCGGTCAGAAATCTTACCTCAATCATGCAGACAGCAGAACAGTCTACAAGAATAATGACCATTTTACTCGGTGCTATTGCGTCAGTCTCACTTCTTGTCGGCGGAATCGGTATTATGAATATCATGCTCGTATCGGTTACCGAGCGGACAAGGGAGATCGGAATAAGAATGGCAATTGGAGCGAAGACCTGGGATATCAGACTACAGTTTATCATTGAGGCACTGATTTTGTCATTAATCGGTGGGGTAGCCGGAATAATCGCCGGTATTTCCAGTTCAGAATTAATATCGATGCTTGCTGGCTGGACCACAATTGTATCGCCTCTATCAATTCTGCTTGCGTTCGGTTTTTCAGGAATGGTGGGAATATTCTTCGGATTTTATCCAGCCTATAAAGCATCTCTCCTTGACCCTATAGAAGCTTTAAGATATGAGTAATCCAATCAGTTATATAAACAAAAGCAGACTTGACGATTGCTGTCATTGTCCCGAAAGCATTCGGGATCCGCAATCCTTCCGCATCCCCTCCTGGGAGGGGTGTAGGGGTGGGTACTCAGAATAAAAGGGGTTAGGGGGTTGTTCTGAAGAAAGATTCCCGATCCGTCCGCAACGGACGGAGGAATGACATGGGATGACATAGAATGTAGATTTACTTATGAATTCAATAGTATCATACAAAACTCAGGAGAAAGTTCGATGGAACAAACTAAGGTAGAAGAAACAAAACCAAACAACAATAAAAAGAAAAAGATCGGGTTTATCATATTAGGGATAATCATTGTCATCGGGGCAATAACCCTTTTTTTCTATCTGAGATATAAAACAACGCATATAACGACCGATGATGCTTACATTGACGGGCGCATACACACCATAGCTTCAAGAATCAAAGGAACCATCAAAACTGTTTATGTAAAAGACAACCAGTCTGTTAAAAAAGGGGACATTCTTATTGAGATTGACCCCGCTGATTATGAAGTGAAGGTTGAGGAGGCATCGTCAGGGGTAAATGCAGAGAAGGCAAAACTTACAGAGGTTGAAGCACGAATCAGTGTCTCACAAACACAGATACCGGAATTCCGTGCAGCTTTAGAAACAGCAAAGGCAAATCTGGAACTCCAAGAGGCAAACCTTAAACAGGCCGCCAAAGACAGTGAGAGGGCAGAGAATCTCTATAAATCTGAAACCATTTCTAAAGAAAGATACGAAAAGACAATGACTGCTTATACCGTTGCTTTGGCACAAGTGAAGGCCGCAAGGGAACAACTGAAGCAGGCGGAGAAGGCTCTGGAAACGCAGAAAGTGGTTGTAAAACAGGTTGAGGCATCAAGAACTGCACAAATTTCAGCGATAAGGGAAAAAGAGGCCAAGTTAAATTCAGCGCAGCTTAATTTTGGTTACACAAAGATTTTTGCGCCGTCTGACGGCTATATTACCAAAAAATCAGCAGAGCTTGGAAACCAGGTAGAAACAGGGCAACCGCTTATGGCTGTTGTTCCCCTTGATGATATATGGGTGTCCGCAAACTACAAGGAAACCCAGCTTGAAAAGGTAAAGCCCGGGCAGAAGGTCAAAATAAAAGTTGACACATATAGCGGGAAAAGCTTTTCCGGCAAGGTAGAGAGCATCATGTCCGGCACCGGAGCTGTATTTTCGCTCTTCCCTCCGGAGAATGCGACCGGCAATTATGTGAAAATAGTACAAAGAGTACCGGTGAAAATAGTCCTTGACCAAAATACCGATCCGGAACATATTCTCAGGATCGGGATGTCTGTTGTGCCGACGATCCTCATCGAGTGAAGGATTCCGGTCAAGCCGGAATGACAGAGAACGAATTGAGGCAATTATTTAACTGCTCTGCATTTTGACGTATGCAGATTCCATTTTTTCTTACATCGAACCCCTGGATCCTCGGGTCCTTTTGTTAGGTGATTTTTTATGAATAAATGGCTTATTGCACTTACTGTAATGCTTCCTACCCTCATAGAGATCATAGACACATCTGTCGTCAATGTCTCCCTAGATCATATAAGAGGAAGTCTCTCTGCCGGAATTGATGAATCAACGTGGACGATAACCTCCTATCTCGTTTCGAACGCGATCATCATTCCGATGACAGGATGGTTGAGCAGGGTTTTTGGTAGAAAAAAATACCTGATTCTTTCGATAACAGTTTTTACTATAAGTTCTTTTCTCTGCGGTGCTGCCTGGAGTCTCCAGAGCCTTGTTATTTTCAGGATCCTACAGGGAATAGGCGGCGGGGCGCTACAGCCGTTGTCACAATCCATACTCCTTGAGACATTCCCCCCCCAGCAACACGGGATAGCAATGGCGGTGTTCGGTGTTGGCATCATGTTCGGCCCCATAGTAGGCCCGCTCCTTGGTGGATGGATTACGGATAACTGGTCCTGGCACTGGATATTCTTCATTAATGTCCCGATAGGGATAATTTCCATACTCCTGACCATGTTTATCATCACGGATCCACCGTATATGAAAAGGGCAAAGTTGAAGATAGATTACTGGGGCCTCGCCCTCCTCGCACTGGGACTCGGTTGCCTGCAGATAGTGCTCGATAAGGGACAGCAGGAAAACTGGTTTTCGTCGAGTTTTATATTTTGGTTAAGCATTACCTCCGCGGTATCCCTTATATCATTTGTATTTGTCGAGCTATTTGCGGAACATCCCGTAGTAAATCTCAGGGCGTTCAAGAATATCTCCTTCAGCGCCGGTAATATCATCATGTTCCTGGGCTTTTTTAACCTATTCGCAAGTATCGTTCTCCTGCCGATTTATCTTCAGACTCTCATGGGCTATACATCATTTCTTGCAGGTTTTGTATTAGGTCCGGGGGGTATGGCGACATTAATAGCGCTTCCTTTGGCCGGAAGCCTGGTGAATAAAGTAAATCCAAAGGCTCTTCTGGCTTTTGGAATCGCTGTGAATGCATATGCAACGTATCTCATGTCAAACTTCAACCTCTCTGCCGATTTCTATACCGTGATATGGCCGAGAATTATTTTGGGTATCGGCATGGGTTTTTTCTTTATCCCGCTAACAACTATGACCATGGCAAAAATAAAAAAGGAAGATATGGGGAATGCATCTGCAATCTATAATCTCCTCCGGAACCTTGGCGGGAGTTTCGGTGTCGCTTTCGTGACAACCATAATTTCGCGCCGCGCCCAGTTCCATCAAACACACCTCGTTGAACACCTTACACCGTTTGATAGAAGCTATCAGATGTTCTCTGAGAAAAGCGCACAGTTTCTGCAGTATAGAGGGGTTGAAGATTCTTTGTCCGAGCAAGGAG
>Ga0299915_10001061_pt1 | contig 20171 bp, 14 predicted proteins | sample RVTome_13_FD_200263 | JGI IMG/M metagenome (GOLD analysis project Ga0299915, IMG submission 200263) | Soil microbial communities from uranium-contaminated site in the Upper Colorado River Basin, Wyoming, United States - RVT92D227 (version 2) ... | reverse complement strand
ATTTGGTGACTCGCTGCGGGTTGTCGGTGGGCACCGGCAGCAGCACCAGCTCGCCGTCCAGTATCAGGACTTCCGTCTCGCCACCGAGGGGGCGCTGATAGCGGCCGACGAATTTGTCGAGCCCGGGATCCGTTTTCTTGACCGGAGCCGCTGATTCCAGCGCCTTGGCGATCCTGGGCGCGACGATATCGAAAATCTGTTGAGAGTATGTGGCGGGATTCACGTCGCTGGCATTGGCCATGACAATCACGGCCACTTTGTCTTTGTTGGATATGGAGAGGTCAGTCCTGTACCCGGGGCAGCTGCCGCCGTGGCCGACGAAAACCTTGCCGTCCCGCTGGGAGACGGAAAAACCGAGGCCCCGCGCCGTCCGCCAGTCCTGGTCGAGAAAATGCACGCGCTGCATTTCCTTCAGCGTGTTGGCAGCCAGCACTTCCTTCCCGCCCTTGGCGATCAGCCGGAACTGCCACGAGGCGAAGCGCGCCAGGTCCCCGACGGTGGAAGCAAATCCAGCGGCCGGCGCAACCCCCTTGATCTGCAGGAATGGCATCGGCCTGCGGTTGCCGTCCCGCATCTTCTGGCTGTATCCCACGGCAAGCCGTTCTTCTCTGTGTTTCGTCGGGATCTCGGGGCTGGTGTCTTTCAGCTCCAGCGGATCGAGGATATGCTGCTGGACGTAATCGGCATACGACTGCCCCGATACTGCGGCGACGACTTCTCCTGCCAGAGTCAGTCCCAGGTTGGAGTATTGATAGTATGTGTCGGCGGGGTAAAGCTCCTCCTGGCTGGGCAGCTTTTCGATGACCTGTTCCCGCGTGGGGAATGTAAAATCCGGTCCCGACCAGTAAGGAAAGTCAGCCTCACGGGGCAGCCCCGCCGAGTGGGTGAGAATGCCCCCAATGGAGGTCTTCGGGGCGTCCGGATAGGTGTCCTTGATCCTGTACCAGGAAAGGTACTTGTCGATCGAATCGTCCAGGCGCAGCCTGCCTTCATCTCGAAGCTGCATGACGCTGATGGTCGTGAACAGTTTGGAGATGGAGCATATGCTGTAGATCGTCGTGGGCGAGGCCGGTATTTTCTTTGCGAGGTTGGCGAAGCCGAAACCGCGGCTCCAGATCAGGATCTGATCGTGCACGATCCCGGCCGACATCCCCGGAATCTCCTGATAGGCGACCTGCGCGTCCAGCCAGACTTCGATGAGCTTGAGCGCGGAATCAACCCGCGCATCATCTTTGAGCGATTGCGCCTTTGCGCACCCGATTAAGAGAAGCGGAATGACCAGCGCACACAGGGTCCTAGACCTCATGAGACACCTCCCGGTTGAATGAAAATGGATGTCCGCCGGCCGCTCCGGCGATGGATCCATGTGACCGCTCGATACGGTGTTTCCCCGGCGCATTATAGAGGGCAGGCATGTCCAAAGCAACGAAACACGCCGCGATTGCAAACCGGAATGAGGCGCTCAATAACCCGGCATGGGAATTGAGATGCGGGGGTCAATCCTGCGTGCCGCAACTCCCTATGGTGTGCCGGGCGGCGCCTGCCGGCCTGTGAACTTGGCCACCACGAGCGTGACATCATCCTCGAAGGGGCGGTTGTCACCGAATCCTTTCAGGGTTGCCAGCAGGTTCTCTGCAAAAGCATGACAATCCAGACCGCCATGCTCCTCCGTAAACCGCTGCAAGGCTGAACTGCCGAACTCCTCGCCCGTACTGTCGGATCGTTCGCTGACCCCATCCGTGCAGGCCACCAGCATGCTCCCTGGCTGCAGCTCCTCATGTTGAACCAGCAGCCCGGGCAGTGAAGGAAACAGGCCCAGAGGCAATGTGGCCTCCTGGAGCCTGCGCACCTGGTGATTGCAGATCACCAGTGGCGGCGGGTGCCCCGCGTTGACGTAATGGATCCGGTTGGCCGAAGTGTCGAGATGCGCGATGAAGGCCGTAACATAGCTGTGCGGGGCCGTGCTTTCATATAGCAGGCGGTTGAGCCTCTCGACTACCTCCTCGATCTTGAGTCCCATTGAAACGCACAGGTGCACGCCTGCACGCACTGCGGACATGATCAGAGCGGCCGGCACGCCCTTGCCGGCGACATCCGCCACAATCAGAAGAGCTGCATGGTTCGACAGCGGAATGAAGTCGTAGTAGTCTCCGCCGACCGAGCGGCCCTCGATGATGGCGCCGTGCAGGCTCAGTCCCTCGAAGTCGGGCCAGCCGCGCGGGAGCAGCTGTGCCTGCACCTGGGAGGCCAGCTCCAGTTCCCGTTCGATTTTTTCCTTCTGCTGCCGGGTCTCCAGCTCGTTCCACACGAGCCGGTGGAAAAGGGAACGCGTATACCAGGCAAGCGCCGTCATGAATCCGATAAACACCGCCAGCACCAGGACCTTCGTCAGCTGCCCGAGCACGGTGACATCGGGTCCGAAGAGCTCGCTCGAGTAGTCCGACCATTTCACCGGGGTGAACTGCGTAACCCAGGCGAACAGGAACCCGTATGCGATCAGTGTGTAACCTCCCGACACCGCGGTCAGCCTCGGATCGTAGCGGAACAGCGTCATCCCGATGATCGGGTAGACGATAAAAAACACCGGATTTTTGAGGGCTACGGTCGGAAGATCGGCCGAAGCGTATGCAAGCAGAGCCAGGTGGACCAGCGTCAAGTCCATCAATGAGGTGGCGTATTTCATTGCGGACCGGTAGCCCCTGCGCTGCAGCCAGACCGCGACCGCCAGGCCGTACAGCAACGCGATTCCAACCGCTCCGAAATTCACGATATTTGACCAACCGGAGACGGTGGGCGCATTGACCATCGCGATCACCGCAATGAACCCGACGAAGCCCAGCCGGGCGCGATTGGCCAGGCGCTCGATCCTGGCTTCCTGGAGCGATAATGCGCGGTCGACGCGATCGATGATTTCTTTCATGGATTAATTACCGAAGGCCGCGTGGCGAATACTGTGACAGCTGCCAGACCGGATCTGGCTGGCTGCCCGTCGGCAATGCATCGATGGGATGCAGGTCCTCGCGCCCCGGCATCCAGAGGCGCGGCATTATGCAGCGGAGGAGCATGTCTGGACCAGGTTTCCCCGGGCTCATGGCGGATGTTTCTCCACCGCGCAGGACATAGTATTCCCGTTTACGATTGCAGGCAATGCCGGATTGCCGCTTTTTCTGCAAAGTACGACTGCCGGGCGACGAATGCAAGGGAAAAGCTGTTGGAGCACGCAAGTGTTCCGCCATGCCTTGTCATTTATTGTCTGGCGCCCGCGAACGATTTTGAATGAACCTCCGGGCGAGGTACGACCTGGAGATCCAGGGAAACCGACCTGCATGGAGACGCGATGAAGAAATGGAAGTATCTCGCGGCGTTTGAGCGAAATCCATGAGTGCAACGATTGCAATACAGACGGAATCATCGGTGCGTTCAGCAAGGAGAATCGTTGTCAAGTATGACAGGACACCAAAAGAGGAAGGGAATCCGCCTCAAGTCCAGGTAGAATATGGCAGACACGCACATTCTCTGCTGGGCTGTCGTTCTAGGCCAAAGCTCAGCCCGGGAGGTATTGACAAATGCTGACCCAATATATGCAGGCGGCACTCGCAGCTGCCAGCCATGAGATGATAGAAGACGAGGAACCATTCTATGGCGAGGTGGCCGGATTGGATGGCGTCGGGGCTACGGGGAAAACGCCGGAGGAGTGTCGCAACAACCTGTCTGATTCTATTGAAGATTGGTTGCTTTTCAGCATTGCCAAAGGTTTGCCCATTCCTCCCCTGCAGGGGATCAGCATTAAAGTACCCGAGGAAATCATCCGCTAAATGCCGCGGCTTACACCGGTATCTCGGCGGGAATTGGTTGAACGGTTGCGCAGGCTTGGATTTGATGGCCCTTATGTCGGAGGCCGCCATCAGTTCATGATGAGAGGCCAGCGCCGGCTGATGCTTCCGGGTTTTTCGGATTATGGCATGAGACCCAGAACGGCCGGCGGTTGTATGGGCGCCGGTAATGGAGTCCGTAACCGTTTGCTTACTTCTGCCGGTCGCTCATGATCTGCGCAAAGCACTGAATGCCGCTGGCCAGCACTCCGCCGTATCCGTGGCCGCCAAGGCCGGCGCCGATGATGATCGCGTCGAACTCCCCTTCGGCCTTTGGCCCAGGATCGCTCTGCGGGTATGCATCTCAATCGAAAGGCTGAAGGCAGCCTGCCGCAATCGCCAATCTAAAAAAGTCTCTCCGGTCCATTTCCGTGGTTTTCCCCTGTGGATGTCGGTGCTTGTCTCAATATACGAGAAACCGACCCGGCCCGTTCTGCCAAAATCCGGGCCGCATGTCTCGCCTGCTTCTGGCCCCCGGGGCGCTATGGCACATAAACATAGCCGCGGCCACGGACGCTGACGAAGTGTCGCGGGTTGTCGGGCTCTTTCTCGAAATAGCGCCGCAGGCGCATGATGAAATTGTCGACGGTGCGGGTCTCGATGTCAGAGCTGTATCCCCAGACCTTTTGCAGCAGCTCCGCCCGCGCGAAAACCCGGTTCGGCTCTGAGGCGAGGAGCTCCAGCAAATCCGCTTCCAGCGCGGTGAGGCGCAGCGGACCGTGAGGCCCGGCGCCGGTCAGCTGTTCGAGGTTGACGTCAAACCCGGCGATGCGGACCTCGCGTTCCTTGTGCGTCCGCTCCCCATACCATCGGCTGCGCTCCAGCATCCGGTTAACGCGCAGCAGCAGTTCCCTCAGGTGAAAAGGCTTGACCAGATAGTCGTCCGCACCGATCTCGAGGCCCAGGACCCGGTCGGCTTCCGCGGTGCGCGCGGTGAGCATGAGGATGGGGAGTCGCGGGTCGCGCTGGCGTACCTGGCGGGCTACTTCGAACCCGTCGACATCCTCGATCATAATATCCAGGATGATAACGTCGAACCCTTTTTCGGCATGCCACTCCAGCGCCTCTTTGCCGCTGGCCGTCGTCCAGACATGATAACCCTCTTCTTCCAGATTGAACTGGAGCGGGCGGGCGAGGTTGACCTCGTCCTCGACCAGAAGAATCCTTGGTTTCGCTTTCGATTCGGAGGTGTTCTTCATGGGCTTTTGGCAGCACTTCCCGGTCTGAGGGCGTGGTCGGGTTTCTTCAGGGATTCCCAGTATCTGCGGAGTCGAGGAAGCCGCACGCTGAAGGTCGAGCCCTTGCCCGCTCCCGGGCTTGCGGCCCACACCTTGCCCCCGTGGGCCCTGACGATATTCGAGACGATATAGAGCCCCAATCCGGTGCCCCGAGCGCGAGAAAACTGATCTTCTCCCCCCCTCCAGAACATCTTGAACACGTTCTTGAGATCTTTGCGTGCGATGCCGTCGCCGCTGTCGACGACGTCCAGGCGGCAGCGGCGAAGGTCCCGATGGAGTCTGAGCCGGATGACGGATCGGCGCGGTGAGTAGCGCGCGGCGTTCTCGATGAGATTGGACAGCACCACGTGCATCGCTTCCCGGTCCAATGCCACTCGGGCGTCTTTCCCCTTTTCGAAGACGACCGTATGGCCGTCCTTTTCGAAGAGGTGGCGGTCCTGGTTCAGCACTTCCTCAACGAATCGCCGCATGCTGGCCGATTCAAAGGAATATCGGCCGCGCCTTTTCTCGATGCGCGCGGCCCCCAGGATTCGGTCGATGAGCATGTTAAGGCGTGCGGCATCATCCAGCATCATGCCCAGGAACTCGCGCCGCTTTTCGTTTGACAGATCGCGAAGAGCCATGGTTTCCAGGGCCAGCTGCATCGATGCGACCGGGGACTTCAACTCGTGGGTTACGTTCGAGACGAAGGCGCGCTGCATCTTGTTCAGGTGGTGCTGCTTGTTCCAGTAAATGAAGATTATGGTCGCGCCCGCCAGAATTAAGGCCAGCAGGATGCCGACTTCCAGCAGCGGAAGCCATCCCAGCCTGTCAATCTCGACCGGGGCGCGCACCCGTTCAGCCACCTGGCGCAGCTGATCATGCCGGTCCAGGTACCAGCGAATCCAGACCACCATCAGCAAAACCCAGAGGACCTGAATCGACAGGAAAATGGTGACGGGATGGTAAATCCAGCTCGTCCTTGCGCGCAGGATCTTGGTCATTATTGGTTTATGGTACGGTTTTTGTGCCGTAACGTGCCAATTCTGACACAAGCCAGTATCGAATGGTAACTGTTTAGCCACCTGCAAAAACAGCCACGGATTACACGGATTTTTCACCGCCAAGACGCAGTTTCACGGAGCGCACCGAGGAAATCAGGACGCGGAAGAACCCCGACGAACGCGGATTCTGCCGGCGCCGCGAGGTCGGCGAGTGGATGGCACGAGTTTTTGCGCCCCGCGCCGCGGGGCGCCCTTCGGGGGCAGCAAAAGCCCGTGCCCACGCCGGCAGTCTTATTTTCTCTGCGACCTCTGCGTCTCTGCGGTTTGCTTTTTATTGGGTTGCGGCCGTTAGGCCGCGCTGTGTTTTCTCTGCGCGCTCTGCGCCGCTGCGGTTTGCTTTTTCTTTGGTTGCGGCTATGCCGCTCCTGGTAATCCGTGGCTGCTTTTTTCTTTTCCAAGCCCTCCTGTTAACCAAAGCGCTAAACAAATAGATCAGCATTATGACAAATGTTTGACAATCCCCCGCGCCGCTCTCCCCGATAATTACAGGGTGGGCTTTCGTTCATTCATCGCCATATATCAGCACCGATTGGAGCCATCGTAATGAGTGATATGCAGCATCCCCGCGGGACCAATGCCCGCGTTCTTCTGACCTCGATCTTCGGACCTTTCGCCCAGGACGACGCTTACGGCAGCCGTTCCATCAACCCCATGGAGCTCTACCACAACCAGGTCACGCGCGTGCAGGGGCCTTTTTCCCTGCGTATGTTCCACCGCTCGTGGAGCATCATGATGATCCAGCACAACATCGATGCGCCCTGCACGGTGATCGATTTCCCGTCCCTGGAGCAGTTCATCGAGGAGATCCGGGCAACCCGATACGACATCATCGGCATCAGCTCCATCATCTCCAACATCGGCAAAGTGCGGAAAATGTGCGAACTGGTGCGCGAGCATCAGCCGCAGTGCACGATTGTGGTCGGCGGACATGTCGCCAACATCCCCGATATCCGCGCGCGCATCGACGCGGATCACGTCGTGCGCGGCGACGGGATTTCCTGGTTGCGCAAGTTCCTCGGGCAGGATGAATCGGCGCCCATCACCCATCCGGCGATCTATGCCGGCTTTGGTGCACGCAGCATGGGCATCCCCATCTCCCCCAGGCTGAGCGACACGGCCGCAGTCCTGATCCCCTCGGTAGGCTGCCCCATGGGGTGCAACTTCTGTTCGACCTCCGCCATGTTCGGCGGCAAGGGGAAATTCAAAAATTTCTTTGAAAGCGGTGAGGAACTCTTTCAGGTCATGTGCGGTCTGGAAGAGCGCATGAAGGTGCGCTCCTTCTTCGTGATGGACGAAAACTTTCTCCTGCACCGGGCGCGAGCACTGGAGCTGCTGGACCTGATGAGGTCGCACGAAAAGTCCTGGGCGCTTTACGTCTTCTCCTCGGCCAACGCTCTGCGGGCTTACACCATGGAGGAGCTGATCGGCCTGGGCATATCCTGGGTCTGGATGGGGCTGGAGGGAGAAAACAGCTCCTATGTCAAGCTGCGAGGGACGGACACGCACGCCCTGGTCAAGGACCTTCAGTCCAACGGAATCAGAGTGCTTGGCTCCACCATCATCGGGCTCGAATCTCACACGCCGGAAAATATCGACGACGCGATCGACTATGCCGTCAGGCATGAGACGGATTTACATCAGTTCATGCTGTACACCCCGGTCCCCGGCACGCCGCTTTATGCGGAGCACCTGAGCAAGGGTACTATCCTGGATAATGTGGACCTCGCCGATATCCACGGCCAATACAGGTTCAATTTCCTGCATCCCCGCATTTCGCGCGAGCAATCGGAGGAATATCTGCTGAGGGCTTTCCGGCGGGATTACGAAATCAACGGCCCGAGCATCATGAGGATCATGCGTACTCTCCTCCAGGGCTGGCAGCGGCACCGGAACCACCCGGAGAAGCGCATTCGCGAGCGCTTCCGCCAGGATGCCAAAGCCCTTCCCACGGTATTCGCCGGAGCTCTGTGGGCAATGGAGAGGTACTTCCGCGGCTCCAATCCGGGGGTCACATCCAAGGTCCGGAGCCTGCGGGAGGCCCTCGGCCGGGAATTCGGTCTCAAGGCGAGATTGGCCGGCCCCGTGTGCGGTTCCGTCATTCACTATGCGCTCACGCGTGAAGAAAATCGACTGAACCGAGGATGGACCTATCAGCCGGAGATGTTCGTCGAGAGGCGCAACTGGGATCCTTTGACCGCGCCGTCGCACCAGCCGGCCCGCCCGCCGCTCTCCCGGAAAGGGACGGGGGAATCCCTGCCGGTGCGGGCGCCTCACCCGGCGTGACCGCTTCAGTGACTCCGGACCTGAGAGACAATCGAAAACTATCCAGGCAAGGCCCCTATCGAAGCGTTCAGAGCCGGGGGCGTGAGCCCGCGGTCCTGGAGTCCCATCGGCAGGTTTTTGACCGCGATCTCACGATCGCGGCTCTGAACTTCTGTGCCTTGGCCTACCGTACAGGTGACCCTGCCGGTCGAAGCGCGAAGCCGTTTGGAGATTCGGCATGCAGCCTGATCGCTGGATGTTTCGCTGGAGAACTCGCGCTTCCGTATGTCAAGGCCCCGCTCCGCCCCGCGGCGGTTATTTGATCTCCTTCATCAGCGCGGCCACCGCTGCTTCCAGCTGCTGGTCTTTTCCCCCGCTCACGACATCATAGTCATTCATCAGCTTAATGTCCGGTTCCGTCTGGCGGTTCTCGAGATACTCGCCGGAGACTGTCTTGACGGCGATCGGCGGCACACCCCAGCGGATGGCGCCGTCCTGCAAGGTCTCCCAGCCGGCGAAAGTACAGGTGCCCGGCACGGGCATGCCGACCAGTTTCCCCAGGTTCAGGCTCTGATAAGTATAGGCGTAGCAGTGGCCGTCGCTGTAGTTGGCTTCGTTGGCCAGCGAAATGCTGGGCTTGGTCCAGCGGAAGTTGGGCTCGTAGCCGTTGCTCCTGGTATCGGTCGTGTAATCGAAAAACCTTTTCCCGCTCAGGAACATGGCCAGGTCGGCGACCAGGTCGCCGCCTCCGTTGAACCGGGTATCGACCACAATCCCTTTGCGGTCGGCATATTTGCCCATCACCTCTTCGTAGGTGTTTCGATATGCGCTGTCGTTCATGCCCGGGACGTGAATGTACCCGAGCTGGCCATTGCTCAACCGCTCCACCTCCTCCTGGTTCCGGCGCACCCACCGCTGATACAGCAGGCGGTTCTCTTCACCAACAGAAATGGGGCTGACGGTGATCTCTTTCCTGTTCTGCCCGTCGGCAATCACCAGCAGGGACTTCTTGCCGGCCTTGCGGTTGAGGTATTGCGCCAGGTCTCTGTCGGCGGCGATGGTTTCACCGTCGATTGATTCGACGATCATTCCGGCGGCGAGGTTCATGCCGGCCTTGTCCAGCGGACCGCCTTTGATCACCTCTTCAATCTTCACCCCATTGCCCCGGTATGACTGATCGTAAAAAATGCCGAGAGCGGCCGTCGCGTCGTCGTTCGGACTGGAACTCGAATACCGGGCGCCGCTGTGGCTCACATTGAGCTCGCCCAGCATCTCGCTGAGCATTTCGGCGAACTCCTCGTTGTTGCCGATATGCGGCAGGTACTTTTCGTACACGGGCCTGATGGCGTCCCAGTCAATTCCATGGTAACCGGCCGTGTAGAAGGTTTTTTTCGTCCTTCTCCATACATGCTCGAACATCAGCCGGCGTTCAGCCTCGACATTCAGCACCATCTCCCCGTTGATCTTCACCGTGTCCCGTTTGCCGCTGGCCGGGTCGATCTTGGAGATGCCGCCGTCCGCCGACAGGAACAGGCTCTTCTGTTCCTTGTCCCACTCCAGGCTGCCCCCGTTGGCATTGAGCGCCACGAGCATTTTGGTCTCTTTGGTGCGCAGGTTGGTGGACCACAGGTTCATACCTCTTTCGAAGCGCGCCAGATAGTAGAGTGTTTCTCCGTCCTTGCTCACCAGTGCATCGCCCAGGGACGAAGAGTGAATGGTGAATTTTGCCTTGCGGATATTGAGTCCTTCCCAGTCAATCACCAGGTCTTCGACCTTCGGCGCCTCCTTCTTATCCTTCGATGCCTCGGCTTTCTCTTTTTTCTCCTCCATCTCCTTCAGCAGGGCGGCTTCTTCTTTGCTGAGATTGAAATGGTCCCAGGCCTCCTGCGCGAAAAACATGCCGTACACGTCGCTCTGCGCAGCCCCGCTCTGGGCCACGGACTTCAAGCCGTCGCGATTGCTGAACCACAACATCGCCTTGCCGCCCAGGATCCATTTCGCCCTTCGGTCGTTGAAGCCGCTTTGCGTCAGATTGACCACCTTGCCCTTGCCGTCGGCCTGGATCAGCCCCGCTTCGCCGGGGGCGACGCCGGGCACCGAATAATCGAACAGGACCCACTTGCTGTCGGGGCTCCATTGAAAATATTGATCGGCGTCACGCGTCGAGAACAGTTGCTTGTCGGTGAGCAGCGTGCGCGCCTGCCTGGATTCAATGTTGAAGATCTTCAGCGTCATCCGGTTTTCGATGTAGGCAATCTCTTTTCCGTCCGGGGAGTAAAGCGGCTGATAATTCTCATTCTCGTTCTCGATGACCGGCGTTTCTTTGAGAAGGGTGGAAGCGTAGAAATAAGGCTCCTCATCGCGGGCCCGGCGGGTTTCGTAGATTTTCCAGCTGTCACCCCTTTCGGAGGCATAGATCAAAGCCTTGCCGTCGGGCGAGAAGCTCACGCCTCGTTCCTGCTCGGGCGTGCTGGTGATGCGTTTCGTGACGCCCCCCTCCACGCTAGTCACAAACACCTCGCCCCGGAAGATGAATGCGACCTCCTTGCCGGCCGGTGAAACGGCAAGTTCGCGGGCGCCTCCGGTGACCGCCACGATCCTCTCATTATTGCTCTTGGCATCGGCTGCGATGCTCACGTTCACCTTTTGAGCCTTGCCGGTCCCTTTCTGGGTGTAAATCTCTCCATCATAACCGAAGCACAAGGCGTCATTGCCGGACAGACTCAAGAAACGGACCGGCATGCTCTTGAAGAAGGTGATCTGCTGCGATCTGCCGCCGGCCACGCTCACTTTGTGGACGTTGAACGAACCGCTCTCCTCGCTCAGATAGTAAAAGGCTTTGTCGTTGTCGGTGAAAACCGGGTTGCGGTCCTCCCCGGCGAAAGATGTGATTTTTCTGTGCGCGCCGGACTTGCTGTCGTAAATCCAGATATCTCTGGCGATGGCCGAGGTGTGGTGCTTGCGCCAGGCATTCTCTCCGCCCTTCCGGTCCTGGTAGATCAGGTATTGCCCGTTCCGGCTCAATTGGACTTCCTCCGCCGGAGTGGTGAGCACCTGTTCGACCCTTCCTGCGTTCACCGGCGCCTTGTAGAGTTCCGGCTGGGAGCCGGTCGGAAAGCCCCGGTTGAGGGCCGTGTCCATGCGCACTGCGCCGAACAGGATGCTCTGGTCGTCGTTGCTGAATGCGTAGGGGTACTCCGGTGCAGAATGATAGGTAACCCGCCTGGCCTCGCCGCCTTCGGCAGGAATGACAAAAATGTCGTAGTTGCCGTATCGATCGCTGGCGAATGCGATGTACCTGCCGTCGTGGCTCCACACCGGCATGAAGTCGTGCGCCTCATGCAGGGTGAGAGGCGCAGCGGGCCCTCCGCCGCTCGGCACACGATAGAGATCACCCTTGAAGGTAAAGACAATCGTCTTGCCATCGGGTGAGATCGCAGGGTAGCGCAGCCACCCGGGATTGTTTTGAGCTGCGGCAAAAACGCAGACAACGATGAGCCATAGGTTAGCGGCAAATATCTTTTTCATAGTCAGCCAAAAATAAAATGGAGTAACGGTTGTTGTGGCGCCGGAATTTGTTGATGTTGGCTTTGGGCGGTCACGCAGTTTGTTCTCCAAAATCCGGCGGTGCGGTTTCGCACAGGCGATCGATCACCCGGTATTTTTATCCGCGCCTTGCCGCGGATACAAGAACAAATGCGGTCCGCCGCTCTGGACTACCAAAAGGCAAGTCTTTTTAAATTAATTCCTTTGCCACGAATTGTTCGGCCGCACCCGACCGAATTCGTACTACTAGCAAGCAAATCCTTGCCCGCCGGGAAAGGATTTTTTTCACCGCCAAGACCCAGTTTAAGGAGTGCAGCGAGGAAATCGGGACGCGGAAGAACGGACGAACGCGGATTCTGCCGGCGCCGCAAGGTCGGCGAGTGGATTGCACGAGCTTTTGCTGCCGTCTTTGCCTGAGCCTCTCCGGGCAAGCGCGCCGCTTGAACCCGTCGCATTGGATGGATAGGCCGCAACAAGGCGCGCTTGCCCGGAGAGGCTCAGGCAAAGACCTCCCCGCGCAGCGGGGCGCCCTTCGGGGGCAGCAAAAGCTCGTGCAATCCACCCGCGTTTTTCCGTGTCCCAAATCTCTGCGTTTTCTCTGCGCGCTCTGCGCCTCTGCGGTTTGCTTTTTCTTTGGTTGCGGCTATGCTGCTCCAGGAAATTCGTGGCAGTCTCTGTTGCAGCCCTTCGTTGATGGAACAGCTTCAGGGCCTGAGCAGCAGGGAGGCGTTCCTCAGGAAGTCCTGGAACTTGGGGTCCTTGCGGATAGGGTCGAAGTCGCGCTCTTTCAGTATGGCGTCCAGGTCGGTGAATCCTTCGTTAAGCGCCAGCTGGAGGCTGTCGAGTGCGCGTTTTGTGTCTCCCACCGAAGCATACACGCGCGCCATCAGGTAATTCTTCTCGATCGCCGAGTCATGCGACGTGTTGGCTGCCAGGCTAATGGCCTCCGCCCGGCTCATAATATTCGGGTCCAGGGCAAGGCCCTGTTTCAACTCCGCCAAGCCCTTGTCAAACTGCTTTTTCTCGAGATAAAGCGTCCCCAGGTTGATATGGAAAGAGGCCACCTGGTTGTTGATGCCGACGGCCTTCCTGAAATACTTCTCCGCTTTCCGCTTGTCATCCAGAGCGAAATAGACTGATCCGAGGTTGTTGTAGGGGTAAGGGTATTTGGGATTCAGGCCTATGCATCGGTAAAAGGCCGCTGCGGCCTCCGTGTAAAACTTGAGCTGCGAGTATGTGATTCCGACTTTGTTATAAATGAACTCGCTGTTCGGATTCAGCCGGCTGGCCTCCAGATATTTTATCAATGCCGCATAAAAGTCCCTGCGGGCAAAATAGAGATCCGCATCCTTGGCTGCCTCGTTGGCTCTCAAAATGTTCTCCGGGCTCACCGGGATTCGGACCACGCGGGGGATGCGCTCGCCGCAGGAAGCCAAAAACACAGCCAGCAAAACCAGGGTGGAGGCGAATACTGTGGCAGGGCGGACGCGGCCCTCGGTAGCCAATGACAAGCACTTGCCGGGCAACAGCATCACACACCCCCACGGTCAGGAGAACGAAACCTCGGAAATATCTTAATCCCGCTGCCGGCCGGGTTCAAGTCAAGCTGTTGCGAATCGCCGGCAGCCCGGCACGAACGGCAGGCTACAAGGTGCCGATGTAACTGGAAACTTTAATGTCGACGTTCATGATGTACTCATACACCATCAGGTCGATGGGCACACGGTAGCGAATTTTCACGAACAGCTGGCCCGAATAGCGCTCAACCTTGATGTTCTCCTGGCTGATGCGGACCTCGTTGCGTTTGGCGAGCGCCAGTGCGCTCTTGATGAGGGTCTCATTGTCCCAGAAACGGGCTCCGGCCTTGCTGACCTCCGCCTTGAGGTCTGCCTCGAAGCTCCTGGCGGCCATATAGGGCGGGCCGGCATTGATGCCGACAAAGGTGCCTATGCCGAGAAGAACCACAACAACCAGGCATCCGACCGTGCCTTTGCCGGTGGCGCTGCGGAAGTTTTCGATGCTTACAAGTCTTTCTCTGCCGGACATAGCGATCCCTCCGGGGATCATGCGCTGAAAGACTTATCGGCCGGGCAAGACTATTTCATTACGCGGAAGTCGAGACGCCGCATTGATTTGCCTGGAGCAGCATAGCCGCAACCAAAGAAAAAGCAAACCGCAGCGGCGCAGAGCGTGCAGAGATTTGGGACACGGAAAAACGCGGGTGGATTGCACCAGCTTTTGCTGCCCCCGAAGGGTGCCCCGCGGCGCGGGTAGCAAAAGCTCGTGCCATCCACTCGCCGACCTTGCGGATCCAGCAGAATCCGCGTTCGTCGGTTCTTCCGCATCCCGATTTCCTCGGTGCGCTCCGTGAAACTGGGTCTTGGCGGTGAAAAAATCCTTTCCCAGCGGGCAAGGATTTGATCGTTAGTAGTACAGGGCGGCAGAGGCCGGATCGGGTCGGCCGTTGGGTGGGGGTCTGGAGACCCACCCCCACAGGATGGCGCTTGTGAGGCAAACGAACCGGTTATTGCCCTCCTGTGGCCGCCGGTCTCCAGAGCGGCGCCGTGTTTGAGGTTACAGGCCTGGCATACCCCCCTCAGATCTGCCGCCGCAGTAGAAAGCTGGTGAGAAATGCGGGCTAGACGTTTCGTGGAATTCATAGCGATTAAATGATTCCCAATCGCCCGGAAACAGGAGACGCTACCCTGGGAAAATAGGGTAGCGTCCCCTATTTCCGGATTTTTGGCTTGAATGCCCGCGGATCGGCCGCTATGCTGGAGCGCCTTTTTTGAACCTTTAGCCCAAGGAGAGGAATCTCAAGTGTATAGAAAGATATTGATCGTCGGATTGTGTGCCCTTTTCGCCTCGCTGGCCCTGGCGCAAGATGCCAGCCAGAACGCCGATGCGATCAAGCAGTTCACGCGCTCCGGGAAGATCGACGGGATCACGCTCTATTTTGTTCACATTAATAACCGAACGGTGGATGCCCTGTTTGAAGCCCCGACCAAGTACTCGATGAGAGCCCGGGCCAACATGTCGACGCTGCTCTACGTGCAGGGCATGCCCGACAGCGATGCGAACCTGACCACCGAATTTGTGCTCGAGCAGGACGGTCAGGCCACCAGCGGGACCGTGCATAACATCAAAAACTTCAAGGCCGGCGCGGTGCCCAAGGGAGAGCGCATCGACGGGATCATCCAGTTCGAGACCAAGCTGGACCTCGCCCACCCGTTCAAGATCAAACACGGGGATGAATCGGTGGAGTTCAAGCTCTCGCGCGAGGCCCTGAAAATGCTGGAACCGCCGCAGCCGCCGCAGTAAAGAGCTATCAGCCGTCAGCATTCAGCTCGCTCTGATAGGCGGCAAGCTATGCGTTCTCAACGAGGAGCTGAAAGCTGACGGCTGATAGCTGACAGCCTTGCGGCCATCCTTACAAGGTCAGCTTGGATATAGTGCCCTCCGCCACAAGAAACGTGCCGTAAGGCCCTACGGTTCGATGGAGCTGGTCACCTCGCGCGTGCTGAGGGTGTTGACGGGGATAAGCTCCATGCCCATCTTGATGGCGTTGGCGTTGATCAAGATGTTGCTGTTGCCCGCAATGGTAAGCTTCGGCGTTCCGAAGGAGGCGCTCGGGGCGGCCCCCTGCAGGTTGGCGACAAACATCCCGCCGTTCAGCCCGATGTTCCACCCGCTCATATCCACATCGCCCCCGCCCAGAACCAGGATGAGGCCGTTGTAGACGAACCTTCCCCCTCCGCTCAGCTTGCCGCGCACCACCAGAATGCCGCCCCCTTCAACGTTGCCGGTGACGTTCAGATCGCCGTCGACATAGATGATCTTGGGGCGCTGAGTGCTGTCGGTTATGGGCTTTGAGGGATCGAAGTAGCCGATGTCCGGGGCGCTGCCGCCAGACCAGCTCTGATTGCCTGTGTATACAGTGTCGGCTGCGCTCCGAATTATTGATGTTGCGAACGTATACAGATAATTGGGATCGCGCAGGAGCAGGTCGTCCGGGCTGGTCAACGATAACGTGATATCTTCAACCGAGGGGGTTCCTCCCAGCCCGCGGATGTTGTTTTCCTGGTTCTTGCTGAGCTGGGCTTTTATCACGTCGTCGACGGGAGCGCCCACGCCCGGATTGGGATCGATGGTGCCGACGCCGTAGTTGTTCGCTCCACCGTTGATGTCGAAGGAGTTGCCGTCGAACATATTCGGCGCCGAGGGCACCACCGTATCTCCTACCACGATCATGGGACTGTCCATGCTCCAGGTGGTCGACCGCCGGAAGCGCGTCTCATAGACGACCACGGAGTTGGCCCGCGTCAGGCCGCCGCTGTTTTCCTGCAATGTGCGCGCAATGCCCATCGAGCGCACGATGATGATACCGTCGCCGTCGGTGAAAGGATTGTCGGCGGCATCCCCGGCAAGCTCGGTGGCCTCGCCGTTGTTGTCGGCGATCTTGGCGAAGTAGCGCGAGGTCACGACCGTCCCGCTGCCGTATGGGTTCGGCGCAGTCTGCACGATCCCGGCGATCGGTATGAGCGAAGTCCCATTCGCGGAACCCGCCTTTCCGGTGCTTATTACTCCATCGTCCGCAAAGCCGGCGACGAGGGTTGCGGGGTTGAAAATATTGACCGCGCGGGCCTGGGCCCACGCCAGCGGATTTCTAAAGGCCACAGCCCGGGCAGTGGTGAGGTAGCTGGGGCTGTTGTTGTAGGTCCCGTCAGGCCCCGTCAGCAGCAGGTTATGGTCGATGCCTCGGATCAGCTCTCGTGCATGGCTGATCCCGGCCAGGGCCGCCTCCCTTGCCTGCACATGACTCTCGTAATTGTCGCTGATGCGCACCTCGGTGACGCCGTTGAATGCCATGTAAAATCCCAGCGCGGAAAATATCGAGAGCGCCAGCAGAGATATCAGCAATGCCACTCCCTGCTCATTGCGTAAGGCGCTCGCAGTTCCGTCGGAATCACGATGCTTCATGCTTTTTCGATCAAGTTTCATGGCTTTCATCTCAAGATGTCATTTTTAGAAAGGCGGGGTTGAATCCGTATATGCAGGCGTCTGCCGGATCAGGCCGCCGCCGTCCACCAGGACATCAATGCGCAGGCCGGTGCGGCTGATGAGCTTGACTCGGCCGGCAGAACCAAGACCGCTCGTGGGCAGGCTGCCATTGGGCATGAACAGCACCTGGTCTCCCGGAAAGCTCACCGGGTCGCCGCCGTCATCGTTGTTGAATGTAATCCCCGGCGGAAACTGGAACGGACCGGCGTGCACGGCGCCGTTTTCGGTCTCAATCCTGTATCCGTTGGCCATCGGCCCGAAGCGGACGCAGAAGGTTTCGTTGCTCGACACGGCCCGCATGCGCGCATATTGCATCTGGCTGGACAGCCCCTGGGCGGCCAGGACAACGTTGTACTGGTCGATGATTGTGTCCACGAATGGGACCGCCGAGGCCAGGATGATGCATACTGCCGCCACAACGACCAGCAGTTCCGGCATGGAAAAACCTGCGTTGCACCCGAATGTTTTCTGTTCCATGGCAGATTCCGAAATCATTAGCGTGTGACCAGCTGTACATCGCCGACTTCTGTGATCCCAAAAGTCTGCTGTGTCTGCAGGTGCGCCAGGTTCGAACTCCCGCTGATGGTGACGCGGACCCTGCGAACGTCGGCCCCGGCTGCCACCACACCGCCGGATGCGTCGAAGTACTGCATGTTGAATGCCGTTATGCGATTTGCAATTGTGCGCACTGTGCCATCGCCCAGGACGCATTCGATGGTGCGTGCGCCCGCGTTGTAGCGGAGGGTTACGTCTTCGTCGACATCATTGGTGTCGCCATCCGGGTCCCCCCGGTTCGGATCGGCCAGCGACGAACCGGTCACGTCCGTCCTCAGGCGCACCGAACTGGCGCTGGCGATGGTGAGGCCGTCAAATACGGCGCCCAGCGGATTGTTGCCCGCGCCCCTGATGTAACGCGTGACCGTATTCATGGCGGTCCGGGTATTGCCCAGGACTGCCTGTACCTCACTCTGATAGCCGGCGTTCCGCTCCATTTCCGCCATGACGGAGAACATGGAGGCGCCCATGATGATGAGGATGGTGGCTGCGGCAAGGAACTCCACCAGGCTGAAGCCTTTTTCAGATTTGATGATAACGTTCGCGCCATTCATTGACCGGTCTCCATTCCCCCTTAGGTGGGCCTGGCACTAAAAATGGTGGTCATGGAAATCACTTTGTTCAGGGAGTTGCGGTTATGAACTCTGCCGTCCTGGGTGATGGGCGTGACCGTGACAGAAACCCGCTTGGCCCTCAGTGTTTTCCAGGCCCGCGGGTCCGGTACGGTGCTGACCGTCCAGGCGACGTTGAAGCGGTTGAGAAGCCTGTTGTCGTTGGAGTTGCGCAACTCCACAACCACCGGCCCGTGAGCTCCCAATGTCAGGTCCGGCCCGTCCGGGTTCTGCCTGTACGCAACGGCAAGGGATTCCAGTCTGTTCTGCGCTGCCTCCACCGCAGTCCCCTTCGAACGGGCGAGCGCAGGGGAGCCCAGCGTTACAAACAGGAGCTGGCCGACCGCCAGCAGGCCAAAGCTCATGACAAAAATGGCCATCAGCGATTCAACCAGCGTAAACCCTTGGGAGTTGTTGCGAGACACCCATGCGGAGGCGAGTGCGAGGATTTTCCTGAATCTCACCGGCGTCCTCTCCTGATCATTCGGCAGCCGACCTGCAAATGGTGGATCGCCCGGTGAGGGAGCGCCGGTTGCCACCTGCCGCGCGTTTATTCTCGCGGCTGAGGGCACGTAGCCACCCAGATGAAACACAGATTGCGAGTTCTAGACGCGTAGATCATCGCGCCGATGCGGCGCGATTTTTGTGACCGCGGTCACAAAAACCGCGCTTTTTACCTTGCGGCCGTGCACGAACCGGTGCTTTCAGAGCCGCGATCGTAAGATCGCGGAAAGGCATCAGCCTTAAGGCACATCATTCCGCACGCTCACGCGTGCGGCTCTGTCAGCCTCGACGGGAGCAACAATACCGGATGCGGTGAATTTTTCTCAGGTCCACGGAAACACGGGGCACACGGAGACGAAATTATTGAAAAGAAGACAGCCGCCACTTCATACAATCTGTGAAATCCGTGTAATCCGTAGTTTCTGCATTTCTTCTCAACCTTCCAACCTTCAAGCGCAGACTATGTTGACCAGTTTCCCGGGGACGATGACGACCTTGCGCACCGACTTGCCCGCCGTGAAATTCTGAATCCTGGAATCGGCAAGCGCTGTGCGTTCCACTTCCTCTGGTCCGGCCGTGATGGGCACGACAATCCGGCTGCGCAGCCGCCCGTTGATCTGAATGGGGAGTTCGACCGTGTCCTCTCTCGTGTAACTCTCGTCATATTCAGGCCACTTTTCATAAGCCAGCGACGGCGCGTGCCCGAGCGCCTGCCAGAGCTCCTCCGCCAGATGCGGCGCCAGCGGCGAGATCATCAGCACGAAATCCTCCATGACGGCAGCCGGGCGTGTTTCCTGGCTGGTGAAAAAATTGACGAATTCCATCAGCCGGCTGATGGCGGTGTTGAAGCGGAGCGCTTCCATATCGGCCGTGACGGCGCCGATCGTCTTGTGCAGGATACGCAACTGCTCCAGGGTCGGCTCGCTTCCCGGGGTATCCCCGAGGGCGACCTTCGGGCTCAGCATCAGCTCGTCGCCGGACTCGTCGATAATCATGCGCCAGGCGCGGTTCAGGAACCGGCTGATCCCCTCGACGCCCTGCATGCTCCACGGCTTGGTGGTTTCGAGCGGGCCCATGAACATTTCGTACATCCGGGTGGTGTCAGCGCCGTATTGCTGCAGGGGCACATCGACCGGAATGACGTTCCCGCGCGACTTGGACATTTTTTCTGTCTCGCCCGCGAGCTCTTCGCCGGTCTCGGCATGTGAGGCCTTTCCATCCCCGAACCGGATGCCGGTGTACGGGATTATTTTCCCCTCCGATGTGCGGTAGGTAATCGACAGGATCATCCCCTGGTTGATCAAGCGCTGGAACGGCTCCGACGTGGAAACATGGCCGCGGTCGAACAGCACCTTATGCCAGAAGCGCGCATACAGCAGGTGCAGCACGGCATGTTCCGCGCCGCCCACGTAGAGATCGACCGGCATCCAGTAGCGCTCCTTTTGCGCGTCCCATGCCGCCCGGCGGTTGCGCGGGTCG
>Ga0299915_10001059_pt1 | contig 20193 bp, 20 predicted proteins | sample RVTome_13_FD_200263 | JGI IMG/M metagenome (GOLD analysis project Ga0299915, IMG submission 200263) | Soil microbial communities from uranium-contaminated site in the Upper Colorado River Basin, Wyoming, United States - RVT92D227 (version 2) ... | reverse complement strand
CCATCCGCCGAAACTGGGTAACCGTCAGGCACGGCGGGAGCGGAACCAGGCCGCGGTTTCGGCCAATCCCTCTTCAAAGGTCACCCGCGGCAGCCAGCCCAACTCCTTCTGGGCGCGGCGGCTGTCGAGGTAAATGCGCTGAATCTCTCCCGGCCGCTTGGGGGCGTGTTCCGGAGGCTCCGCATAGCCGAGCATCGCCGCCAGCCGCCAGTAGATCTCATTCACCGCGGTGCCCAACCCGGTGCCGATGTTGAGCGCCTCCCCCGGGGGCGCTTCCAGCGCGCGCAAAAAGGCCGTGACCACATCCCACACGTAAATGTAGTCCCGCAACTGCTCCCCATCCCCGAAGATGCGCGGCTGCCGGCCCTCCAGCATGGCGCCCGAAAATATGGCTATCACTCCCGCCTCTCCGTGGGGATCCTGGCGAGGCCCATAAACATTTCCCAAGCGCAGCGCTCTCGTCTCCAGGCCGTGAACCGTGGAAAAGAAACGCAGATACTGCTCCACGGCAAACTTGGTGATTCCATAAGGCGATTCCGGGCGCATCGGATGGCTCTCATCCACCGGCAGGCTTTGCGCTTCACCGTAAATCGCCCCTCCCGTGGAGGCAAAGACGAAGCGCTTCACCTTCGCCTTCACGCAATTTTGAAGAAGATTGATTGAGCCGAGGATATTCACTTCGGCGTCGAACTCCGGCCTGGAGACGGAGGTCCGCACATCGTTCTGCGCGGCCAGATGCAGCACCGCGGAGAAGTTTCCCTGGGCGAAGAGGCCGGCGATCTCCGGAGAGCAGATATCGAGTTGCTGAAACTCCACCCCCTCGGGCACATTCTCCTTTTTGCCGGTGCTCAGGTTGTCAACCACTGTGACCGCATACTCCTCATCCAGCAAGGCCTCGCAAAGATGCGAACCGATAAATCCCGCCCCTCCAGTGACCAGAACTCGCCCTTTTTTCATCTTTCCCTTTCCTGTCCTTGCAGATTTACCCTTCGCTGCCACCGCGGCCGACCACCGCGGCTCCGGCCGCGGCTGAAACAAAGATACGACAATCCACGCCGGTCGCCTTCTTGTAAGCCGCAGGAACCCGTTTCTGAAACTTCCCCAGGCCCGCCCTCTTCATCAGGCTCACGGTGCAGCCGCCAAAACCGCCTCCGGTCATGCGGCTGCCGGCCACGCCGGGAATGGAGCGCGCCAGTTCCACCAGCAAGTCGAGTTCCTTGCAGGAGACTTCATAAAGATTCTGCAGGCTCTCATGCGACTCATTCATCAACTGCCCGAAGGCGGCAATAGCACCCTTCTCCAGCGCCTCACCTCCCCGGCGCGTCCGCTCATTCTCCAGGATCACGTGCTTCGCCCGCTTGCGAAGCGGCTGAGGAAGAAGGCCCTGGTGGGCGCGAAACTGCGCGGGCGAGACCTCCCCCAAAGCCCTGATATCAGGAAGAGGGGCCTTCAAGATGGCCAGCGCCTTCTCACATTCCTTGCGCCGCAGGTTGTATTCCGATCCGGCGAGGGTATGCTTGACTCCTGAATCACAGATCACTATGACGTATTCATCGGGCCGCGGCAAAGGCACAGGCCGATAAAGCAGACTTCTCGTATCCAGGAAAAGCGCGCTCCCCGGCTGAGCGAAAAGGGCGACGAACTGATCCATGATGCCGCACTTCAGGCCCACAAAATGATTCTCCGCCCGCTGGCAAAGGCGGGCGAGTTTCACCCGCGCAAGATTCTCTCCCGCCGCCTCCAGAAAGGCCAAGGCGGAAGCCACCTCCAGCGCGGCGGAAGAACCCAATCCCCCGCCCACCGGCAAATCGCCGTCAATCACCCCGTCAATTCCTCTCAGGCGCAGGCCCTCCTCCAGCAACTCCTTCGCCACCCCCATGGGATAATTGAGCCAGGGCTGAGACTTTGAACGAACAATGCGGGGAAGCGAGAATTCTCCCATCTCTCCCACATTGGCGGCAAAGAGGCGGACCCGCTTGTCCCTGCGCGGGCGAAAATAGACCGCCACCCCCATCTCCAGGGCCATGGGAAAGACGCAGCCGCCGTTGTAATCCGTGTGTTCGCCAATCAGGTTCACTCGCCCGGGCGCCCAGGCGGCTGCGCATTCCGGCTGGCTGTGAGCAGAGGCGGAGAAAGGCCGCAAGGACTTCTCTCCCGGACTGAATTTCTCTGAGCGTTTCGCCGGGCGAGCTTTCACTTGCCCGGCTCTGTCATGGACACCCGGATGCCCACCGGCTCTATTTCAAACGGAGGGGTTTGCTGGAGGTGCCGGGCGCGCTCCTCCGGGTAGGAGTCAACCACGAAATTCCCCGCCCCCGATTCCACTCCGGCCGTATATTTCAGTTTGCCGCGGTCCCGCAGAGGAGGATAGAACTCGATATGAAAATGCCAGCCCGGCTCGGGCAATTGGTGCATCACCATCATGTAGGGAAACGAGGCCTGGAAGAGGTTGTCAAACTTGGCGATGACCAGTTTCAACACCTGAGCCAACTGGCGGCAGGCCTCATCATCGAAATCGGCCATGGTGGCGAAGCCGTGGCGAGCCATAATATGGACTTCATAGGGCCAGCGGGCGAAGTAGGGAACAAAGGCAAGGAAGCGCTCGGTCTCCACCAGCAGCCTCCGGCCGTCTTTCTTCTCCGCCTCGGCGATGGAGCAGAAAAGGCACTCTCCCCGGGCGGAGAACTCGCGCGCGTTATTCAACTCTGCCTGCAGACGCGGCGGAAGGAAGGGAAAGGCGTAAATCTGGCAGTGCGGATGGTGGAGGGTAACCCCGACTTCTTCCCCCTTGTTCTCGAAGATATAGACACACTCCATCCCCGGCCGGCTGGAAATCTCCCGATAGCGATCCACCCACACGTAAGTCAGCCGGTAGATATCATCCACCGACATCTCCGCCAGGGAGGTGTCATGCCTGGAGGCATACATCACCACCTCGCAAGTCCCGTGGGAGGGAGCGGTTTGGTAAACCGGATGCGGACTGGGGAGCGGCTCTGAAGGGACAGAAGCAAGTCCGGGGAAGCGGTTCTCAAAGACCGCCAAATCATATTGCTCCGGAATCTCGAGCGCCCCCGGGCAAAAGGGACATTCCTCTCTGGGAGGCAAAAAGGGCCGCGCCATCCTGGAGGCGCTGATCACCACCCATTCCCCCCACAGCGGATGCCAGCGCCGCTCCACCATCGGCACCGGCTCGCGCGGCGCCTTCGCTATCTTGCGCGGCGGCGGATTTTCCCCTTCAGCAACAGAATCATAATAAATCAGAATACGGCCGTCAGGATGACAGGTGGTGGTCTTGTGCAGGACGATCTTTCTCATTTTTGGGCTTTAGCGGCTTCCTCCATTCCCGCCCGCAGCGCGCGGCGGTTCATCTCCAACAGGCCAGGCTCCCTTCCCCATCTCTCCACAAACGCCTGATCCACGCTCCGCTCCTCCACCAATGGGACCAGCCCCATCAGCGCCCCCAGCATTACCACATTCGCACAACGCACATCCCCAATCTTCTCCGCGATCCGGTTCGCCGGTATCGCAATCCGCCGGATATCCTTCCTCTCCGGGTTCTTTCGCACCAGAGAGGAGTTCACAAGCAGCAGTCCCTCCGGCTTCAACAGCCGCAGAAAGCGGCCCAGAGAAGGCTCGTCCATGATAATCTCCACGTCGGGATGAGCAACCACCGGAGACCCAATCGGCTCGGAGGAGATAATCACCGTGCAGTGAGAGGCCCCGCCGCGCATCTCCGGCCCATAAGAAGGGCTCCACACCACGGCCTTCTCTTCCAGGTTTGCCGCCCAGGCGAGAACCAGCCCCGCCAGGATTATTCCCTGGCCTCCAAAACCGGCTAGAATGATTTCATTCCGCATCAGACTGGTCCGCCTCCGGCGGAATCCTTCCAGTTGACGAACTCCCCCGGCGGGAAAACCGCGGTCATCTCTTTTGCCGTCCAATCACAGCACTCCTCAGGAGACATCTTCCACCGCGTCGGACAAGTGGAGAGGATTTCCACCAGCGAAAACCCCCGCCCCTGCAGTTGCGCCAGAAAAGCCCGCCTCACCGCCCTTTTCGCCGTCCGCACCTCCTTGGGCGAGGCCGCGGTCACGCGCGCAATATAGGCCGGCCCCTCAAGTGTGGCCAGCAGTTCACATACTTTTATCGGATAGCCCGCCTCCTGCGGGGAGCGGCCCCGCGGGGTGGTGGTGGTCTTCTGCCCCAGCAGCGTAGTGGGAGCCAGTTGCCCTCCGGTCATTCCGAAAACCGCATTGTTAATGAAAAAGATGGTGATATTCTCTCCCCTGGAAGCGGCGTGAATTGTCTCCGCCATCCCTATGGCAGCCAGGTCGCCGTCTCCCTGATAGGTGAAAATGACCGCCTCCGGCAAAGCCCGCTTCAAACCCGTCGCCACCGCCGGCGCTCGCCCATGCGCGGTCTGCACCATGTCACACAGAAAATAGTCGTAGGCGAAAACCGAGCAGCCCACCGAAGCGATGCCCACGGCGCGGCCCGTCAGGTCCAGTTCATCCATCGCCTCTGCTATCAGGCGGTGAATGAGGCCGTGCGTACACCCCGGGCAATAGTGCATTCTCACCGGCGCCAAGGCCGCGGGCCCGGAATAGACCTCTTTAACTTCGCCTTCCACTGCTGTCATGAATCTTCTCCACGGCGGCAAAGACTTCTTCGGGGGTTGGGACAACCCCGGCCGGGCGGCCGTAGAAGTGAACCGGCGCGCGGCCCCCCGCCACCCGCTGAACATCCTCCACCATCTGCCCCAGGCTTAGTTCCACCACCAGAATCGCCTTCACCCTTTCCGCCGCCTCCGCAATCGCCTTTTCCGGAAAGGGGAAGAGGGTAATGGGCCGAAGGAGCGCCGCCTTTATTCCTTTTTCCTCGGCCAGCCGCAGAACTGTCTGGCAAACCCGCGCCGCAGTTCCATAGGCGACAAGAAGGATTTCCGCCTCCTGCGCGCCTTCCCAGGTCTGGCGCACTTCTCTCTGCGCCTCCTGGTAGCGCCGGTGAATCCTCAGATTAGTCTTTTCCAGTTCTTCCGGCACAATATAGAGAGAATTGATAATCCTCCTCTGGCCGTCATGTCGTCCCGTGGTCGCCCAGGGCTTTTCCGGCAATCTGTCAGGATCAACCACATCTGCAGGAAAGACCATCGGCTCCATCATCTGCCCCAACACGGCGTCCGCGAGGACGACCACCGGGGTCAGATAGCGATCGGCGAAATCAAAGGCCAGCCGGGTATCTTCATACATCTCCTGCACGGAGAAGGGAGCCAGGACGAGGGTGCGGTAATCCCCGTGCCCGCCGCCTTTGACCGCCTGGAAGTAATCCGACTGGGAGGCGGCGATATTTCCCAGCCCGGGGCCGCCCCGCACGACATTTGCGATTACCGCGGGCAGTTCCGCCCCCGCCATATAGGAGATTCCTTCCTGCATCAGGCTTATCCCCGGGCTGGAGGAGGTGGTCATCACCCGCTTGCCCGCGGCCGCCGCCCCATAAACCATGTTGATCGCCGCCAGTTCGGATTCGGCCTGCAAAAAGACTCCTCCCGCCTCCGGCAGGTGGCGGGCCATGTATTCGGGGATCTCATTTTGAGGAGTAATGGGATAGCCGAAGAAATAGCGGCAGCCGGCGTCTATTGCCCCCTGTGCGAGAGCCTCATTGCCGCGCACCAAAACCCGTTTTCCGCGTGGAAAGTCCATTGCCTAATCGTAAAGCGCCGATGGTTCAGCGTTCCGCGCAAAGCCGAGCAGCGCTCAACGCTGAACGCTCAACGCTTCTAACCTCGACCTCACAACACCACCAAATTGTCCCGATGAATCACTTCATCGTAATCGTGGCGGCCCAACTTCGCCTCAATCTCCTTCGTCTTGCAGCGGCGAATCAGCCGCACCTCGTCTGCACTATAATTTGTCAGGCCGCGGGCGATTTCCTTTCCCGAAAAGTCCACCACGCTTACCGTATCTCCAGGCGCGAAGTCCCCTTCAACATTCGCGATGCCGACGGGGAGCAAACTTGAGCCCTGTTCGAGAAGCGCGCGGGAAGCGCCTTCGTCAACGATTAGTTTCCCCTTGGGATGCCTGGCAAAACCGATCCAGCGCTTGCGCCCCTGCAGTTTCGCGCTCGCCGGCGCAAAGAGAGTTCCTATCTCTTCTCCCTCCAGCAGGCGGCTCAAGACCCGCGGCGTCCGGCTGGAGGCAATGACCACTCCCACCCCCGCGCGCGTCGCAATCGTTGCCGCCTCCAGTTTGGCCTTCATTCCCCCGCGGCCCCCGCGGTCATCCGCCTCTTCCGCCAAGGCCTCCATCTGCGGAGTTATCTTCTCCACCTCTGAAATCAGCCGGGCCTGGGCGTCATGCGCCGGATTGCCGGTGTAAAATCCCTCCACATCGGAAAGCAAAACCAGCAGGTCCGCCTCCGCCTTCGCCGCCACCAGGGCCGCCAGCCGGTCATTCTCCCCAATCCCCACTCCGGCGGCGGAGACCGGGTCGTTCTCGTTCAACACCGGTATCGCCCCATGGCGCGAGACCAGGGCGTTCAAGACATTGCTGAGGTGCAGATAGCGGCGGAAATCGGAGAGTTCAGCCTGGGTGAGGAGAATCTGGGCGATGGGTCGCCCTTGAGCGCCGAAAGCCCGCTGATAGGCGGCAATCAGTTCGCTCTGGCCTACGGCCGCGGCCGCCTGGCGGGTGGGCAGGTCTTTCGCCTTCTTCTCCCCCAGCCGGCACAGCCCTATCTTCACCGCGCCGGAGGTCACCAGGATAACCTGCCGCCCCCCCTTCGCCAGAGCCCCAATCTCGCTCGCCACAGACTCCAATACCCCCAGGTCGAGTTCTCCTGAGGGCTGACACAGGGCATTGCTGCCAATCTTCACTACCAGCCGCCGCGCGGCCGATAGACTCTCTCGCCCAGCCAAAAGGCTCTCTCCTGCTTTTCATGCAAAGAAAAGGCTTGGCGAAATTATAGCACATCTCGCCGGCCTTGACTTCTTTCGTCCCTGGCTGACAAAGAGCGGAGGAGATGCTAAAATATCAGTCCGAGGCAATCCCGATGGCCAGTCCCTATTCCAGCAAGGTAATGGAACACTTCGCCCACCCCCGCAATGTGGGGGAGATAGAGAATCCCGACGGGGTGGGGGATGTGGGCAATCCCGTTTGCGGCGACATCATGCGGATGACCATCCGCGTGGTTGACGGCATCATCGTTGACGCCAGGTTCAAGACCTTCGGCTGCGGCGCAGCCATCGCCACCTCCAGCATGGCCACCGAACTGGTCAAGGGCAAGAGCATCGCCGAAGCCCTCAGTGTCACCAACAAGGTCGTCGCCGAGTCCCTCGGCGGCCTGCCTCCCATAAAGATGCACTGCTCCATGCTCGCCGAAGAGGCGCTCCGAGCGGCCATTGACGACTATCTCCGCCGCACCACGGGAAAGGGGCTGCCAGGGTTCCACAAAGGAGCCCACATGGAAGACAACTCCACGGCCGCCGGGCCGGAGTCCTAGGAGAACTGACGTGCCAAAAGAAGAACTCACCCTGGAAGACAAACTCTACCTGGTGAAATTCAAACCGGACGAAAAGAGCCATCTGGTCATCAAAGACATGAAAACCTGCGTGGAGAAGTGCGGCAAGGACTGCACCAAGTTTTGTCCCGCCGGGGTCTATAAGTGGGACGAAGGCAACAAATATGTCATCGTGAACTACGAGGAATGTTTCGAGTGCGGCTCCTGCCGCATCTCCTGTCCCTTCGGAAATATTGACTGGTCCTACCCCAGAGGCGGCTTCGGAGTCCAGTTCCGCTACGGTTAGCCCGCCTCAGGCGGGCTGGAGGAGGCGAGAGGTGAAAGGGGAGAGGTGAATGGACCTTGCCAGCCCGAGCCTCCGGTCACCTATCTCCTTTCTTCTCTCCGGTCTCCGTTGGGCAGGATCTTGCCTCCTGCCCCTGGAATGATTCCTCCTTGGAGGCAACCCCGTGTCGGTAAAGATCACCATTGATCGAGACAAATGCGTCGGCGCCGCCGCCTGTGTCGCCATCGCCCCGGAAGTCTTTCAACTGGATGACGAAGACAAGGCCACAGTGATTGACCCCGAAGGCGCGCCCATCCAAGACATCAAAGAAGCCGAAGCCCGCTGCCCCACCAGCGCCATCAGCGTAGAAGAGGTCTAGGCGCGACGCGGCCGGCTGCAAAGCTGCTTCTACGCTTTTCTTTGCGCTCTTTGCGGTGAATCGCTTTCGGCCCTTCTATTCCACTTCCACCGCTTCTTCTTCCCAGTGGTCAGGAGCGCGGACAGATTCATGAATTTCGTCCTTGACATGGTATAACACTAACAGTTATACTATGCAGGAATATGCCTGAGAATACGCGGCACTGGCAAGTAGTCTCTTATGAAACCCCGAGCGCAAGGGTGCCCGTACAGGAGTTCCTCGACCGGTTGACTCTTCGCCAGCGGGCGAGAGTGCTTGACGTGCTCGATATGTTGGAGGAGGCGGGCTTTCGCTTAGGGCCGCCGTGGTTGAAGAAGATTGATGAGGACCTGTGGGAAGTGCGTGTCCAAGTTGAAAAAGGACAGGTGCGCATCATCTTCTGCGAAGAGGGCAGGCAAATCGTTCTCCTCCACGGCCTGAAGAAAAAGCAACAGAAACTGCCCCACCGCGATCTGGAGACGGCTCGCAGACGCTGCAAAGAGCATCGGCTCCGGCATCCCTGATGCTTTGATTTGGAGAGGTCCGTCAGTAGGAGGTCTGAGAATGAGAACGCGTAGAAAACCGAAAACTCTTCAATCCTATATGGCCGTCCAGATGAAGAACCCTCGCTTTCGCAAGGCCTGGAATGAAGTTCAAAAAGAAAACAGCCTCACAAGGGCCCTCGTCAGGCTCAGGGTGGAGCAGGGGCTCACACAGGCTCAAGTCGCCGAGATGGTGGGCACCCAACAGGCTGCTATCTCACGACTTGAGCATCGGCCTCCCAGCCGGCCGACGGAACTTCTCAAAAGAGTGGCAGCGCTCTACGGCTTCAAGATCGCGGCGCGCGTCGAACTCATCCGCAAGACACTGTAAAGGCAAGTTTTGACCCGGTTCTTTCTTTGCGCTCTTTGCGCCCCTGCGGTGAACAACAACCCTATTCTGTTTCCACCGCTTCTTCTTCCCAGCCCTCCGGTGATGCTCTCCGCCTCCAGGCGCGGGGCTCGACATTGCCGTCTGCATCTATCGCCACGATGAGATAGCAATATGAGGGCCACGCCCGCTCCGCATCGAAGCCCGAAGGCAGAGGCGGATGATTCGGGTGGGAATGATAGAGACCGATGATCTCCTCCTCTTTGCCCCAGAGAGTCTTGTCAACCCGGTGGAATTCCAGGGGGTCAATCTCATAGCGGTCGCCGGCGCGGGCGCGGTTGAGATTGGTCATCCGATGCACGCTCTTGACCACCCCGCCGGAGGCGGGCTCACGCAGCCCCACCAGCAGCCCGCAGCATTCTTCGGGAAAGGCCTCTCGGGCATGGGCAATGATCTCGTTCAATAAGTCTTGCGGGATGATCAACCTTCCAGCCTCGCAGAGCAGGTCGCCGCGGCGACCTGCCCCATGGCTCATTCCTCGGCCAGAGATACTCCCTCCAGCAGGCCCGTGGTCTGCACCAGCGATTCCTCCAGGGCCTTCAGCGCTGCGTCAATTTGCTCTTCGGTAATAATGAGCGGGGGTTCAAAGCGGATTACGCACGGATTGTTGAGGGTATAAGCCGCAATCACCCTTCTCTGCGCAAGGCCGGCAATCACCAGCCCCGCCACATCCGCATGGGTGAACTCGATTCCTATCAAGAGCCCCCGGCCTCTCACTTCCTTGATGAAATGAGGAAAGCCCGCGGCCAATTTCTTCAGCCGGCCGAGGCAAAGGTCTCCGAGTTTTCGCGCTCGTTCAGCCAGATTCTCTCTCACAATGACTTCCAGCGCCGCCAGCGCCGCCCGGCAGGCCAGAGGATTGCCGCCGAAAGTGGAAGAGTGCAAGAGCGGATTCGGCTCAAAGACCTTCCAGATTTCCGCGGTGGAGGCAAACGCCCCAATGGGCATAACCCCTCCTCCAAGCGCCTTCGCCAGGCAGATAATGTCCGGCACAACGCCTTCCGCCTGGCAGGCGAAAAGCCAGCCCGTCCTCGCCAGGCCGGTCTGCACCTCGTCCAGAATCAGCAAGACCTTGCTGCGGGTGCAAATCTCTCGCACCTCTTTCAGATAACCGGCCGGAGGGACGATCACCCCCGCCTCTCCCTGAATCGGCTCCAAAATGACCGCAGCCGTGGCCTCGTTCATTGCCTGGTCAATCGCTCTGGAATCACCATAGGGCACATGCCGAAACCCCGGCACCATGGGGGCAAAGGGCTTCCGGTAGAGTTCCCTCCCGGAAGCCGACAGGCCTCCGAAGGTCTTGCCGTGAAAAGCCCCCTCGGCTGCAATAATCTCCGTCTTGCCGGTGTAAAGGCGGGCGAGTTTCAAGGCCCCTTCAACCGCCTCCGCGCCGGAATTGCAGAAAAAGGCATACTGCAATTCCCCGGGAAGCAATTCCGCCAGCCGCGCGGCCAGGTCGGCCTGTGGCTTGGAAAAGAGAATCTTGGAAGAGAGTGCCATCCGATCCAACTGGTCTTTCACCGCGGCCACAACTTCCGGATGGCTGTGGCCCAAGGAAAGCGCGCCGAATCCGCCCAGGAAATCCAGGTATTCCAGGCCCGCAGAATCTTTCACCACCGCGCCCCGCGCCTCCCATTCCACCGCTTCAAAGCCGATGAACCGGACCAGGGCCGTCAGCCCGGGGTTCACGTGCCGGGAATACCGCTCCAGGGTCTCCTTCAGATAAAGAACTTCCTTCTCATGCTCTTGTGCAGTCATCTTTCTCCTGTCAGCCAACTACCCTTGTCGGTTTCCTCTACAACCGGCCTATTCTACTGCAGGAGAAGAGGGAAGACAAATGGAAACGCATAGTTGGTAGTGGCGCCATTCATGGCGCTTGCTTTGACGGGCGATGAATCGCCCTACTACGGACAATTCAAGGGGAGATTTCCAAAACTCCTGAAATGACCTCGAGAGTTTGTAGGGCAGAGTCTGAAAGCGAGGGCCTGCGGAAATGCTGCTGAAAATCCTCCGCATCCCTGGTTGGGCAGGAGCTTGCCTCCTGCCATTGCGGAAGGAGGCGTGATAACGTGCTGCTGAAGATCTTCCTGGGTGATGTGGTGCGGATGCGCCGGGCGCATCCTTGCGGAGAAAACCGCTGGGAGATAATCCGGGTGGGGATGGAAGTCCGCCTCCGCTGCCTTAGATGCAGCCGCAGCCTCCTGATGCCTCGCCCGGAGTTCGAAAAACAGGTGAAGGAGTTTGTCGCGCCTCGGGCCTCCAGACAAATCGAGCAACAAGGCGCCACCCCGGCCCAGACCCAACCTGAGTAAAGAAGCTTGCCCGGGCGGTAGCGGCACTTCTCACTTCGAGGCCTGCGCTTCTTCTTCTCCCTCCATAGTCCCTACTTGCACCTGGATGTCCTTGCGGTTCTCGACGCGCTCTATCTTGCCATCCCGTATCCACACCACCCGGTCGGAGACGTCAATCATCTTCAAATCATGGGTGGCGGTGATGATCGTCACCTTGCGGTTGATATTCATCTCTTTTAGCAAGGTGATGATCTCTTTGCCGGTGCGCAAATCCAGGTTGCCGGTGGGCTCGTCCGCGAGAATGATGGCCGGATCATTTGCCAGAGAGCGGGCGATGGCGACCCGCTGCTGCTGGCCGCCGGAGAGTTCCGTGGGCTTGTGGTGATAGCGCTCGCGCAGGCCCACCATGGTGAGCAGTCTCATCCCTTTCTCCAGGGCCTCCTCTCCGGAGACGCCGGCGAAAATCATGGGCAGGGTTACGTTTTCCAGCGCGGTCATGACCGGAATGAGATTGAAGGTCTGAAAGATGTAGCCGATCTTTCGGCAGCGCAGCCAGGCCAGTTCCGCCGCGTCCAATTGCGCCATATCCACTTCATCAATGAAGACCGTCCCCTTGGTGGGTTTGTCCAACCCTCCAATCATATTGAAGAGAGTAGATTTTCCAGAACCGGAGGGCCCCATGATAGAGACATATTCTCCCCGCCGGATATCCAACTGAACCCCATCCAGCGCCTTCAGCGCGGTATCTCCCATGACGAAGACTTTTTCCAACTCTTTCGTGCGGACAATATATTCATATACCGTCTGTTCCGCGGTCATCTGCTGTTCGGTTCTTGCTTCCGCCATAATTCAACCTCCAAGGGCAACTAAAGAGATACTCATCAGTCCTAGAACTCCGACCTCAGCGCTGCTGCGGGCGGCATTTTCGCCGCTCTCCAGGCCGGATACACTGCCGCCAGCACCGAGAGTATTCCTCCCAGGGGAATAGTCAGCGCCAGGGCCGCCGGAAGCGGCAAGCCTCCCCATACGGGCGCAGCCTTCAATACCATCGGCCAGCCGTGCCTGAGAGTCTGCACGAGGAGCATAACGCCCCCGCCCGCAATCAGCCCCAGGATCGCTCCCAAGGTCCCGAGCAATCCTGCTTCCAGCAAAAAGAGGCGCACGATCAGCGAATCGAGCGCCCCCAGGCACTTCATCGTTCCAATCTCTTTGTAGCGTTCCGTCACCGCCATCAACATGGAATTGACGATGCCGATGGTCGCCACCAACAAGGACATCACCACCAGCCACACCAGCCGCGCCTCCTCGCCTCCCCCTCCAGCCGCGCCTCCAGAGGCCGCAACATCTTTCATCTCCTTGGCGACCGCCGACTGGATCGAACTGGAGACCAGCACCGAGGAGAGAAAGGCTATCCCAAGGAAGATCCCCAGCGCGGTAATGGTTGAACGCCCCAGGCGAACAAAGACATTGCTCTTGCACATCGAAAGCGCCTTGGCCCAGGGCAGCACAATCTGGCGGCGGATGCCCGCTTTCTCCTTCAGCTCCTCCAATAGACGAGGTTCACCTTGCGCCATCGCTGAACTTCTCCGCTCCCCTCAAGTCGCCCGCGCCTTCCGGGCGCTTGAAGATTCTCTTTCCAAGGCCGGCTTCGGCACGACAAAGGCGATCAGGCGGCGCCTTCCGAGCCGGCGCAGATATTCTGTCAGCGAGGTCTCCGCCTCCCGCCGGCCCAGTTTGTGCATCTTCACCAGCGCCGCCGCAATCTGGGAGACGGTATGCTCTCCATCGCACATCTCCCATACTGCGGAGCCGATCGCCTCCAGCACCACCTTGCGCTCTTTGGGCACAAAAAAGCAAAAGGCGAGAAGTTTTCCCACCCAGTCCTCCCGCCGGGGAATGGTGATCTCGGTGTCACCGTTCTCCAGGCGCCGCACAGACAGCACCTGATTTCGCACCGGCAGCGCGCTCAGCGCTTGCTGGCGGGTGAGCCGCGGCTTTCCCCGCCGCATCTCGATTCTTTCGTTTCCTTCTTGCGTACCCAAGGTTGGATAAAACCCACTGGTTAGTGACAGCGGAGAGAAGAGACAACTTCCTCCACGGTCTCCGCCTCCGGGCGGTGAAGGCCCTCCACCAGATAGATGCGATTCGATTCCGGGCAGTGCCAGACCCGTCCCGCCGCATCAGGGGCGGGCCCCGCCTTCCTCCACGGAAGGAGCCCGCAGAGCCCCTTCGCCAGCCGCGCCGCCGGCCTTCGGGTCTCTCCTTCTGTCTCAAGGCCTGTGTGGCCCTTCACTATTGTATCACGCGCCTCCCAGAGAAACTCGCTTCTCGATCCAGCCGCCGTAGTCTCGAACCACTCCTTCAGGCTCTGCTCCGCGAGCAGATTCGCCGCCAGCCCCCAGCGGCTCACCCGCAGGCTTCTCCCGCCCTCCTGAAAATCGAGTTCGAGATAGCCCGCCATCAGGCTTTGGCCTGTCAGGAGGTAACTCTCAGGCACAAGGCATTCCATTCCGTAGAGCGCCCAAAGCAGGCGCCCTTCTTCGCCGTGATCTTCCAGAGAGGCAAAGACTTTTCTCGCCAGGCCCACGGCCTCCTCTTCCCCATAGCCCCTCACCTGGCCGAAGAGGGTGCGCCCGCAAACCCGGCAGTCCCAGACCAGGCCCGCCCCTTTGAATCCCTTCCCGTCTTGCCAGGAAAAGCCCAATACGCGCTTGGAAGGTTTGGCGCGGTTGGAAACGATTCTTGCTTCCCGGTTTACCTCTGCTCCCCGGCGCCCCAGCCCCGGAATTTTCCCCCGCGGCCGCGCCAGAGCGCGCAAATACTTCTCCCGGACACGAAAAAGATCAACCGCCTGCCGGCTCCACTTCACCTCCAGGCGGGGATGCTCCAAATCATCCAGCCGCAGATAACCTCGCTTGTAATCTCCTCCAATCGCTCCCAGGTTCCACTCCGGCGGCACCAGCCCGGAGATCCCTTGCCAACCGAACCTGAGCCAGCCCGCAGGCGCGCTCTCAAGGGGCGGACCTTCGCCCGCCTTGTCCGGCTCTCGTTGATACCTCTGGCCCGGAGAAGGTTTTCGCATCCCCTCTCATGCATTTCCCTCAGATTTTCAATAAGGCAGGATCCGCACCGCTTTGAAGATGATGGCGATCGCGACCGAAAACATGGCTATCAGCCCCACCCCGCAGGCGTATCCGGCCAGGAGCACGGGCGCATACAGTTGCCACCTGTGGATGCCGAAGCGCCGCGCCATATAGTAGCGTCCCAGCAGCGCGCCGATAAACATCGGGATGTAGTTGGTGACATTGGCGGCGAATCCCGCCACCAAACCGTAAAACCACATGTAGTGAATCCCGAAGAGGCCCGTGAGCAGATATAACCCGATCGAGCCTCCGAAGGCGGAGCCGATAACATCGAATTTCACCGCCTGGAGTAGGTAGTTCGCGCCGCCCGGGAGGGTGCCGGTGGCCCACAGGCATTGATAGAAAGCGTTGAGCGGCCAGAAGGTCTGAGCATAGAAATACTGCGACGAGGGAATGGCGCTGAGTTTCCAGTAGAAAGACCAATAGAGGAAGGAGAAGATGAGCACGACGACCAGGGCGACGGCTTCCGCCTTCAAAACCGAAGTAAACTTGGTGCCGGTCAGTTCCACCTCGCGGAATTTCTGCGCCGCCCAGCCGTGATCATAGAGAGGGATGGGAGCGAACCAGATGTCAACCCCCCGGTACTTGCTCAGGATGAAGGCCGACTGGGAGATGAAAGGTATAGTCATCGGCTGGCCCGTCATGCCGACCAGCCGGGCGGAGACATAGGAGTTCAGCGGGCTCCAGAAGAAGGCAAAGAGCAGGACGATCCACACCGGAAAATCGGGCACCAGGACGCGGCAGAGGATGACATAGGCTATCGCCGCAAGCCCCCATATCCCCAGGGCGAGAGGGAGGGGAAAATCTCCCCGCCCGGGAGGAGGTTTGAGGCTTCCGCGCGCTCCTTTGGTCAGGGAGGAGCGGCGGAATAAGAGATTCTTGACTATTTTCGAGAGACCGATAGCCGCAATCGCCAGGGCGATCCCGATCCCCACGCTGATCCACAAATCGAACCCCGTCGAGATCTCCGTTTGGATCAGGTTCATGCCTCTCTTCCAGGTGGGGAAGTAGTTGTGCCCGTGGGCCAGTCCCCAGCGATAGAGGCTGGGAGAGAAGATGAAATTGGAGAAGACCGAGGCGAGGAACCCGCCCGCCACGATGGGGAAGGGAAGAACAAATCCGAACAAGACCAGCCTCAGGTCGCTGGAGATGCCGACCCGTCCGGTCGGGAAGGTCCCTTCAGAATTGAGAGTGAAGTCAAACCACGGAATCTGGATGAGCCACTGCGGCTTGGGCTGGAAAGCCCCCGTCAGAACCGGCACCGCGACATACAAGAGACCGTAGATAAGGCCCACCATGGTGCCGGTGGAAAAGACCGTCCAGCGCCAGGTCTCTTTTTCCTCCGAGACTTCCGCCAGGGCCGTGGCGCCCTGCGCCGCCACCGGCGCCATGGGAAAGGGAAGCCGCTCCACATCCGAGGTGGTGCGAAAGAGAAAATACCCCATCCCGATCCACTGCATTCTCCCCAGAATCGCGCCGGCAATCACCAGCAGGATGGGAATCGTCCAGTCGTGGTGCCAGAAGGTGCGCTGAATGTAGGTTATCGAACTCAGCGGCGGCGAAGTCCAGGTCGGAATCATCATGCGGGGATTCGCCGCCTCCGCAATCCCGAAACTCCTCGCCGCCTGCGACTGGCGCAGATATTGATTCCAGATGAGCCAGTAAAACGCCCCGCCCGCCGCCCCCACGCCGCCGGCAATGTAATAGATGAGGTAAATCTCCTGCCGGCTCAAAACTGTAAAAGAGCGCCTCGCCACCTCCACGAAGAGGATGATAGTCGTCCATTCCGCCGCCGGCCCCAGTTCCTGGCCTATCATCAGGCTCAGATAAATGGAGCCGGGCATCATGATGATGGCGACGAAGAGCGCTCCCAGTATCGTCCTGATCGTGAAGCCTTCCCGGAAAGACTCCGGCTCCAGTTCCGGCAGCCGCTCTTCATAAAAGAGCCCCAATCCGGCTTTGCCCCCCTTCTCCTCGGCAGCCGGATTGGCCTCTTCTTTCCCCCTGGGTTCCTCGACTTCTGCCATTTGCCTACCTGTAAGTTGATCTCACCACCAAAGACCGCCCAACTTCCTTTCCCACCCGCCCGATCCCCGGGAGGGGAAGGCTATCCCGCCGCCTGGGTCGTCGCCTCCGCCGCCGACAGCCCCACCCCCAGGTAGCGGTCCCGATCCCTTGCCGAGAGCGTCCGCCAGATCAGGAATTGTCTTCTCAGGGTGTTCAGGAATCTGCGGTTCACTCTCAGCCAGGAAGAGACGTCTCCGCTCTCCCGGTAAAGCGTCAACCTTATCTCGTAAACATCCTCCATCTCCGTCGTCACCATGCGCAGTTCAGTGCGCTGACTGACGCCCAGATCGAACGGCGCCAGCCAGGTCCTCAGGCTTATGCAATAGCCCATCCCATGGGGCCCGGGCTCGCGGGCGGCCTGCACATCCTCTGTCACAAAATCCCCCACCGAGTACTCCGCATAACCATTGAACCACTCCGCCATGAAGGCATTCAGCGCTTGCGCCTGGCCCCCGGTAACGGCGAAGGGCAGGGCGATTTCCAGCCGGTCCCCCACCGGCGCGGGCAGCTGCCAGCGCCTCTCCACCGCGGGAGTCGCCACCGCGGAGGCCTTGCGGGCGGGATAAATGGTGGAAAGCATTACCGTCAGAATCACCACCGCGGTGGAGGCGACCGCGGAAACCGAAGAGTAGTTCAGATACAAGCCCTGCGCCAGGTCGAACCTGGTCATGATGATCGCCACGCTTTGTCCTACCAGGTAGCCGAAAACCGCTCCCAGCACCGCATAGACAAAGGCCTCCGCCATAAAGAGAGTGGCGATGTGGTTGGGCGCCAGCCCCAGAGAAGAGAAGATGTGAATCTCCTTCACCCGCTCGTACACCGAACCCAGCATGGTGTTGAGGACGATCAGCGCGACAATGATGATGGGAACTATCAGATCCTGCATTCCTCCCACAGTCGTGCGCGCCACCGAGGACCAGCGATAGATATGGCTGCCCTCGCCCGCGTAAAGGTTGAAGGCGAGCCGGGGCATCAGTTTGGACAGGGTATCTTTCACCTCCTGGCGGTTGGCGAACTCCACGGCCACGGACTCAACCATCGCCCCCAGGCTGAGAGCCGTCTGATAGGGGATGAAGGCGACATCATCGGGGGAGAAGTGGACATATCCCCTGAAGCCCTGCTGGCCGCCCGCCCCGCCGCCGGTCATCGCCGCCGACATCCTCATCCTGGAGAAGAAGTCTGCCGGGGTAATCCGCTCCTGGTCCAAATCCACAACCGAGGCGGCGACAGAAGTGTCCAATACTCCAATCAGGTCGAAAGGCACCCCTCCCACATAGATCTTCGCCCGCCCCACATCCTTGGGGCCGATGTTGAACATCTTTCCCATCGCCGTCGGAAGGATGATGGCGTTCTTGTCCCCCGGCCGAAACCATCTCCCCCACATCAGCGCCTTATCCATGTGGGTGATCCTCGTCTCCTGCGGGGAGACTCCCACCAGCGCCCGGCTGCTATATACCTTATCCGACTTGTTCGAGGTGATGGGCACATAGGACTGCTCATCCGTCCTGGAGGTGAAGAACCAGGCCCGCGGAGCCACTGCCCGCGTGCCGCCGAATTCGTCATTGAGGATGCGGTAGGCGGACTCCTCCAGGGGCTCCCAGTTCGCCATTCGCACCATGATTCCCTGATAGCGCGGCACCCCCGGCGCGCGGCGAATATTGAGGCGTGTCTGGGAAACAACCGAGGTAAAGGAGAGGACAGTGAAGGTCAGGGCGACAAGGGTGATGCAGGTGAAGATCGTGCGGGCGCGCCGCTTGCGCATATTGGAAATCCCCAGCCCAAAGGCCGCCGAAGCCACCCCCAGCCGCCCGATGTCGGCGCGGTGCACCCCTCCCATCTCCTGCTGCAGAGACCGCAGTTGCGCCTCGAACTTCATCACCACCAGGCTGATCACCAGCACGCTCAGGGTCAGCATGATGAAGGCGAGAGGAACGATCCAGGGACTGGAGGAGATGCGAAACGCGGGATGGATGCGGGAAAAGATGGCGCAGGTCAGGCCGAAGACGAGGAGTATCCCCGCTATCTGCCGCTTCAGGTCCCGGGCGGAAAGGAGAAGCCGTTCCATGAAAAATGAAAACGGCAGCATCAGCGCAAGATAGAAGATTACGCCCTTCACTACGTCATCGTTTGTCTTTTGCACTTGCGGATAAGCCTTCGACTCATACCCCCAGGCCGCCCGCGCCAGGGCGTTCATGCTGGCGTAGTCTTCGCTCGCAAGCATCTTTTCCGCCTGGTCAATGTAACTTCTTGCCTGGCGGTGCAATTGCATCACGCGCTCATCTACAATGCGGAAGCGGCCGAGTTTCGCGATCCGCTGCTCGTCCAGGGCATACATGTCCCGCGCCACCGCCAGCGGGGTGTTTTCAATCGCCTTCGACCGATCCGCCAGATAGCCCAGGCCGGTCGGACGGTCTTTGTTGATGGTGGCCGCGTTCAGAAGGACAAAGCGAATAATCGAAGTCGTCGGCCCCATCGCCATCTTGAAGCGGCTGCCCTTCATTACAAAGAGCACGGCCACATCTTCAATGTGGGTCAGCCAGGGCTCCGGATGGGAAATGGCGGCCCCGTAAGAACGCGGCTCCGTATCGCTCTCCCCGTCGAAAATCATTCCGTCCCGAAGGGTGGTGAAAGATTGGGGGTCAACCAGGTCGAAAATGGCGATGGAGACGCACGGAAACATCACGATGATCCGATCCGCGCGGCCCTTGGTCATGAGAAAGTAGATGGGATAATTGAGGGCCATCTCGGGCCCCATGTCAGGAGCATGATCAATCGCCCCCGTCTCGGGATCCATGTGGTAGGCCACCACATAGGTCCCCCTCCGGTAGTGGTAAGCATTGATATTGGGAACACCATCGAAACTGAACTGGCCCTTCTCATCCACCAGGGTGACCAAGTCAGAGCGCACCCCCATCAAGGTGGAGTTGAAGGTGCGATCCGCCACCAGGGTCCCGGGAATCGGCTTGATGGGGACGATTCCCTCCTGCGCCTCAAATTTCACCGCCCGTCCCGTCAGCAGTGAAAAACCTCCATTCAGGGTCAGCCGGGCGAAGGTGGGCTCCTTCTCCACCGGCATATCCGGGTCGTCCAGCACCTCCCGCAAAACACAGGTAAGCAGCCTGGCCTGCCGCGCCAGGTTCGCTAGGTTCATCTCCTCCGAGCGGTCGAACAGCGTGTCCACCAGGGAGCGGGAATCATTTGTCGTCAGAAAACAGACCCCCCGGCTTCCCCCCATGGTCACGGGCTCATGGTCAAGCGCCATCTTGCCCATGATGTAGTTCTTCCAGGTCTTTCCTTCTACCGGGTTCACTCCATCGGCAAAGCCCGCAAGAGCCTCCGGGTGATCATCCGCAACCCGCTCCGCATTCTCCCGGCACAACCGGGCAAAGTCGGCGAAATCGTAAGTCAAGTCCGTTAACGCATACTCATAATACATCCCGGCGAAGAAGATCCCCACCTGCTTCGAATGAGAAGAGAGATCCAACGCGCAGAAGTAGTTGATCTGCTGCTTCTTCCAATAATCATCGGTATAGGGGATTATTCCCAGGAACTTCGCGGGCCGGCTGGCGGGCTCCCCCACGGTGA
>Ga0299915_10001057_pt1 | contig 20205 bp, 19 predicted proteins | sample RVTome_13_FD_200263 | JGI IMG/M metagenome (GOLD analysis project Ga0299915, IMG submission 200263) | Soil microbial communities from uranium-contaminated site in the Upper Colorado River Basin, Wyoming, United States - RVT92D227 (version 2) ... | reverse complement strand
TGATGAAATAACCCATTCGACGCACACATCAAAATTGGTTGCTCAGTTACGACCCCTGCCCTCCCGCGCGCTGTTAGGAGTTACCTTGCCTGTGGCGCAAGATTTTTTGCGCCTGATGAACGAATTCTTCTGCGGAGGAGTTGGCTTGACAGGGGCGCGGGCGATTGCCTAAGATGGGGCGCAGTTGGCAGCGCGGCCCTGCGCGAGGGGGGCCGAGTCATTCTTCCGGACCGTTCCGTCGAATTCCGCCCTTCGACCCCGCCGAGTCGGGCCGTCTGAAGGAGGGCCACGCGGAGGCGGCGAGTTGGCAAAGAAGAGCCCTGGCTGGGTGCGTGGGGTGGGGGCCTTCACCGGCATTGGCTCGATGTTGGCGATCTCCACGGGCCTGGGAGCCTGGTTCGGCAACTGGCTGGACCGGCGCTGGGACACCTTCCCCTGGCTGACCCTTGTGGGGCTCTTCCTGGGAATGGGGAGCGGATTCTTGGAGATGACGCGCCTCCTGAAGCGCTTTGGGAACGACTAGGACCTGCTCCAGGAGTCAACAGAGAAACTTCCCGCCTGAGGGCGGGTTCCCCACTTACAACCCTCTTCCAGGAGACACCATGTCCGAGGCCGCGGGGACGGGTTTGTTTGCAAAGGTTATAAAAGCCGGGCTGGCTGTGGCATTTATTGCTAGTCTGATTGCGCTGGCGTGGGGAAAGAAGGCCGCCCTGGGGGTGGCGGCAGGAGGGGCCATAGGCGTCGGCGGCCTCTGGTTCTGGCTGCGTTTTGTCCCCTGGGCCTCTGATTCCAAAAGGCCGAAGTTCTGGCTTTGGGCCGCGCTGCTGGCGAAATTCATCTTTCTCTGGTTGGCGCTTTATTTCCTAATCGCGAGGCAAATCGCCAGTCCGGCCGGTTTTTGCGTCGGAATTGGCATTGTTCCAATCTTGCTGATGCTGTTGGCTCTGCGGCCGAAGAGAGACGGGGCGTGAGCGGGTTTTTCTTCATCATCGCCGCCCAGGCGGCGCATGCGGGGGCATCTGAAGGGGCGGAGGCCGCCCTGGAGGCCCCCACCTGGCTGGACTTTCTTCATCGGCTTTCCTGGTGGCCCAAGTGGATGCCGGTGCAGGCGGCCTGGTCGCTTCTGGTCATAGTACTGATCAGCATCGTCTGCTACCTGGGCACGCGGAGGATGCAGCGACTCCCGCGAGGACTGCAAAACGCTCTCGAGATGGCGGTGCAGGCGATTGAAGGCTTCGCCCAGGGACTGATCGGCCCGCAGGGGCGCGCCTTCGCTCCTTTCCTGGGGACGCTTTTCATCTACATCTCCGTCATGAACCTGATAGGCCTGGTGCCAGGGTTCTCCTCTCCGACTTCCAATCTCAATATAACCCTGGCGATGGGCCTGGTGGTCTTTTGCATGGTTCAGTATCACGGGCTGCGGCAGAACGGGTTCCGCTATTGCCTGCACTTCATAGGAGAACCCTGGTGGCTTTTCCCCATCATGCTCCCTCTGCACATCATCTCGGAACTGGTGCGGCCCTTGACCCTGGCCCTGCGTTTGCGCGGCAATGTCGGCGGCGAGGATGTGGCCATATTTTCATTTATTATGTTGGCGGCAAGCCTGCCGATTTATGCCCGCTGGCTCCCCCTGCAACTACCCTTGATGGTTCTTGCCCTGCTCACCTCTTTGGTGCAGGCGCTGATCTTCATCTTGCTCGCTTCGGTCTATCTCAGCCTGGCAAGCGAAGAACATGAACACTAGGAGGAAGATATGCTGTATCTCTTTGGGTTGGTGATTGCCACCGGATTCGCCGTGGCGGTAACCGGAGTCGCCGGCAGCCTGGGACAGGCGAAGGCGATCTCCGCCGCCATGGAGGGAATGGCGCGGCAGCCCGAGAATTCGGGCCGCATCCAGATGGCGATGATCGTAGGTCTGGCCTTCATCGAATCCCTCACCATCTATGCGCTGGTCATGGGATTCATCCTGATGACCCGGCTGCCGAACACCGCGGAGATTGTCAAGACACTTGGCGGGGGACATTAGAAGAGAGTTGAGAGTAGAAAGTAGAGAGTAGAGGGTAGGGGGTGACAACCTCGACTCTCGACTCTTGACTCTCTGGACCCCTGGATTGGAGGGCCTAAATGCAGGAAGTGCTGAAGGCACTGGGCATAAAGGGCCCGGTCATTCTGCTCCAGATGATCGGGTTCGGAGTTCTCTACTTCCTGTTGCGCCGCTATCTTTTCGGGCCGGTAGGGGCGATGCTGCAAGCGCGCCGGCAGGAGGTGGAGGCGGGTCTGAAGGCGGCGGAAGAGGCGCGCGCCGAGGCCGCCAGGCTCAAACAGGATCGGGAGCAGATTCTCGCCCAGGAGAGGGAGGAAGGCCGCGCGCTGGTGCAAAAGGCGGTGCAAGAGGCGCAGGCCGTCAGGGAAAGGCTCTTGGCCGAGGCGCAAGGGGAACGCCAGGCAATGCTGGAGCGCGGGCGGGAGATGATTGAACTGGAGCGCCGCCAGGCCGTTGTGGAATTGCGCGAAGAGGTCAGCGAACTCGCCCTCCGCGCCGCCGCCCGCGCCATACGCGAGGCAATGGACGAAGACGCGCACAGACAGGCGATTGACGCCTTTATTTCCAGCATTGAGGCCGAGGCCCCGCCGGCGGCATCGGGCGATGCTGGGAGGATGGGTTAGTCTTTTGGCAGGCCGAGCGAAGTCGAGGCCTGCCCTACGGGGTTGAGGAAGGATCTCCATGGAACGCCAGGTAGCAGCCCGCTATGCCGAGGCTCTCTTCTCCCTTGCCGGGGAGAGAGACGAGGTCGAGCGGATAGACGGCGACTTGAAGACTGCGGCGGCCTTGTTTGGGGAGATGCCGGATATGCCGCGGCTGCTGGAACATCCGGAGGTGGCGGAGGAGCGGAAGTTCCATCTCCTTGAGCGCACCTTTGGAGACTCCATTCTGCCGGCCACTCTTTCTTTCCTGAGGCTTCTGGTCAGGCGGGGAAGAAGCCAACTTCTGAGCCTGGTTGAGGAGGAATACCGGCTGCTGGCAGATGCCGCCGCGGGAATAGAAAAGGCGGAGGTGACCGCGGCGCGTCCGCTGGCGGCCAAGCAGGAAGAACGGCTGCGTCTGGCCCTGGAAAGGCTGACGGGCAAGGAGATAGAGATTGAAGTCCGGTTGGAGCCGGAACTTCTCGCCGGGCTGAGAGTCCAAATCGGCCACCGGTTGATAGATGGCAGCGCCGCGGGCCGGCTGGAGGCTCTGCATTTCAAACTCAAAGAGGCAGGTAGAGGCGGATGAGGATCAATCCCCAGGAAATCAGTTCGGTTCTGCGTGATGAGATTGAGGCTTTTGGAGAGGAACTAATCAGCACCGGAGTGGGCCGGGTCATCCAGGTGGGAGACGGCATTGCCCGGGTGTATGGCCTCTCTGATGCAATGATGGGAGAATTGGTGGAGTTCCCCGGCGGGGTCTTCGGTCTGGTGCACAACCTGGAGGAAGACAATGTCGGCTGCATCCTGCTGGGGCCGGACCGGGGAATCCGGGAAGGGGATACCGTCCGCACCACCGGAAGAATCATCCAGGTGCCGGTCGGAGAAGCCCTCTTGGGGAGGGTGGTAAACGCTCTGGGTCAGCCCCTGGATGATAAGGGCCCGATTGTGACCAATGACTTCCGGCCCATCGAAACCCGCGCGCCGAGCGTGGTTCATCGCCGCCCTGTCTCTCAGCCGCTGCAGACCGGCCTGAAATGCGTTGACGCCATGACCCCCATCGGCCGGGGGCAGAGGGAACTGATTATCGGCGACCGGCAGACCGGCAAGACCGCCATTGCCGTGGACACTATCCTCAATCAGAAAGGGCAGGGGGTTTATTGCTTCTACGTGGCGATCGGGCAGAAGCTCTCCACCGTGGCGAGGGTATATGACACTCTGCAGAAAGCGGGCGCCATGGACTACACCACCATTGTCTCCGCCACCGCCAATGACCCTGCTCCGGAGCAGTATATCGCTCCCTATGCCGGCTGTTCCATGGGGGAGTATTTCCGCGATTCGGGCCGTCACGCTTTGGTGATTTATGATGACCTTACGAAACACGCCCAGGCCTACCGCCAACTCTCCCTCTTGCTTCGGCGTCCGCCGGGGAGAGAGGCCTTTCCGGGCGACATCTTCTATCTCCATGCTCACCTGCTGGAGCGGGCGGCCAAACTGGATGACACCAGGGGCGGAGGCTCTCTTACCGCGCTGCCGATCATTGAAACCCAGGAGGGGGATTACTCCGCTTATATTCCCACGAATGTCATTTCCATCACCGACGGCCAGATATATCTGGAAGGCGATCTATTCTTCGCCGGAATAAGGCCGGCGATGAATGTCGGGCTTTCCGTCTCCCGGGTCGGCGGAAAGGCGCAGACGAAGGCGATGAAAAAGGTGGCGGGGAGGCTGCGGCTGGATTTGGCTTATTACAATGACCTGCTCGCCTTCGCCCAGTTTTCCAGTGAACTTGACCGCTCCACTCAGGCGCAGCTCGCCCGGGGGCAGCGGATGGTGGAACTGCTCAAACAGCTGCAGTATCAGCCGATGCCCATGGAGGAGCAGGTGGTGGTGATCTTCGCCGGAGTGAACGGGTATGTGGATTCCCTTCCGATGGAAGAGGTGAAGAACTTTGAAGGCGGGCTGCTGAAGTGCGTGCGAGAGCAGTATCCGCAAATCTTGCACAAGATCAAGGACAGCGGTCTGCTTGAGGAAGCCACCGAGGCGGAACTCCGGCAGGCGATAGAGGACTACAAGAAAAGGATGAAGGATGAAGGATGAAGGATTAGGGTATTTTCGCCTTCATCCTTCCGCCCTCATACTTGACCTGCCATGATCTCCACCCGTGACATAAGGCGGAAAATCAGGACCATCCGGAGCATCCAGCAGTTGTGCCGGGCGATGAAGACGGTCTCTCTGGTGAAACTGCAGAAGGCCGAGGCGCGGCTGACGGCGGCGCGGCCTTTTGCGGTTCGGATGGCGCGGAGCCTGGAGCGGCTTGCCGGCGCGCTGGGCGAGGCTTTTCTTTCCCGCGAGGGGGAGAAGGCGGTTGTGGTCATTACCTCTGACAAGGGGCTGTGCGGCGGCTACAATGCGGCCGTCCTCCGCCGGGCCAAAAAGGAAGTGGGCGGGGCCCAGGTAATAGCGATCGGCCGAAAGGGAGAGCGCTTCTTTCGCCGACAGGGCAACCCTGCTGTGGAAAGCCTCGTTCCCCTGGGCTCAGAGCCCACGTTCGCCCAGATTGCCCCTTTCGCCGACAAGGTGGCCGCCCGCCTGCAGAGCGGAGAAATCGCCGGCCTGAGCGCGGTCCATGGCCGCTTTTTGCGGGGAACGCGAAGCGAGGTGATTGCGGAGGAAATCTTTCCCCCGGGTAAAGTGGAGGAGGATATTATCTTCGAACCGGCGCCGGCGAAGATGGCGGAGTTTCTGCAGGGACGCTATCTGCGCGCGGCCCTGTATGCCGCCGCCCTGGAGGGATCGGCGAGCGAGCACGGCGCCCGCGTCGCCGCCATGACCGCGGCGAGCGATAACGCGGACGAGATGATAGATACCTTGACGATGGACTACAACAGGGCGCGTCAGGCCTCCATAACCAAGGAACTAACCGAGATCGTGGGCTCGGCCGAAGCCCTGCGGTGACGGCCAGAAAAGTTCACCGCAAAGACGCAAAGAGCGCAAAGGAAAGCGTTGCTAGCCGCGGATGAACGCGGATTGGCGCACAGCCTGTAGGGCGGGCGCGGCGCACCCGCCGGAGCGGTTACTATGAACGATACGCTTAGAACTCAGTTTGACGTAGGCAAGGCGTGTGAGGAACTTCGAGAGGTAAATAAGAGCCCTTCCTTCGTGGCAAGCGATTTCCTTACAGCAAGGGAATTCAAACCCTACGAAGCGTTGCCGGAAGGGGAGGCGGCCTGCGGCGTTGTGATAATTGATGGGCTTTGGAGGGCTGGAGTTGCGCGAGGGCGCGACGGCCTGGAGGAGCTTGACAGAATGATCTGTCTATATGAACAAAACCGCAGCGATTACGGGGGTTGCCTTGACAGACTGCGGCCCCTTTCACTAGAAACAGAAGAGGATCGGGATGCGATCTTCAAGATTGCTTCGGATATGCTACGGACTTTGTTGGGCGCCAGTGGGCGACTAAACTATTCATTTGCAACCAAGTTATTCCATTGGCATGCGCCTGATCACCTCCCTATTGTGGACTCGCGCGCCGGCAAGGCTATTGACGATCTTCGCCGGAAGTGCGGCACAGACCGTGAAAGGCTGAAACCCGATTTCTCGGATGCAAACGATGCAAGTAAGATTGAAAGAAGGCTCAGCAACTATCGTCTTTGGATTGACTTCTACAGCGACTTGATCCGGGCACTGAAACGCAGGGGGGATGATCGCCTCCTGCTGGACGCGGATCGGGAATCATTGAAATCATTGGCGCCTGAGTTCTACATGGAGAACACCCTCCTTCGCGTTCTTGACAAGGTGTTTTGGCATGGCGGCAAAGGCGGCGCGACCGTATCTGCTCCCACAAGTGAATCGGGCGGATACAAATCCGCCCCTACAGATTCTAACCAAGACGATAGGCAGTAGGGGCGGCATGCTACTCTGCGTAGTAGCGCAGGCTTCCAGCCTTCGTAGCCGAAGGCTACTTCGGCGGAGCACAGGCACTACGCCACGAAGCACGAGTTGTTGCCGCCCGTAATGGGTTGCGATAGCGCGACCATAATACACGAGGTTCATTAGGACAACATGAAGCGATCGTCTCATGTCCTATCCTTGTGGGGAAGATTGTAGGGCGGGGGTGCCACCCCCGCCGAGAGGGTTTTCGGTCCGGGAATTGCGGCGGGCGCGCCACACCCGCTTTACAGCAACATCATGAGTTCGGAACTGAAAACAGTGAGCGAATACGAAGGTCCCCGGGGAACAAGAAAGGAGGAGCTGCCGGCGCTGGGGGCGCTGGTAGGTGAATGTTTTCCTGGGCCTCCTTTCAACCTTAATTCAGGCTTTCGCCTCTTCGCGGAAGAGAACGCGGAGAATCTGCGGATTATGCTTCATCAGGGCCGGCCGGTTTCCCACGCTGGGCTGGTCTATTTTGATTTGAGCATTTTGGGCTGTGAGGTGAAGGTCGGCTGTATCGGGTGTGTATGCACCCATCCGGATTATCGCAACCAAGGGCTGGCGGGCCGCCTGCTGCAAGACGCCTGGGAGAAGCTGCGGAGAGACGGGATTGACTTCGCCCTGATCTCCGGCAACCGCAGTCTTTACTGGAGAGCGGGGTGTGGGGCGTGCCGGCCCACTTATACCTATATGGTTCCTCCCGGCGGCGGGGGCGCTCCGTTGGCTGGGCTGGCGGCGGACGATCCCCGGTTGCATTTGGACGAGATGCAAAAGATATACCAGGCTGAGCCGGTCCATTTCTGCCGATCAAGAGAGGATTTGGAGGGAATCACCCGCCCCTGGCCGGAGCGCAGCGATAAGGCCGTCTTTGCTCGGCTGGAAAAGCGCGCTTATCTGGTGGGCTGGAGATGGCTGATGCAGGAGGGCGGGGATTTTATCGAGGTGCTGGAATATGCCGGCGACCGGAATCTGTTGGCGGAAAGAGCGCCCGCGCTGGCGGCGGAATTCGGCCTGCCGCTGCGCTTCAATGTGCCCGCCTGGGAAGAAGAGTTCCGGCTTGGCCTGGAGAAAGTCGGCCGGCAAAGCGATTTCTCCGACTGTCAAGAAGGCACCATCAAGATTCTCGCCCTGGGACGGCTGCTGGAAAAACTCCGCCCCTTCTGGGAACCGAAAATGAGCAAGGAGTTGGCGGAGCGTCTTTCTTTTTTCCAGTTTCTCGAAGAGGCGGAGATAGGACTGGGGAAGGAAAACCTGAAACTCAAAGGACAAGAGGCAGCGGAATTGGTCTTTGGGACCGCCGAGGCAAAGGAATGGGCTCCAGATAGGCCTGCCCTGGGAGAGGCTTTGAAAGATCTCTTCCCTTTGCCTGGGCCGCGATATGGGTTAAACTTTATCTAGGAAGTCAGAATCTTAACCGCAGAGGCTTGTCCCGATCGGAGCCGAAGGGTTTGTCGGGCTGCAGCAGATAGAGGTGTGGCACTCCCCCCCCCACCCTTCGACTGCGCTCCCTTCGGCTGCGCTCAGGGTAAACAGGGCAAGCGGAGGCCCCGCCCTACATCAGCCTTACAGAAGAATAGGCCGACCAAGAGAAGAGAGGGTGGCAAAGACAGAAATGACAGAAGCCAAGACAGATGCAGCAACAGATGGCCAAGGCCGGGTAACGCAGATTATCGGGCCGATTGTGGATGTGCGCTTTCCGCCGGAAAGACTGCCGGCGATTTACAATGCGCTTCGCATCCCTGACGCCCGCCACAAGCGCACCCTGGTGGTGGAGGTCGCCCAGCATCTAGGAAATGACATCGTCCGCTGTGTGGCGATGGATTCCACGGACGGACTGGTGCGGGGGATGGAAGCGATGGACACCGGAGGCCCCATCACCGTGCCGGTCGGGCGGGATTGCCTGGGGCGGCTTTTCAATGTCCTGGGAGAGCCGATTGATGAACTGCCCGCGCCCAAGACGGAGATGAGGCTTCCCATTCATCGGCCTGCGCCTTCTTTTGAAGATCAGAGCGTTTCCACGCAAATCTTCGAGACCGGCTTCAAGGTTGTTGACTTGTTGGCCCCCTATACCAGAGGAGGAAAGATCGGGCTCTTCGGCGGCGCGGGGGTCGGCAAGACGGTTCTCTTGATGGAACTGATTCACAATATGGCCGCGCAGCACGGCGGCATTTCCGTTTTTGGAGGAGTTGGGGAAAGGACGCGTGAGGGGAATGACCTCTGGCTGGAGATGAAGGAATCCGGAGTCATCTCCAAGACGACAATGGTCTTCGGCCAGATGAATGAGCCTCCGGGGGCGAGGCTGCGAGTGGGGCTGGCTGCGCTCACCATGGCGGAGTATTTCCGCGATGTGGAGGGCCAGGACGTGCTGCTTTTCATAGATAATATCTTTCGTTTTGTGCAGGCCGGTTCGGAAGTTTCGGCGCTCCTGGGGAGAATGCCCTCCGCGGTCGGCTATCAGCCTACCCTGGGTTCGGAGATGGCCGCCCTTCAGGAGCGAATCACTTCCACCAAGAAGGGCTCCATCACCTCTCTTCAGGCGATTTATGTGCCGGCCGATGACATTACCGACCCTGCGCCGGCCACCACCATGGCCCATCTGGATGCCATCACCAAATTGGACCGGCGCATCTTCGAGAAGAGCATCTATCCTGCGATTGACCCGCTGGGCTCGACCTCGCGCATTCTCGACCCGCGCATCGTGGGAGAAGAACACTACCGGGTGGCGAGAGAAGTTCAGGCCGTGCTCCAGCGCTACAAGGACCTGCAGGACATCATCGCCATTTTGGGGATTGATGAACTCTCTGACGAAGACCGTCTTGCGGTGGAGCGGGCGAGAAGGATTGAGCGCTTCCTCTCCCAGCCGTTCTTTGTGGCGGAGACTTTTACCAATATGGCGGGGCGGTATGTCACAACTCAGGAGACGGTGCGCGGCTTCCGTGAAATCCTGGAAGGGAAACACGATGATTTGCCTGAACAGGCCTTCCATATGGTTGGCACTGTTGACGAGGCGCGGGAAAAAGGAGAACGTTTGAAGGCGGAAAGCGCGGTTGCCTAGAAGCAGTTTTGGAGGTCAGGAAACCGCAGATTGCCGGGCATAGAGAATCTGCGCCATCTGTGAAATCTGTGGATAATACTGCCGTAAATGCACTTCTGAAATGATCTTGCTCTGTTGCAGAGATGGGAAGTTCTGTAGGGCGGGGGTTCCATCCCCCGCCGAAACGAATTTGCAAAGAGATTCCGGCGGGGCTAGGCAGCCCCGCCCTACAGTCCACGGCGAAGTTTGCAACAGAGCAAAGTGATCTCTATGCCGAATAGTGAACTATGAAGGAATTCGCTTTTCAAATCCTTTCTCCGGAAAGAATCATTTACCAGGGAAAAGTTGTTTCTCTGGTTGCGCCTGGGCTGGAGGGCTACCTGGGGGTGATGGCAGATCACGCGCCCCTGCTGGCGGCGCTGACCGTCGGAGAGGTGAGGATCACCGAGGCGGAAAGAAAGACCTTCTATTTTGCCGTCAGCGGAGGCCTGCTCGAGGTGGACAAGGGAGATGTAACCCTTCTGGCTGATGCGGCCGAAAAGGCCGAAGAGATAGACGCCCACAGAGCAGAGGAGGCAAAGGCGCGCGCCCAATCACGCCTTTCCCGGCGCACGCGGGAGATAGATGTGACGAGAGCCCACGCCGCCCTGATGCGGGCGCTGAACCGCCTCCGCGTCGCCTCCAGAGCAAACGGCGCAGGCTAGAGAGTTTCGTGGATTACAGTTACAAGGTAGGACACCAGCGGGCGGCAGCCCTTCGACTTCCCTTCGGCTTCGCTCAGGGTAAACGCTCAGGGTAAACAATGCCGCCCCTACAGGCTGCCACTCATAACTTGCAACTCATAGATGCAAATGACTGACACTCTACACATTCTCGGCGGCAAACCCCTGCAGGGAAGCGTGCTTCCCGGCGGCAGCAAGAACGGCTCTCTGCCGGCCCTGGCGGCCTGCCTCTTGATGGAGGGAGAGTGCCGGCTGAGCAATGTCCCGCAGATTGAAGATGTGGAGACCATGCTGGCCTTGCTGCGCTGCTGCGGAGCCCAAGTGGAACGAGATTCCGCCGGGGCCGTGATCGTGAGCACTCTTAACCTGCGGCCGACGAAGATCACGGCTGAATTGGCGGCGAAGATGCGGGCTTCCTATTATCTATTGGGGCCGCTGGCCGGCAGACTGGGAGAAGCCTCTCTTCCTCTGCCGGGAGGGTGCAATCTTGGGAGCCGTCCGGTGGAGTATCTGCTTCAGGCGCTGGAGCCGCTCGGCCTGACCGCCAGCGTCAGAGACGAGCAACTGGTGATAAGCGGAGGGCCCACCAAAGGCGGACGGGTGGTGCTTGATCCTCGCTATCGCAGTCCGGGGGCGACCTTCACCACTATCATGGCCGGCTGCCTCGGGGAGGGGGAAACGGTAATCGAGAATGCCTGTGAAGAGCCGGACGTGGTGAGTTTCTGCGAATTTCTCGGCCGCGCCGGAGCCAAGATTCAGGGCGCGGGCTCTTCCACTATTCTCATTCAAGGTGTGAAAGGCCTGCGCGGAGTGGAGCATCGCATCCTGGGGGATCGGCTGGAGGCGGGGACCTATCTTCTGGCCGGGGCCGCCAGCCGGGGGGATGTGACCGCCGTGGGCGCCAGCAGGGCCCGTCTGCGCGGCTTTGTCGAAGCCCTGGAGGAGTGCGGGGTTGAAGTGCGAGATGAAGTGGAGGGGATCCGCGCGCTTTGCCCGAAGCGTCCGCGCGGCCTAGATATTATCACTCGTCCTTTCCCCGGCTTTCCGACGGATTTGCAGCCCCCGATGATGGCTCTTTTGGCTTGTGCGGAGGGGACGAGCCGGATAGAGGAGAGGATTTTTGACGGACGGATGGGCCATGTTGAAGAACTCCAGCGCCTGGGGGCGTCAATTGAGGCGGAGGGACGCCGGGCCGTCCTTCACGGGGTGGAGCAATTGAAAGGGGCCGAGGTGGAGGCGCTCAATATCCGGGCGGGCGCCGCCTTGATTGTTGCCGCAGTCGGCGCAGCAGGAGAGACTTGTCTGCGCGGGCGGGCCCATCTGGCCAGAGGCTATGAGCGATTGGAAGAGAAACTCGCCGCCCTGGGGGCGCAAGTGCGATAAACTTTTCCTGGCTCCTCCCCTACCCTTTTTCAGGAGGAAAAACGAATTGGCTGCATCGAAACGCTCTCTCTTCGCCGGAATGATTCTCCTCTTCTTGATTACTTCGGTCTTTGCAGCAGAGAAGACCGTAACTCGGCAGCATTGGGCCTACAAGGCGATTGACGGCTGGGCGCAACGCGGGCTGCTGGCCGGCTATCCGGCCGCGGCTTTTGCCGGGCCGGAGACGCTCTCCCGGTTTGAGGCGGCCTCTTTGACGCTCCGGGCGGCAGAAGGGATAGGCCGGCAGTATCAACACCAGGGGGAGATGATCGCCGAACTTGCCGCGCCCTCCCCTACTCCGCCGCAGCCGACTCCTGAACCAGCCCGACTGATGGCTGGCGGGGAGGCCGAAGTCAAAGCGGTCGAACGCGGCCCCGGCGTCTATCCCGAAGATATCGCAATGCTGGAAAAACTGGTGGCCGAGTTTCGCACCGAACTGGCCGCTCTGGGGACGAAGGTGAGCGAATTGGAAACACTGCTGGCTTCTACAAGGCAGCGGCTGGAGCAGGTCGAGAGCGAGGCGCGCCGCCATCAGGTTTCCGGCTATTTGCAGTTCCGCTTCAGCGATGACCAGGCAAAATCGGCCAGCACCTTTGCTGTGCGCCGGGCGAGGCTGAATGTAGCCGGGCCGCTTTCGCCAAAGGCCTCATATAAGGTTCAGTTGCAATTGGACAAGGATTCCGGAGAAGAGGTCGCCCTGCGGGAGGCTTACATTGATTTGATGACTGGAAAAGATTCTCGCTTGCGGGCGGGCCAGGCGAAACTGCCCATCGGCTACGAACTGCCGGAATCATCTTCAGATCGGCTCGAACCGGAGCGGGCGCTGATGATGGATAGGCTATTCCCTGACCAGAGAGACATCGGGGTTCAATGGCGTGTGCAAGCGGGCGCGGACGGGCCGGCCTTTGATCTGGGCCTGGTGAACGGAAGCGGAATCAATACTTCTGACACCAATGACCGGAAGGACCTCGCCGCTTCTGCCCATCTGCCCTTCTCGTGGGGAAGCGCGGCGGTTGCTGCTTACGACGGGAGAACCGGAAGCGGCGACACCGCCCAGGAGAAAGATCGGCTTGCGGCCGGCCTGGAGATAGGAAAGAAGAAGACGCGGCTGCGGGGTGAATACATCGTCGGGCGGGATTTGGGTGAAGATGTCTTGGGCTGGTATACGCGGCTCTCTCAGCAAGTGGGAAAGAAAAATACCTTATATCTGAAATATGATCTCTTCGATGAGAACCGCGACCGCTCCGGTGACCTTTTCCGGCGCTGGGGCCTCGGCTGGGTGGAAGAGATTGACCCTCGCACCCGGCTCACATTGGCCTGGGAGACGCGGCGCGTGGGGCGCGACTTCTCGGGTTTCGACGACTTCCACGGCGACGCCGCAACTGTGCAGTTGCAGGTGAGGTTCTAACAAGTATTCACCGCAAAGCCTTCTTCGCCGTCCTTCTTCGCCCCTTCGGTTTCACTCAGGGCAAGCGAGGCTTCGCAGGACAGGCGGCTACGAAGCCCAGGGGCGCAAAGGGCGCAGAGGAAAGCGGGGTGGCAGGAGATGAACTCCTGCCGAAGAACTCATGTTGTTTCCCACTGCCAAGTACCGGCGATCAGCGTTGGCCCACTCACCTCGGGTTGGCAGAATACGGTCCGATACACCTCATGCCTGCCCGATCTGTGCCTTTAGGATGTCAATGGCTTTCCTCTCGCCCTTCGCAGTCAGACGGATCTTTCGCCCCTCACGGTAGGAGTTCTTGTCAAGGTAGCCGGATGCTCGCAGATTCGTCATGAGCATCGCTAGTGGCGTGTTGGTCTTGAGACCCTGGGATTCATACAGGCCTTTAAATTGCTCATACTCAATTGACTGACTCTTGAGACCGGTTTCAACTGCATGAATCAGGACGATTGCGGCCTCTGTGATACGCTTCCCAAAAGCACTGGGTCGCAACAGCTGCGGGATTCCGTCCTTGAATGCTAGGATGTTCTTCGAGGTTAGGCTACCTTTCTCTAATTCAGCATTGACTTCAATTCGAACCGCTGGATTGTCCTCTGCGACCGGCTGCTTCTTCCCTTGCCTGTGATTCTCGTCAGTCTCTTTTCTGCCCTCGACTTTAGGCGCCATATTCCTTGCTCTCAGGTCGTTCAATAATGCAACGAGGCTGTCCACAGTGGATACATCGGCGATCACTGTAACACCCGGAAGCACCTCGATATGTACTTCCTTCAGGGAATATTTATCACTCATCCATTCCTCCTTTCAGGATCTGCCCAAGCCTGAATCTACCTAACGCCGATGGTTCCCACCGACGGAGATCTTTGTTGAAAAAGAAGAATTTCTTTGTTCCGCTGTTCCTTGCGACAATGCTCGTGAATTCCTCACTATCGAGTCTTAGAGCAATACCCTGTTTTCGGAAGAAGTCATTGACTTGACCCGCCGACGAAGGAAGAACTTGTGCAACAGCCAGCAGAACTCTGTCTCCTTTATCCTTAATCGAGTCTAGGGGAATACTGAGTTGAGTTTCCTCGTTGACTGACGAAACGCCAGCTTGCTGGAGTGACTCGAGTTTCGCCTTGACAAGATTACCCACTCGGATATTGAAGGCCCGGTCAATCACAAACTCGACAGTCTCCTGGTAGTCAAGAAGGTCGCTATCTGTAACGGTCTTGCCCGCAGACTGATGATAGAAGTCACAACGTATCTCGGTGTAGTAGTAGTCAATGTTCTCCCACACGCTATCCTCTATTTGTGCAAGTTTGGCCTTGACTGCTTTCACAAGATTTTCTCGCTGTGAGTGCTTCTGATCGAGTTTGATCTTTGCCGTGTGTGTCAGAAAAGCGCGACATGCAGTTTCAAAGGCGCTATCAACTAAGATCACCGCGAGACGGTTCTTCGTCGGAATACCAGAGTTACGTATGAGAGATGCTCCGACGAGCGTGTCCACTACACCTCTTATCCACGGCCTTATTTTGCTGTCTGCCATGGATTCCTCCCCCTGTTTCTATTTCCTCAGCCAGGATACTCCTGGCCCTGTTGTGAAGATCGAGCAATTCGTTGTCCGAGGGTAACTGAGTTACAAGACCGCTACGGCGGCCCGAAGGGCCTAGTCGTTCCACCTCCCGCTGAAATCCATTCTGAACACGCTTCGGCGGGCGCAGGAGCACCCGCCCTACAGTCCAATCTACAGGCTTACTGCTCCCCTGCAACATAGCGGAAGCTTCTCAACCATGATTATACCACCTCCGTCTACTCCGAGTGGCGATCAAGCCTCTCATTAGTCACGTTCTTGGTGTCTTCGTGTCTCGGTGGTAAGGACTGCTATTTTGCAATCCTCTTACGGGTCTCTTGCCAGATGTGGTCGCGGAGTTTCTCGGCGGAGGAGAGGAGCGGGTCGAGTTGGGCCTTCTGGGCGCTGATGTAGGTTTCGTCTTTGAGGAAGGCGTGGTTGACTTCCACGTTGAGCAGGGCGGCGCGCAGGGCGGCATAGGCGAGTTCCGCGGCGCAGCCGACATCGCTCACCAGGTTGGGGTTGCCTATCTCCAGCAATTGCCGTGAGACTTCCAGAATCTCATGGCACTTCCGGCAGATTTCCATGGGCACAGCGGCGGCCTCTTGCAGCGCCTGCTGGATAACCTCGGCGCGGCGGGCCTTTTCTTCCTCGGTGCTGCGGGGGAGGCTGGTGGCGGCGGAGTATTTGCCATAGGCTTCAACATCGGCCTGCACCAGGCTCACCAGGACACCTCTGAGCGCCTCGCATTTCCGCAGGGCGGCCCTGGCCTGATCCTCGACCGCGGCGAATTTCTCTTTTCCGACAGTGAAGTTCGCCACCATGGAGCCCAGGGCCGCGCCCAGGGCCCCGGCCAGCGCAGCCGCGCTGCCCCCGCCGGGAGCGGGTTTGTTGGAGGCCAAATCATCCAGATAGGCGGTGATGGAGGAAGTGAGATAGGACATGATTGTTCACTCCTTGCAATCTAACTACTCCGGCGGGGGTCGGAGCCCCCGCCCTACAAACCCCAAACTCCTTCGGCGGGGGGGGCAGCCTCGCCCTGCCCAACATCCGCGTTAATCAGCGGCTAGAAAACCCTCGCAGACTGACCCGTTCGACTATCGCTCAGGGTCGTGCCAGAGCACGAAGTCTGCGGCTACCGACTTCTCGGTGGAGGCCCGCTTCGGGCGATTAGTGAATCGCCCCTACGGCTGGCGGCATGGAACGGTTGAGATTATAGCGGCGGCTGACTTGACGGTAAAGCGGGGCGGACATAGAATACTGGCGCGTGGGGCCGTGGCGCAGTGGGAGCGCGCTTCCTTGGCATGGAAGAGGTCGTGGGTTCGAATCCCACCGGCTCCACCACTTCTCTGCCTGGAGGCAGAGAAGTGGTGACCCTGAGCGAGGGGCCGAAGGCAGCGAGTCGAAGGGCCACGACAAGAAGATGCCTCGCGACCAAGTCTGGTACTTCTACGTGGTACGCTGCGCGGACGCCTCCCTATACGCGGGCATCGCCCTGGACCCGGAGGAGAGGGCGCGAGCGCCTAATGCTGGGCGAGGTGCAGATTACACTGCCCGCAGGCGTCCCGTTATCTTGGTCTATCAAGAGGCCCATTCAACGAAGTCTGCTGCCCGAAAGCGTGAAATGCAGGTGAAGAGATGGCGGGCCGAGAAGAAGGAGCGGCTTGTCCGTGGGTTTCCCTCGACAGGCTCAGGATGAACCCTTCGCCTGCTCGGGACAAGCGAATCCCACCGGCTCCACCACGCCTTTGCTTGCAAAGGCGTGGTGAGTGAGGGGAGAGGTGAGAGGAGAAAGGTGAACGAGAGAAACAGCCTCGCACCGATTTCCAATCTGTCGCTCAAGAAAGTCCCTCCCCGAACGGTCACCTATCTACTTTCTCCTTTCAGAAAGTGGTTCGTAGGGCAGAACCTCGGGTTCTGCCATGGTCTTGCCTGAGAAGTGGCAGGAGATGAACGGCTAGGTCTTCGACCGCCGCCCCGGCTTCAGCCCAGGGGCTCCTGCTCTACGAACTGACAAGAGGAAGCGGCACGTTTGAATGCGGTGGCTACAGAAAAAGGCTCCCCGCCCTGGTAGGGGGAGCTTTTTTGCGCCTGGGGAGGATTATTGATGGTTCGGCATGGAAATACGATGAAGGGGTTGGGGGGCGGAGTTCGTAAACCCCGCCAGGCGGGCTTCGCGAAGCCCGCCCCCAGAAGACCAACGGGCGGGAACAATCCCGCCCCTACAGACTCCATATCCCAAAGGGGCCGTTGACCCCAGGCCTATTGCGATTCTGTCCGCAGATTGCACAGATTTTGCAGATTCTCTTTGACCTCTCTGTCATAGGTTCGGCGAAGAGGTCTCTGTGAAATCTGCGCCATCTGTGGATTCTTTAGGCTCTTCTAGGCTTTGCCGTCGCAGAGGCGTTTCATGTAGTCGAGGTAGTGCTGGACGAGGAGGCAGCGTTCCAGTTGCTCGGCCTCTTTGCACCACATTCCCAGGTCGTTGAGGGCGTCGGCGGCGCTGGAGGTCAGGCTGCGCATGAGTCCGCGGAAGAGACGAAGTTCCTCCTCCGGCGCGAGTTCGACCGGTTCGGTCACTCCGATATTGGCAATCACCTCGGGCATTTCTCCCGCCTTTCTTGCTACTTGGTCCAGCCGCGCAGTCTCATGGCTTCGGCTACCCGCTGCACGGCGACGTAATAGGCGGCGGTGCGCATATCAATACTGCGCGCCTCCGATACGCTCAGGACTTCGTAGAAGGACTTGGTTATCTTGCAGTCCAGCCGCTGGTGGACTTCGGCCTCTTCCCAGTAGTAGGACTGGCGATTTTGCACCATTTCAAAGTAGGAGACGATCACTCCGCCGGCGTTGCAGAGGAAATCGGGTATTACGAAGACCCCTTTTTGCTGCAGAATTGCGTCGGCCTCGGGGGTGGTGGGGCCGTTGGCGGCTTCGGCGACGATGCGGGCTTTGATTCGGTCGGCATTGGCCTCGCTGATCACCTTTTCCAGGGCCGCCGGAATCAGGATGTCAACCTTGAGTTCGAGGAGGTCTTCGTTGCTTATGGGCTCGGTCCCAGGCAGGCCCTCGACGCGGCCGGTCTCGGTCTTGTGCTTAACCGCGGCGGCGGCGTTGAGGCCCTTCATATTCACCACACCGCCCCGGGAATCGCTGACCGCCAAGACGCGGCAGCCGAGGAGTTCTTCCGCCAGCAGCGCGGCATAGGAGCCGGCGTTGCCGAAGCCCTGAATTGCCACGGTGGGGGCGTTTGAGTTGATCTTCAAGTGCTTGCAGGCCTCGCGGATCGTATGGAGCGCGCCGCGGGCGGTTGCATCGCCCCGGCCGCGGGAGCCGCCCAGGGGAATCGGCTTTCCCGTGATGACGCCCGGGCAATGGATGCCGCTCAACTTGCAGTATTCGTCCATCATCCAGGCCATGATTTGCGGGTTGGTATAGACATCCGGCGCGGGAACGTCGAGATCCGGCCCCAGAATCTGATGTACCGCTCCGATGTAGGCGCGGGAGAGGCGTTCCAGTTCGCCCTGAGACATCTTCTTGGGGTTGCAGATCACGCCGCCTTTGCCGCCGCCCAGGGGAATATCCGCGAGGGAGCATTTCCAGGTCATCCAGGAGGCCAGAGCCTTGACTGTGTCTATGGTCTCATCCGGGTGGAAGCGAATGCCGCCCTTGGCCGGCCCTCGGGCACAATTGTACTGGACGCGAAAGCCCTTGAAGACCTTGATTGAGCCGTCCTCCATCATTACCGGCAGGGAGACGTGGAGTTCCCGCATCGGCTCCCGCAGGATGGCATGCACCCCTGCGTCAAGGTTGAGTTCCGCGGCGGCCTTGTCCAGCTGCGCCTGGGCAATCTCGAAGGCGCTCTTCTCACGCAGTCCGTTCAAGAGTTCAAGTGTCACTTGTCTTCACCCTCCCGTCATAGGCGCTAATTCGGCAGCCCTTCTTATAAGCAGGGCTTATGCCATGCTTTCATTAGCACTGCTAACTCTATAATTATATTTCGCCCTACTTAATGCTGTCAAGCGGGGCAGAAGTCAGGTTTCGGGTTCCAGGTTTCAGGTTTCGGTAGAACCCGGCCCCTGATACCTGGAACCTGGAACCTGACTTATCACCACATAAGGTGGGAGGTCGGGTTGGCGAAGATGATTCGGGCGCATGGTAATGCGCCCCTACAGGGTGTTCGGTCCTTTGTGTCTTGGTGGCTTTGTGGTGGGAAACATCCGCAAGGGGCTGTAGGGGCGATTCACGAATCGCCCGCCGGGCCGAAGGTCAGGTGTCGGGTGTCAGGAGTCAGGGGCCAGATCTTCCTGATACCTGGAACCTGAAACCTGACTTATCACCACATATCTATAGGTGGGAGGTCGGGTTGGCGAAGATGATTCGGGCGCATGGTAATGCGCCCCTACAGGGTGTTCGGTCCTTTGTGTCTTGGTGTCTTTGTGGTGGGAAACATCCGCAAGGGAAGGGCGATTTTATCCTTGGCCTTTGGTCAAAGGGCCGGCCGTGCGAGCCTTGAAATCGGCCCTCGGCTGGAGTATGATTGACTGCGGCTAAAGAGATTCTTCTGCCGTCAAGGGATACTTCATGCGAAACGCGACCCTAATCAGCACAGGTGTGGGATGGCTTGACCGGTTGCTCGGGCAACTGCGAATCGGCGAGAACGTCGTCTGGGAGGTGGAGGCCGGCTGCCCGACTGAGGCCTTCATGCGCGCCTTTTTGGAGAGCAATATCAAGGGCGAAAGCAAGGCGGTTTACGTTTCGTTCAATCATTCTCCGGTGACCATGAAGGAGAAACTGGGCGAGTTATTTGACGAGCCCAAGTTCATCCTGGTGGACTGCTTCACCGATGGGAAAGGGCACGGCGATCCAGTTTTCGCCCGCTTTTACGAGACTGGGAGAGAAGAGGACCTGGCGCACGTTGTCCGCGTTGCCGAGCCGGCGAGTGAAGAGAAATTCACCGCCCTGCTTAACAAGATCGAGGGCGAGGCGGGCGCGGGGGCCAAGTACGTCTTCGACAGCCTTACCGGAATGCAGGACCTCTGGGCCGACCCCACCAGGGCCTATCGCTTCTTCACCTATGCCTGCCCGAGGCTCTATGACCTGCGCACCATCGCCTACTGGATTCTGGAGAAGGATGCCCACTCCGCCTCCTTCCGGGCAAATCTGAAGCATGTAACCCAGGTGGCGGTGGATCTTTCTCGGTCGGAAGGCAGCCATACCCTTCAAGTGCTAAAGGCGGAGGGGCGGGCGCTGGGCGCAGAGGGTGAGGCGCCGCAGCGCTATGAAGCCAGGGACGGCAGGCTTCGGCTGGTGGCTGACAGCCGGCGGGAACTGGTGCGGCTGGGCAAACTGATTCGCGCCGCCCGGCTGAGGCGAGGCATCTCCCAGGCGGAACTGGGAAACCTGCTGGGAGTGA
>Ga0299915_10001056_pt1 | contig 20217 bp, 15 predicted proteins | sample RVTome_13_FD_200263 | JGI IMG/M metagenome (GOLD analysis project Ga0299915, IMG submission 200263) | Soil microbial communities from uranium-contaminated site in the Upper Colorado River Basin, Wyoming, United States - RVT92D227 (version 2) ... | reverse complement strand
GTTACACGAAAAAGCTTTCGTTAATCCCGGTATTGGGATTGTTAAGTTGTCTATTTCTGATGACCAAATTAGGTCATACCAATTGGCTGAGATTCTTAATATGGCTGGGAACCGGATTGGTGGTATATTTTTCTTTCAGCAGGAAAAACAGCAAGCTGAACGAGAAGCTATTGTTATAATTCGCGATATTCAGGAGCAGTAATTACAAGATATCCAAGGATAAAAAGCGATATGGCCGGAATAAGAACAAGAATGAATGTGCCCATGACTTTCAATATTACTGTTTTAATCACTTCGTCATAAATATACGTAATTTCGTCAACGAAAGTTGCACATTCGTCAAAATTTATTTTGAAAAATCAAGTAATTAATTTCTAACGCATTATATAATACTGAATATCTGTAAGTTAATTGGCAGATTGATAAATGGGCTTAGTGGCAACCATGTTTTTTATCAGATCGAAGAGTTCATCGAAATTGCGTCTTGTTTCTTCATCAAAATCTTTGAATTGCACTTTCTCTTTCTGAAGCTTTGAGCAAAACTCTGATGCCAGCATTAACCTCGAGAGCTTGTTGGTCTCTATAAAATCAGAATTTCTGATGGTTATGCCAACACGTTGTTGCAGAACATAGCGTTTGAAATCAATGGTTGAAAACAAGTCTTCAATCGTTGAAAAACCCTGAAAAACACTTATTTTCCTTCCTGCCGACTCACCGTTCCGGAAAAAGGTGGTTGCCCTGAGCAGTTCGCAAACCTGATTTCCGACCGGATTATCCATGGTCAGCAAACCAAAGTCGATTCTCCATCCGAAAAGAATATTGGCCATCATGGGTATATTCTCAGCACCTGATGCAGGAATGAAATGCACCGTCCCTTCGTAACCGTATAATCTCGACATGGCGTCGAGATAGTAATAGATTATGGTATCTTCAACCAGTAGATTATTTTTGGGGTAAATAAACTGACGATCATTTAACCGGGTTCCCATGAGTGAATATATGGGAGAAAGCGTATCAGCTGATGCTTCATGCAGACTTCGTGCATCCAGTACAACAGTCTCACTCTTTTCGTCAGCATCCTTAGCCCGCTGCACAGCGATAATCCTGTATAACTTCTGAAGATCAATCAGATTGGGGGAATGCGTACAATAGACGATTTGCAGGCTTTCCCTGAGATCTTCAAACACCTTAAGAACGTCCTCCTGAGCCCGGGCATGCAGACTCAGACCGGGTTCATCAATGAGCATGATACGATTTTTTGTATTTTGTTTTGCAGTCGCCTTAAGTTCCAGGTAAAACGACAGAAACCATCTTACTCCCCTGCTTCTTTGTTTTGGATAGAGCCTCTCCTGCTTGTCCTTTATCCAGAACTCCAGGTAAGGCTTGCCACTTTTCTCAGGATGTGTATAATCATAGTGTTCCAGTTCAAAATGAAGTCGTATTTTATCGCTTTTCCCGACATTTTGCCTCCAGTAATCCTGAAAATCGATGGTGATTTCACTGTTGAGGTTTTCTATCTTTTGTTTCAGGATACGGTGATTTTTTTCCCTGAAGAAATCTGCATTAAGTCCGGCCACACACAGAAAATTCCGTGCGGCCTTGTATCCCTCTGCGTGAACATTTTCATTCAGAAGATCCTCCAGGTCGATTTTATTGGGTAGCAGACTGCTGAAATCTTCAAAAAACTCAAAGATCGGCACATGTCTGAATAGTTGCAGGCCTATTCCCTCAAGTGTTACATAACTTTTTTCAATTTCATGCTCCCTGACAGATTCATGTTCAGATTCACTGAGGCCCTTCCCATCCAGTACCCGGTCAGTTACTTTTCGCCTGACAGCGAGATTCTCCGTCAGGATTTTAATATTATCCAGTACCTGATTGTGTGCGGTCCTGAACTGTTCCAGACGCTTCAGGATTTTCCGTCTTTCCCTTTCAGAGGAACAGAGTTCGAACTGTTGCTCAGTGTCCTGAATCTTGGCTGATTTTTCTTTCACAAGGGCGGTAAGTGTGCTGATCTGGGTTCTTAATTCAGAGAAAGATTTGCAGATATTCAATTTTTCGGCCAAAGCATGCAGATCGGATTTCAACCGGTCAACCTGACCAAGTTTTTCTTTCAGGTTTGTTTCGGCCTCTGCCAGTTGTTGTTGAACTGATTCAAGTTCCTGCTGAACCGTTATTCGTTCATCAGGTTTTTTCGATTTATTCAGGATGCGTCTTAATTCTTCAAGTTTATTGCTCCGGGAGATTAATTCAGCCCTGGCTATTTCTACCGTCTTTTCTAAGGATTCCATTTCCTTTGCAGTACTTTCCGTCCGCTTCAGTAACTCCTTATAGGAAAGGGATATACGCTGATCGGTTTCAATGCACCGATTTTCCAGCGCATCAAAATAAGTTACAATTTCAGGCTCTGCAACTGAAAGTGTGTTTTTACGGGAATTATGCCATTTGCGAATCAGCGATATTTCCTGCTTTGTTTTTACCAGATCTTGAAGTTCAGATGGTAACCCGGAAATATCAATCATCTGATCTAAGCTGTCATATTCCTCCAGTGAAAAGGTACAGGTAACTTCGGGAAAGGTCTGGTCACTTCGCAACACATCATCGGTTATGATTCCATCGTAGAAGCTTTTTAGTGCTTCAAGGACAGATGTCTTGCCCGATTCATTCTGACCGATGAGTGAGGTGATGTTGTCGGGAGAAAGATAACATTTACCAGAGTCTACAATTGAACGATAATTCCTGATGTGAAAAGCGCTGATTTTCATTTAATTTCATTCGTTTGTGAAATAATCAGGGCGTGGATCGGATGTACGGTAACGGAATCCGCATACTAATACGTCATCCAACTGCCTTTGGTTGCCTTTCCAGTCATTAAATGTTGTCATCAGCCTGTTTTTTTGTTCAGGCATGGTAAGTTGACTTCCATTGAGCAGCAATTCACGAAATGATTTGTACTTGAATTTTTTTCCGCCCTTCCCGCCAAACTGGTCGGCATAACCATCGGTAAACAGATACAAGGTATCCTGGTCCTCCAAAGCGAAGGTGTGGCTGGTAAAAGCTTTCTCTTCTTCCGCGCCGACCCCTACAGGCATTTTATCACCTGCGATTTCGTAAAGATGCTGGTTGCGCACAATATAAACCGGATTAAATGCACCGGCAAAATCCATTTCGTTGGTGCGGGAATCCAGAATACACAAGGCAAGATCAATCCCATCCTTTTGTTCAGTATCCTCTCCGGTTTGTGATAAGGCATGCATTACAAATTCCCGCAGCAGGTTCAATATGGAAGCCGCACCATGGATATTTCCCCGTGAAATAACCTGGTTCAGGAAAGTAATGCCAAGCAGGCTCATGAAGGCACCAGGAACACCATGTCCGGTACAGTCACCAACAGCCAGAAAAACCATATTCTGATGACCTGAAACATAATAGAAATCACCACTAACCATTTCCCTGGGCTGGTAATAAATAAAATGCTCCGGCATCAGCCTGCTGATAAGAGCCTCATTTGGGAATAAGGCCTGCTGGATATAGCTCGCATATTTCAGGCTTTCAGCTATTTCACGCTGCTGCCTTAAATACTCAACATATTGTTTGGTTTCATCACGCATCCGTTTTTGAATACGTTCATTTTTCATGGACACATTTATATCTTATACTCGATATCTGACGAAATCTTGCAGGGGATTGTCACGTTTTTGACAAACGATTAAAAATCGTTGACAGAAACTTCAATTTTAGTGACGGGAAAACAAAATGTGATGACCAGTGTTACGGCTTGCGGATTAAAAGGCCAGGCTGTTATTTCTGATCACAATAATTTCATTGTTGCAGGCCACCAATAAGAGATTGTTTTTCCTGTCGGCGATAATATCCCCGATTTTTAATCCGTCAGGAATTCTTTCCGTAGCTGCTATTTCTCCGGTGGCTGTATTAATCCAGTTAATAGTCTGGTAATTGGAATATGAAAACATGGTTATTATCTGGTTTTGTCCGCCCTGAATTAACCTGGTTACTTCTGCAGGTATTTCGGTAAGTTTGAGTTCCTTTTCGATAATCAACCGGTTATCAGGTGAATATTTGCTAAAAATCATTTTTCCGTTATTTCTGATTCCCAGATAGCAAATTTCACCCCTGGGCAAGACATTTGCAGCCAGCAGGCTGTCGTATTTGACAACAGAAGATTCCCAGATCAGATAACCTTTTGGATCGATTTTGGCACTCCAGTGATTACCGGCGATCAAAATCCTCCGGTCGGGACATTCTGAAAGCTGTATGATTTCACCCGTTCCGGTATATGTACGACTCCATAACCGTTTACCATTTTCATTCAACACAATTATGGAGTATTTCCGGCGTAAAGAATCATCCACCAGGTAACCGCCCAGATAGGTTATTCCTGTTGTGGCAGTCAGCATACTCCGGATATGCATTTTACCCAGCTTTTTACTCCAAAGTTTTTGTCCTTCAGGTCCAAGTTTGAACAGCCAGGATTCCAGCGAGGATGAATCGGTGCCAAGCCATGTATAGCCTGCACCCAGAATTTCATTTTTGCTATTTATTGAAAGAAGGTTAACCTGGTCGTTATATCCTTCACCGATGTATTTATTCCAAATCATCTGACCATCCTGTGTAAGCTTAATAATCCATGCATCGGTAGACCCTGTATCTGTTTTAAACACGGTGCCTCCGACCAAATAGTAATTAAGGGTATCTACAGTCATGCAGGCGGAAAGTTCATGATTACCCTCTTCATCAAAGGAACGGGCCCATTGCAGGTTGTCTGAAGGCAAAGGATGCTGGTTGATAAAACGCATGCCGTTATCGAGCGATTTCAGGTTAAAAATATCGATGTATTGCTGTCCCTCAGGATATTTTCTGATGAATTCATTATAGGCTTCCAGGGTATGGATTTTCTTGGCATAATCATACAGCAATTGTTTTTGAATAATCCTGGCCTCAGCTATTTCAAGTGCTTCCGGGTAATCGGACATATACTTGTCGAGCGCCGCAATGGTATTTTTTTGTTTTGCTCCTTCAAAGGCCACAGCATGCAACCTCCTGGTGGCTGCACTCACCTCCGATGCTTCAGGGTATTTTTGCATGAAAGCTTTATAGGCTTCAACCGTGTTCACCTGGCAGGTATTCTCAAAAGACAGCTTGTTGCGGTACCTGATAGCTTTATCAATCTGGGCGGCTTCAGGAAATTTTTTAATGAATTCAAGGTAACCTTCCAAATGGTTGAGCTTTTCATATTTTCTGAATTCCAGCTGATTCCGGATATGGATAACATTATCATAATGCCTGAAGTCAGGGAACTTTTCAATTACCTGGTATACCAGATCCAGATTGTTTTCTTCTCGAATAAACTTGATCAATTTCGCTTCAACCGTTTCAAGAGCATACTCAATTTTTTTCTTTACCGGCCGGCTGATATGTCTGATTTCGGTATTGACAAAGTATTCTCCTATGAATTCCGTTTCTTCAGGAGTTAGTTTATCCATATTTTGCTGAAGCATTCTAACATATTCCCATGCCCTGATAAGATCGAAATGAGTAGACTTTTCATCCGCAAGTACCAGCGTGATGCCGAAAAGTGCGGCCGGATTCGCATTGTTTTCGTCCAATGCTTCATGGAAAACCTCCTCGGCTTTAGCATATTCTTCCTTTTCAAGGAGCTTATATCCCCTCTTCGAGTTTTGTGCTGTCAGCCGAAGAGATGATAAAATCAGCAGCACTCCTGTGATGATTTTTATGGTTATAGTAATATTTCTTGCCATGGTATTGCGTTGGTCTTGTTTTATTTTTTAATCAGGGTGAATTCCACGCGGCGGTTCTGTGCCTTTCCGGCTTCTGTCTGGTTTGTATCCACAGGCCGGCTTTCACCATATCCTGCCGATCGCATCCTTTCGGGTTTTATCCCTTGTGAGGACAGGTAATTTACAACTGCAGCTGCCCTGCCGTCAGATAGTTTCTGGTTATGCGCATCGGTACCGTCACTGTCAGTATGTCCCGATATTTCAATGAGCTTGATATCTTCCTCGAGCATGAACTGAACTACCTTGTCCAGTTCCCTGAAGGACGAATCAAGCAATTCAGTTTTGTCAAATTCAAAGAAGATATTCCTTAGAACCATGGCTGAACCTTCTTCTATGGCACGTAGCCCTTCCAGAAATTCATCCCTGACTATTAAAGGTTCTGTGAACACAACCGTGTCGGATGACCGGCAGTTGTATTTATCACGTGCCTGATAGATGTATTTGCCGGCAGGAAGGTTCCTGAGGTCGGTACCTGTCATCCGGTTGTTCCAGGTCACCGCATAAGGAGGTGTTCCTCCCAGCAAACCAATACGGATACTGCCATCGTTTATTATCTTATTAACAGTACCTGTAATGGGATCTAATCCACCCGTATAATGGGTTTCAATTATCCTGCTTTCAAAATCATGCACAACACAGGGACAGTCAAGACAATTTTCCAGGGGAGAAATGTTCACATCATCAAAGTAATAATAAGCATAAGCCTTGTTGCGAAGATTCACCACATTCTTATCAGTTACCACATAATTGGTATTATCATAATTTTTAAAATTTCCGATAATGAAAAATTTTTCGGATCCGGATGCCGTATAAACGATGCAAAACTCCTCCCATTCATCTATGTTGTCGAGAAAAAGGCCTAATTTATTGGTAATCTGGGGCGCATATGAAAGGTTAACATTAATATCGTTTTTAATTTCAACATCACTGAAATAGAGGCTCATCTGATCAACTGCAAAACGGGAGTATGAAGCCAGTTTATAATAAAACCTGACACAATAACGCTGGTCTTTTATCAGGGTGACGGCCAGTTTACCCTGGATATATTCGCGGTAACTTTCTTCGGTGCCGCTCAGAATGGCTCCAACATATCCATTTCCGCTCCTTGGCTCGCTTTCTCCGGCAAAGTTTTTTGGTACACTTACATTACGGGGACTGCACCGGTTAAAATAGTCGGGTGTTGCGCGTGTTGGATACGACCAGCCCGGAACGAGCTTATGCGACAGGTTTTCCGGTGTATAATCCTGAGGACAGGTTTCGTATTCCTCAAAACCCGGATTGGCAACCAGGTTGCCTTTTTGCGCAAAAGCATCTGGCCCGTTGAAAGTAAAAAAACACAGAACGAGAATCAGTGTTATATCAGACTTTTTCATGTGCAGGCAATTTCAAAAACCACTTTAATGCTTGTTTAAAAAATATGTATCAATGGCCTTGTTTATTCTTCTCACGATAAAGGGACCCTCATAGACAAATCCGGTATAAACCTGTAACAGGGAGGCCCCTGCCTTAATCATGTCGATGGCGTCCCGCGGATTCAGTATTCCTCCCACCCCGATAACAGGAATGGCGTTATGGGTTTGTTTACAGATGTAACTTATAATTTTAAGTGTTCTGTCTTTCAACGGGGATCCGCTTAATCCTCCCTGGCCTATCCGGCTGATCCTGTCTTCACGAGTATTAAGATTTATTCGAGTGGTAGTGGTGTTGGTTGCAATGATTCCATCGAGTCCGACTTCATTATAAAGCGAAAGAATATCGTCTATCTGAGCAAATGACAGATCAGGTGATATTTTTAAAAAAACGGGTTTACGAACCGGCTTTTTACTTCGCTCCTGAGTAATACCCAGTAAAATCTCCCTCAGGGATTCCTTATTCTGAAGTTTTTCCAATCCGGCAATATTCGGACAACTTACATTAACTGTCAGGTAATCCACATGGTCATAAAGTGTAATAAAACAACTGATATAATCTTCCCCGGCCTTTTCATAAGGCGTTTCTGTATTCTTCCCAATGTTGCCCCCAATTATTACAGAACCTTTCCGCTTTTTAAGCTGATGTGCCGCGTAATTTACTCCTTTGTTATTAAATCCCATTCTGTTGATCAGGGCACGGTCATCCGGAAGTCTGAAAAGCCGTGGCTTTAGGTTGCCGGGCTGCGGCATAGGAGTAACTGTTCCGATCTCTAAAAATGAAAACCCAAACATGGTGAATTCATCATAAAAGTCGGCATTCTTATCGAATCCTGCAGCCATTCCCACCCTGTTTGCGAACTCAAGTCCTGCAACTTCAACTTTTAGTCTCGGTGAAGTATAAACAAAATATTTCCGCACCATATAAATTAACCCTGGAATACTTCCCATTAGTTTAACTGTCCATACAATGAAATGATGCACTTTTTCAGGATCAAAAAGAAAAAGGAGTGGTCTAAGAAAGGCTTTATACATAGAATTTTCGGCAAAGATAATGATAATAAATCAATCCTGCCTCTCGGGCTCGTATGCTTTAAATGTACCGTCTGAAAAAAACATAATGACTCTGGTGATGGTGTTTACATTTGTAACTTTCTTGTTTTCTTTGTCACTTTCAACTGAATTTAGATTAATTTTTAATTGGCTCATTGGCTGTCCGGATTGCCCTATAACCTCTGTATCATGTATAGTTTGCCCCTTTTTTAAGTTATTAAATGGATTATCTTCCTTTTTGATGGTTCCATTACCTGTAAGCAACCATTCAAGACTGATTTCCGGAAATCTTTTTGCCGTTTTTTGAATAAAGTCATAGCTGGGTTGGTTTCTTCCGCTTAAAATATGTGAAATTCCGGACCGCTGAACACCAATCTTATCAGCAAACCTGGTTGCTGTTAAATTCAGATAATTTAAAAGTTGAAGTATTCTTTCTTTCACACTACAAATGTAACATTTTTTAGAGAAAAAAGGGTACGAATTATAGTTTACATATGTAACATTTGATATTTTCTGGCAGACTTCTACTGGATAGAAGGTTAAAAAGTCATTGAAATTAAGGACATTATTATAAGTAAATATCCAATAACTTCTTGAACCTATACATTAAATAATTATTATATTTAACAGATTATAAGTGTGTTTAATAATAATTGTTGTTTATTTCTAAAAAATTTTCCCCTGAAACATCCTTTACGATTAATCAATTAATTTATAAAAAACTATTAACACGCTGGTTAACAGTTATCAATCTTGTAAATTTTTGTGTATTTATAAATATGAAATCGGAGTGTAAGCCTCATTTCCGGCTGCTATAAGTCGGTTTTACCCCGGAAATTGTCCATAAATGATGTTGATGGATTTGGGCAGGATGCGAAATTCAATGGGAGAATGACCCAGGGATTCACCGTCTGCTTCCACATGAATAAGCGGATCTGAGTCGATTAATATATCCCTGCCCTTATAACCTTCAATTTTTGGATGACTCAATATTGTTCCGTCATAAAGCTTTTTAAGGCTCATGATGATATCGCCTTTTCTTATTTTTTTAATAATAGTAATATCAAAAAGTCCGTCATCGGGCACGGCATAAGGTGTCTGCATCATCCCCCCACCCGAAAACCTGCCTATCCCGATACTTATGGTGAATACATCATCCTGAATCTTCATACCATCAATTTCAACAGCTGTAAAGGTATGCCTGTATAACAACAAGCTTCTTAGAAGATTCAGCATATAAAGGGCTTTACCCTTATGACCTTTATCTTTCTGAATATTGGTACGTTTTGCCACAACTGCATCAAAACCCAGGCCGGCAATATTGATGAAATACCTTTTCTGACGCGAAGTTCCATGGTAATAGAAAATAATCCCTGCATCCTGAAGTCGGATTTTGCCTTCTCTGAGAATCTTTATGGCGGGTTCATACTGAACAGGTATTCCAAAAAGCTTCCCCCAGTCGTTTCCAGTGCCAACCGTGATCATGCCAAGGATAATTTGTGTGGTGGGACAAAACTTTTGAGCGAATGCTCCGTTAACAACTTCATTCATTGTTCCATCACCTCCTACGACAATGATTTTCCGGAATCCGTTTTTTATTCCTTCCCGTGTCAGCAGCATTGCATGCCTGCGTGCTTCAGTAAACCTTGCGTGAAAGGATATTTCATATTTTATAAGCAAGGCCGAAATTCTGGTCCAATCCTTTTTCCCCTTTCCACGTCCCGCATTCGGATTTACGATTACAAGCCAGTCGGCTCCCCCGGTTGATTCTACGTCATTATTCCTGCTCATGGTCTGATCCTTTTCTGCTTTTGGCTTATCTACCCTTTAAGTAAATATATTAAAAAAAACACCCGGCCCGTGAAAGACTATAAAAAAACCCCGTCATCGGCGGGGTTAAAAAAATGTAATCTCCTCAGGTAATATTCGAATTATTATATTCGTTTCACGTTTACCGCATTCAATCCTTTTTTGCCTTGCTGGAGCTCAAATGATACATTGTCGTCTTCCTTGATTTTGTCAACCAAGCCAGAAACATGAACAAAATACTCAGTTCCCGTTTCTGTTTCTTTAATAAAACCAAAACCTTTGTTCTCATTAAAGAACTTTACTTTACCTTCTTTCATAGTGTTAAATTATAAATTGTATCACAAAGGTATAACAAATAATAAAATTATTAATACCCATGCAAAAAAAAACGGATTCTTGTTAAAAATCCAAGTGTCGACACATTATGTTTTTTTTAACATATCCCCGAAGTTGCGTACAGCAATACTGTTTTTTTCCATTATTTTTGTAAAAAGAAGAAAGGTGAAACATAAGATTTTGCATGTATTGTACCAACCTTATAAATGGCTGTTCTTCCTGCCTTTCGTTGCCATCAATACCTTCTTTTTCGGAGTGGTTGCAGTACTGGTATCCTCCCTGATCAATCAGCGGATTGGCAGTTATTTCGGAGGAGTTATATGGTCTCGACTTAATGCATTTATGACGCCTATGTTCGTGCAGGTATATGGCAGAGAAAATATTCAGAAAGGAAGATCCTATGTGATTATTTCCAATCACCAGAGTCTTTACGATATTTTTTTGATTTATGGCTGGCTGGGCATTGATATCAAATGGATTATGAAAAAGGAGCTGGCCAGAATTCCAGGTATTGGTTTTGGGAGCAAGAAAGTTGGCCATATTTTCCTCGATCGGTCAAACAGCCGGGTTGCCTTGGAATCGCTTAACGAAGCCAAAAGAAAACTTGTTGACGGAACTTCGGTAGTTATTTTTCCGGAAGGGACACGGAGTAAAACCGGGCAAATAGGCGCTTTTAAAAAAGGGGCATTTAAACTTGCCCTGGATCTGGATTTACCGATTTTACCGATAACCATCTCGGGCACCAGGCATATTCTTCCCACCGGAACGATCAATCTCAGACCTGGAAAAGCAACCATGACCATTCATAAACCGCTTGAAATTCTACATCACCAGGAGGAAAATATGAAGGACCTGATGACCAGCGCCAGGGAGGTTATTGCTTCTTCTGATAGCAATGGGGATAAGATTTGAATCTGACACATCCAAAGGTTTTATTTCGTAATTTTGATCAGCAATGCTCTCCACTGATCCTCACCAATTGCACCATGGATTCGCCTGATGAAACGATCTTAATGAGGGAACCGGCCGTAGCCGGACAGTTTTATCCCGGTAGTCCAAACGGATTGAAAGCCGAACTTCAAAGATTGTTTGCTAAACCTGAACGCCAGGAACCGCAGAAAAAAACGTTAGCAGTCATTTCCCCGCATGCAGGATATGTTTATTCAGGATCTGTCGCAGCTATGGCTTTCATGCAGGTTGACCCGGACAAGCAATATGACAATATTTTCGTTATAGGTTCCAGTCATCGCTATACATTTGACGGTGCCGCAGTTTTTACCAGGGGACATTATAAAACTCCGCTGGGAATTGTACCAGTGAATCTTAAACTATCACATGAATTAATGACTGTAAATTCTCTGTTTACAGATCGTTCTGATGTTCAGAATTATGAACATAGCCTGGAGGTTCAGTTGCCTTTTTTACAGTACAGGTTGAAAAAACCCTTTCAGATTGTACCCATTGTCATAGCCACCCAGTCCGCTTCCACCTGCAGGAATATTGCCCATGCACTTCAGTCATACCTGACACCTGATAATCTGTTTGTGATCAGCACAGATTTCTCACATTACCCCGATTATGAAAATGCCTGCCGGGTGGACAGAATGACGGCAGAGTCGATAGTTGCCAATGATCCGGATATACTGTTAAAAAGTCTCGACAAAAATGTGCATGCCGGTGTGCCCGGACTTTCAACATGTCTCTGCGGCTGGACATCTGTACTGACCCTGTTGTACATGACTGAAAAAAATCAAGGAATCCGGTACCGGATAATCAAATATAAAAATTCCGGGGATGCTGTCGGTATCGAAAACAAATCGCGAGTGGTTGGTTATTATGCGATTACGATTGAACAGACAGAAAATGTAAAGCCGGTGTCGGGTGTCAGGACAGATCAGTTCCTGGATGCGGAAGATAAAAGTACTATGCTTTCCCTGGCCCGTAACGCCATAAGTTCAAAATTAATTCCCGGCCAGCAGTCAGTTTCAGAAAACCTGACTTTATCCCATGCCTTGATGCAAAAGGCAGGGTTATTTATATCATTGTACAAACAGGGCAAATTGCGCGGATGTATTGGCCGATTCACTCCCGATCTGCCGCTGCATAAGCTTATACAGGAAATAGCAGTTGCATCCGCTTTGCGCGATCACCGTTTTCATCCTGTAACAGCCAGTGAAATCCCCGAACTGAAAATTGAAATATCTGTCCTGACACCGCTCGTAAAAATTGAATCGATTGATGAAATCGAGCTCGGAAGGCACGGCATCTATATTAAGAGTGGAAGCCAGACTGGCACCTACCTGCCCCAGGTTGCTCTAAACACGGGCTGGACCAAACTTGAATTTCTTGAACATTGTTCCGCTGATAAGGCCGGAATAGGCAGAAACGGATGGAAGGAAGCCGAAATATTCATTTACGAGGCTTTGATAATTAAAGAGGAAGAAATGTAGTTTTTCAGGCAGAAGAACGATTCTCCAGCCGGCGGTAATTAAAAAAAGCCATTACCGACACAAGAACAATCACCATCAGGGTATAATAAACGAAGGATGGAACTGGCAGCGGATCGCCTTTGGCATAGGAATGCAGCCCGGAAAGATAATAGTTCACCCCAAAATAGGTCATAATGACCGTGCCAATGCCAAGCAGGGATGCCAGATTTAGCGGAAATATACCTCTTAATCCGGGCACCATTCGCATATGCACTATGAAGGCATAAACAAGAATGGTGACCAGCGCCCAGGTCTCCTTCGGGTCCCAGCCCCAGTAACGGCCCCATGATTCATTGGCCCATACTCCACCCAGGAAAGTACCGATTGTCAACAGATAAAGGCCTGCTATCAAAGTCATCTCAATAATGTTTGTCAGTTCCTGCAGCGTGAGGTTGATGAACTGATAGCTCCGCCGGTTCATTAATATCATCAGTACCAGATTATTAAATGCCAGGAGCGCACCGAGTGCCAGAAAACCATAACTGGCCGTAATGGTTGCCACATGAATCACCAGCCAGTAGGACCTTAATACCGGAACCAAATTGGTGATCTGAGGATCCATCCAGCTTAAATGAGCCGTATGCAGTAACAAGTAGGCCAATATGGAAGTTGTGCTGAGTGTGATGGAAGACCCTGAGGCAAATAACAAACCCGCTAATACGGTTGCCCATGCAATATAAGTCAGCGCCTCATATCCGTTGCTCCATGGGGCATGTCCCGATACATACCAACGGAATCCGAGTCCGACAGTATGAATAATAAATAAGGTTATTATCAATATAATAGATATGATTACCGGAATTTTCAGTTTAAGTTTTGTATTAAACAATCCGATAAACTGAAGTAATAATAAAAGAAATCCTGTTAATCCATAGTAATTTGATATTCTTGAAAAAATATCTGTTTTGTTCATGAAGATCTCCAGTGAAACCTTGCGTGGTGAAGGTATAATATCGGGGGTACATCTGGACTGGTAAGCGGAAATGGCGTTTATGATATCGTCAGGACTTTTCCAGTTCCCTGATTTCAGACTCTGATGAACATCCTGGATGTAAAGAGATATAACATTTTCCACGAAAAGAGAATCCTCTGTCATAATTTTTCCCTGGACACCATGGTGACTGTACCAGGTCTGGCTGCTGTCACCCGGAACAGGTAAAAGGCGCAGAAATTCCCCTGTAAATATCATGTAGGCAATGTTTACCCGTTCATCAAGTCTTATTACTTCGTTGTCAAACTTGCTCCTGAACGCCGGCTTTTTCCGAAATGCCTGTTCAACATATTCATGAAGAATATAGGTATTGTCTTTGAAAAAAGCAGCAAAGGGGTAATATTTTCCCTTTGAACCAAGGATTTCCTGGATTTCAGGATGAGGGGTCCGGATAACGGGTTCATACTGCCAGGCAGCCGGATCAGCAAACATACCTATCAATACCTGGTCGGGGTTCAGACCTTTATATTCGGTCTTTCTATAGAGTTTGCGAAGAACCTCTGATGAAAGGGTATTGACGGGTTTAATCCTGCCGGCATTATCCTGGATAAGCATTCTTCCGAACTGTTCTGCATGCTTGGGATGAATGGCAGGTGGCAACGTGTTTGACGAGGATGCCTGGGTCCATGCACTATTATGAAGCATGAACATCAATAAAAACACGACCAGGCCCCTTTTCGCATTTTTAAGCAGGGCTGTTTCAATGGCAAGTGTTCTGAACCGGCTGCTTGAGTTAAACAAGCTAAGTGCCATACCCAGGGCCATCAGAAAGTATCCGGCATAGGTCACCAGGGTTCCGGCCCAGTCGCGGTTAACTGATAATACAGTACCCTTTTCATCAGGATCATAAGATGACTGATAAAACCGATATCCCCTGTATTTAAGGATGTTGTTCATGTAAATACGCCTTGATTCAGCCATATTCCGCTGTTCATCCAATAAGGTAACAGAGCTTTCAAACCATGAAGGACTTTGAGATCCGGGATACCTTTCCACTACGAATTCATTAAGTTTCAGTTTAAATGGAAGTATTTTATATGCTGACCCATAATTAATTGAAAGATTTACATTATTTAAGTTTATTGTTTCAGGAATACCAGCAAGTCCACCTTTGCCCAGGATAAAAAACTCCCTGGTATCCTGGTCCGAAGATACTTCCATCTGCAAAGCATCATAGGTCTGGCCTTCCTCACTGGGTATTGATCTGGCAACCACCTTCCCCGAACTAAAGTATTTACTTAATACCAGCATCCGATCCCGGAATGTATAAAGCTGTCTCAGTTGCATCGTGTGAGGTATGTTCTTTTCCAGCAGGAAATACGACTGGTCAGCCATGCTTGTAAGCGATACGGGAAAAGGAGCAGTAAACAGCAAAGAATCTCCGGAGGAAGACAGGATAACCATACCCGAATCAATAACCTGCGGATTGAAAGCGATCTTCAGCACACCAAGAGTTTTGGTTTCACCCGACATGATAATCAGGCTCTGCCGGCTGTTCTGTTCGGTATAGATGAGCTCCGCCACAGGTATTCCTTGTGATTTATATTCAATATCACGAATTGCATTGGGTATAAAGGATTTACAGGTAAGCTGAAATAGTTTATCTCCAAACCTGATTGTTTTATTAAACCTGTTTTTTCCAAGCGCACTGAATGAAACCGGTATTTCGGCCTGTAAAGTCGAATCATCAATTGTGGCAGTAAGTCCGATATATGTCCGTTCAGTAAGCACTGCACCTGATTCCTCTCCTTCCCTGATGGACAGGGTACCTTCAAATCCTGTAAAGTGGGTAATAGCCGCCCCCGCAAGAATCAGGATAAAGGCCAGGTGGAAGATAAAGATGGTAAATTTGGCTTTGCGATATAATTTTTTCAGTATAATATTTCCGGCAAGGTTAACGATACCCAGCAGTAAAATAAACTCAAACCAATGTGCATGATAAACCAAGGTTTTGGCAGATGCGCTTCCGAAATCATTTTCAATAAAAGTGGCAACCGCAATGGATATGGCGAATAAGGCCAGGAGAATGGCCATCAGACGGGGGGAAAAAAGAAAGGCCGTTAAGTGTTTCATGTTAAAGGTATATGTTCCTGTGATTATCAGATGAAAGTTAATACGATTGACTATTCTTTCAGCTTATCAGAGAATACTTTTCTGAATTTTTCGATTTTTGGGGTAATAACCGTTGAACAATAGGGTTGTGATGAATTCTGAAAGTAATATTCCTGATGATAGGCTTCAGCCTTGAAAAATTCCTGAAAGGGAAGGATTTCAGTAACCAGCGGATCCAACCAGATATGGGCCGCATCGAGCTCTGATTTCATTTCTTCGGCCAGCCGGCGTTGGTTTTCATTGTGATAAAAGATAACCGATCTGTACTGTGTGCCGATATCTCCACCCTGCCGGTTTAGTGTTGTCGGGTCATGCGTTTTCCAGAACACCTCCAGAAGCTCTGTAAACGATATCAGGGAAGGATCGTAGGTAATCTGGCAGGTTTCAGCATGTCCGGTAGTACCTGAACATACCTCCTTATAAGTCGGATTATTGGTATGTCCGCCGGAATAGCCTGATTCAACAGACAGAACTCCTTTAAGTTGCTGAAAAACAGCTTCAACACACCAAAAACAACCTGCACCAAAAGTTGCAGTATCACTATCAGTTTTTGTGGCCATATTGTTATTTATTATTGGTTTAAGATTATGGTTTTGGTGCGTACATGAAGCAAACTGCATTACAGCCATAAAAATAATGGATATTCCTGCCATTTTCAGCATAGCCTTAATATTTTTTGGATAACAACCGGAAAGAAGATTAGTTTACTGGATGTGGTTTTCCACCGTATCCATTTCATCTTCAAAAAAGAGGGGTGGCATGTATTTGCTAACTTCCTGGGTATAATCGGCACTTACAACCAGGGTATAACAGGCTATATATTGCCATTTGCGGGTAGCAGGATTAAAATAGAATGAAGAATTCTTGGCGTTGGATTTATAAGGGATGATAAATGCATAACCGAATTTCAGATCCTGAACCGACTGGCACAGTTTATTCTTCTGAAGGTAGGCAGCCAGCATCTTATCTGCATGAAGAATAGCCTCTCCCTTTTTTACATTTTCGATACCGGAGGTTGGAATGAATTCATCAATTACAATAATCTGGTCGTGCCATTTAAATACACCGCGGGGATTAAGGGTATCAAACTGAGCCGTAACAGACTGATCGGTATATTTAGCCAGTTCCTTTTCCCTGCCTTCCCTTTCCAGTAAGTCGGATAAGGCAGCTGTAATCTGCAACCCCTGTATTTTAAAAAATTCCTCATTCAGTGAAGAGCCAGTCAGTTTTCCAAAGTTTAAACAATGTGCCAGAAGCATTTCTGCTTCTTTAATGTCCTTCAGACTGTCGCTTTTAATAAGGGGCTGAAACACCTTCTGGAATTCCTTTTCGCTATTGGTCAATGATGCCAGATCATATGCGGATCCATAATCGAAAATCAAAGCTTCGGTATATGCCTGGTAGGATTCCAGGTATTTAATGATCTCCGTCAGGTTATTTTCACGGGCATACTTAAGCGCCAGATTCACCATTCTTTGTGCCTTTTGATATGACATCAGGTCTTCCGATCCGGTATATTGCTCAAATTCCTTTTTGAAGTTCCTTTCCTTGAGAAATAAATGCTGATAGTGCATGCGTTGTTGTTTTATCAGGGCAAACGCATCATCCTGATATCTGTGATAGAACTTCAATGCATACTGGTCCCTTCTGAATTCAGCCCTCTCCAGACGTGATTCCACCAGTTCTCTGGCTTTATCCAGATCTTCCTCCACCACATATTCTTCATAGGCTTTTACAAAAAGCGTCAGGTCCAGTTCACGCTGCTGGTTATAATAGGCAACGTCCCGGGTTTGTTTTAATCTGGAGATTTGCTTTTGCAGATTGTCGATCCGGCGGTCAAGACTATCGAAATAGGCTACCGAACCGCGTTGCAGGACAGCTGTCTGCGAAATGGCAGTACCGGTAGCAAGGGTAAGGATTCCCAGCAATAAAGCAATAAGGTGGATATACCGATGATTCACAAGGCTGAAGATGAAACAGGAACATCCGGTATACGTAAAGAAAAGGCTGCAGGTTTTACAACCTCACAACTCCTTCCCCAGCCTGCTCTTCAACATATTCAGATCCTTCTTCAGTCCGGCAACCGTTTTGATCAGCTCATCGGAAGGGATCATCGGATCGGGGATTTCGGAACTGATATAATTTACGAATTTCCAGATCTCCTTGATTTCACTGGCGTGTATTTCGAAGGGTTCGTACAGGGGATTCAGGGAAAACAACCGGAGCTTGTGCTCTGTATCGAGGATATTCTCGACTATTTTAAATACAATACCCTCATCAAGGGTAAGGATAATGTAACCATGACCGCTGATGATTGTATTCCAGTCATGCACGAATTCACCCGTTACATAGGATCCATCGGGGATGGGCAACATGGAATCCCCGTTGAGCTGAAAAGTACGGTATTTCTTCTGCCTCGACAGAAAGGGCAATTGAAAAACAGGCAGGTCCCTGATAAACTCAGGATCGGCAAAACCAGTGACATATCCGGCCTTAGCTTTTTCAGATACAAGCTCGATATTTTCCTCATTGCGGCTGTTGATGGTAGTGGCAAGAACCCGCAGGTTACTGCCCTTGAGATACACGTCCCCGCCCCTTTCGAGCTGGGAGAACTGGCTTTCGGTGAGTGTGCGCAGGTCGATCTTAACAAGTGTATCCATGGCTACGCCAAAATACTTGGAAAAGGCAATCAATGCCTGAATGGTGGGAAGGCTCACTTCGTTCTCGTACCCGCTGAGGGTGGAACGCTTCATGCCGAGGGCAAAGGCCACGTCGTCCTGGGTACGGTTCTTTCGCTTGCGTAACAATTTAATGTTTGTAGAAAAATACATGGCATAAATTTTTCTTGCTAATATAAGATTTTTTGATTATATTATAATCTGTTTTTTTGATTATTTTATAATCATTTTATGATTTTTTTCAACAACACCGAAGATAACAACCGTAGAAGCATCATCCACTTCGACCTTGACAGCTTTTTCGTGTCGGTGGAGCGGCTGATCAACAGCAGGCTTGTCGGGAGGCCGGTGGTGATCGGCAGTCTTTCGGGCCGGGGTGTAGTGGCAAGCTGCAGTTACGAAGCCAGAAAGTACGGGGTGCATTCGGCCATGCCCATGAAGATGGCCCGGCAATTGTGTTCCGATGCCATTGTCGTGCGGGGCGACATGGACCTGTACAGCAAGTATTCGAATATTGTCACCGGCATCATTGCCGAGCGATCCCCGGTGTATGAAAAAGCTTCGATTGACGAACATTACATCGACCTCACGGGAATGGACCGCTTCTTCGGCTGTCTGAAATGGGCACAGGAACTGCGCCGTGAAATCATCAGGCAAACCGGCCTGCCCATATCTTCCGGGTTGTCGGTTAACAAAACCGTTTCGAAGATCGCTACCGGCGAAGCCAAACCCAACGGCGAAAAGGAGGTCCCCGGCCGGCTGGTGAAGCCTTTTCTCGATCCCCTGCCCATCAGCAGGATACCGATGATCGGCGACAAGACCTTTCACCTGCTGCGCTCCATGGGTGTGGCCACCATCGGTACCCTGAGCCAGATACCCCCGGAGATGATGGAAAAGGTGCTGGGCAAAAACGGCATTGAGATATGGAAAAAATCCAACGGCATCGACACCACTCCGGTTATACCGTACTGGGAGCAGAAATCGATCAGCGCGGAGCGTACCTTCGATGTCGACACCACCGACCTCGTACTGCTGAACAATACACTGGTGAACATGGTGGAAAAGATCGCCTACGAGTTGCGCAAGGAAGAAAAGCTCACCTCATGTATTACGGTAAAGATCCGCTATTCGAATTTTGACACCCACACGCTGCAGCAGCGCATACTTTATACGTCATTCGACCACAAGCTGATCGGGCTGGCCAAATCATTGTTTGTAAGGCTTTACCAGCGGCGTATGCTCATCCGGCTCATCGGGGTGAAGCTCAGTCACCTGGTACAGGGGACGCCCCAGCTGAACCTGTTCGAAGACACGCCTGAAATGGTGAGGTTGTATCAGGAAATCGACAGGATGCGAAAGCGGTACGGGAAGAAGGCGGTGGTGAGGGCGGTATCTAATTATGAATTATGAATTATGAATTATGAATTATGAATTATGAATTATGAATTATGAATTATGAATTATGAATTATGAATTATGGTATGAACAAAAGATTGTTTTTTTTGAAGCACGACGGGTGGT
>Ga0299915_10001055_pt1 | contig 20218 bp, 18 predicted proteins | sample RVTome_13_FD_200263 | JGI IMG/M metagenome (GOLD analysis project Ga0299915, IMG submission 200263) | Soil microbial communities from uranium-contaminated site in the Upper Colorado River Basin, Wyoming, United States - RVT92D227 (version 2) ... | reverse complement strand
ACGATCATCGAGAACTGGACATGGACTTTCATGTGGCATGGCTCGCCTGTCGAACTCTATGGTAAGGTGGTGAGCTTCGTCTTCGATGAACCCTTCCAGAGCGTGAATGTCACCCTGAACGTTACGGATGACCTGGGCAACTGGGACACGGACGAGCTAGTTGTGAACATCAGTGGATGGATCCCCGAGTTCCAGGACAACCTTCTTCCGATGGCCTTGTTCACGGTTGCCCTCATCGGAATTCTCCTCCGAAGGCGCGCGCCGAACAAGCACTAAGTCGACTAGAACCAGACATCACCCGGCTCGGCCCGATCCAAAGAAAGGATGATGTGGGGTAGATCGGATTTGAACCGATGACCTCATGCTCCCAAAGCACGTATCATTCCAAGCTAGACCACTACCCCATGGTCGGCCTTGAGACCGGATTATCGCCAGCCCGGATAAAAGGATTCTGTCAGCTCAGGGCAACAACCCGGGCAATTCCTTGAGAAACGCCTCGATGGCTCTGCCCCTGTGAGATATCCCGTTCTTCTCAGTCACCTCGATCTGTGCGTAAGTCTTTGAATATCCCTCGGGGACGAATATCGGGTCGTATCCGAATCCTCCCGAGCCGGCCTTCTCCTCTGAGATTCGTCCTTTCGCAACGCCTTTGGAGATGTGGGGCTTGATGCCTGGCCTAATGAACCCGATGCAGCACTCGAACCTGGCGGACCTGTTGCCGACGCCCTGCATGAGCTTCAGGATCCCGTCGCACCCGAGCGTCCTGAAGACATACGACGAATAGACCCCTGGGAAGCCTTTGAGTGCGTCTATGAATAGGCCGGAGTCGTCCATCATCAGCGGCCTGTCGTACCTCTGCAGGAGCCACTCCAGGCCCGGGACTATCGTGTCCTCGAGTCTGTCTGCCTGGATCTCGGGATAGGATATCTTGATGTGCTCGAGCTCGTACCCGTGCTCCTTCATTTGGGCCGATATCTCCCTGAACTTGCCGTCGTTGCTTGTGACGAACGCTATTCTTTTCGTGTGTAGCGCCCCCTCTTCTCAATCTCATGGACCTTCTTCAAGACAGCGGAGCCGCCTTCGTATGCCCGGACGTAGGAGTCTTTGACGAGGTCGTACAGCTCGCTCCGCCTGTAGTGTGCGGAGTGGAAGGCTTCCTCGAGCAGATGCATGTCCACGCCCTTGTCCTCGAGCTCCGATGACTTCGACCCGAGCGAGAAGTCGATGACTACGATCCTGTCACCGTCCAAGAGCATGTTGCTCGTTGTCAGGTCCCCGTGGACGATGTCGTTCGCGTGGAGCTTGGCGGCGATCTCCCCTATCTTGGCAGCGACGACCTGCGCTCCCTCCTTGGGCAGGTCCTCGAGCGCGTCCTTCACTCGCGGTCCCTCGATCTCCTCCATCACAATCCTGCTCTCTGCTAGGTCGACCGAGTAGATGATCGGGACAGCGATGCCCGCCTTACGGGCCTCGAGCATGAGCCTGACCTCGTTCTTGATCCTGAAGGTCTGAAGCGACTTGTCGAGCGTCGGATGCCTGTACGCCTTGACAACTCGCTGCTTGTTGACGACCTTCCGGCCCATCCATTCCGCCGAGTCCAGCCTGGCCTCGGCCCCAACCCTGTGGACAGCCACGAGTGCGAAACAGCGCTGCCTGGTAATAAGCCATTCGAGGGCGCGAGATCCGCATTGTGTGACCTTGCGTGCAAAGACAATCCTTATCACCACCCACCCCAATCGAGGCGCGTGGCCCATCTCCCGATAGGCTCCCAGGTGCTGGACGATCTCCTCGAAGGCGGCCTCGAAGGCGGAGCCATCACGCTGCTTTTCGGAGAGGCTGGCTCGGGTAAGACCAACATATGCCTACAGGTGGCAAGGAACGTCGCGCTTTCGGGGAAGAAGGTCATCTATATCGACACTGAGGGCGTCTCGCTCGAAAGGCTGAAGCAGATCGCGGGGGACAAGTACGAGGAAGTGATGAGGAACATTCTGTTCTTCGAGCCGCACTCTTTCGAGGAGCAGGAGAAGTTCGTCGAGAAGGCCGTGAGGCTCGCCGACAGCTCGCTCGAGATAGGCGCCATCATAGTCGACTCTGCCACCATCCACTACCGCCTCACGAGGAACGACGAGGAGAAGGGCACCAGGAAGAGCCTCAGCCCCCAGCTGGCGAAGCTGCTGGGTGTCGGGAGGATCAAGGACATCCCGATCCTCGTTACGTCGCAGGTCTACACGGACATCGAGAAGGGCACGTTCGAGCCGCTCGGAGGCCACGTCCTGTTGCACAACGCGAAGGCCATCATCAGACTCGACAAAGTGAGCACGGGCACTCGGCGCGCAGTCATCGTGAAGCACAGGCATCTTGAGGAGGGCCGGAGAGCCGAATTCAAGATAACGGGTACAGGCGTGCCCTAGGTCTTCCTCTTCACCAGATAGTCCGCGAAATCCGAAAGGGCCTTCTTGTGAGTCTGGTTCTTCACTACCTTGAGCCCCTTCTTCGCCTCCGCGATGAGGCCGTCTGCGACCTTCGTCGCATGGTCGATCGCGCCCGCGTTCTCCAGGATGTCCCTCGCCCGCTCGAGCTCCTGCTGCTTCGCGTTCTTCTTGCCGAGCACGGAGAGGAACTCCTCCCTCTCGGGACCGTGGAGGTCCTCGAGCGCCTGCACGACTATGAGCGTCTTCTTGCCGTTCCTGATGTCGTTCAGGACCGGCTTCCCGAAGGTCTGCTGGTCCGATCTCAGATCGAGGACGTCGTCCCATATCTGGAACCCGAGCCCGATGAGCCTGCCGTATTCCGCGAGCGCCTCCTCCTGCACATCGGTCCCGCGGCCTATCACTGCGCCTCCCCTGGCCGCGGCTGAATACAGGACCGCTGTCTTCAGCTCGACCATCTTCATGTAATCCGCCGAGGTCACGGTCTTCGCGTTCTCGAAGTCGATGTCCATCTGCTGCCCCTCTGCGAGAAGCCGGACGGATCTCGCGAGTATGTCCACGAGCCGGACAAGGTCTGTGTCGTCCGCGTCGGAGTCAAGGGCGACCTCGAACGCCCTCGCGAAGAGGGCGTCCCCGGACAAGATAGCCTCGGGGATCCCATAGGTCGCATGGACTGTCCTGATCCCGCGCCTGGTGTCGTCCTCGTCCATGACGTCGTCATGGACGAGCGTGAAGTTGTGGATGATCTCGAGCGCCGCACCGAACGGAATCGCCGCTTCCGGCTTCCCTCCAACCGCCTCCGACACAATCGTCGCGAGCAGCGGCCTGAGGCGCTTTCCCCCAGCAGCGGGGTAGTGCGCCATCGCCGCCTTCAAGTTCTTGTTCTCGATGATGTCCAATGAGCGCATCAGGTATTCGTTGATCTTCTTGACCCTGTCCTTGTATTCTTCCGGGAATGCCAATGCAATCACTCCGTCAGCTGATCCAGCCACTCCTTGGACCTGCCCGTAACGATAGCCTTCGAGGCGGCCAGTTCCTTCATGTCCTTCGCGCCGACTAGGAACATCGCAGCTTTCAGCTCGTCGATCAGGACCCTCATCTCGTGCTCGAGGGCCTCCTTGCCCTCCAATGCGGCGGGCAACAGCCTTCCCGCCATCCCCGCGCTGTTGGCGCCGATGGTCACTGCCCTCGCGACGTCGAGTCCGCTCCTGATGCCGCCCGTCGCGACCAAGGGCAGGCCGACGTTCGCGACCACAACGGCCACCGGAGTCGGGATGCCCCAGTCCCAGAATGTCTTGCCTATGTTGACCCTTGCATGGTCACCGGCGGACTTGGCGCGGTAGTACTCAACCGCAGCGAAGCTGGTGCCTCCCAGGCCCCCTACGTCCAGCCCCTTCACCTTGGCCTTCTTGAGCCTCAGCGCGGCCTCCCTCGGGATGCCGGCGCCTGTCTCCTTAGCGAGGACGGGCAAGGCAGCTGCGAACCTCTCGAGCGCCTTGAGACCTCCCTTACTCTTCGTGTCCCCTTCGGGCTGCACAATCTCCTGAAGGTAATTCATGTGAACTGCTAGTATGTGGGCGTCGACCATCTCCATCGCGGCCTTGCCGTGCTCAATGCCCAGGGGATCCCCCTCGCCCTGCTTGATGAGCTGGGGCATGCCCAGGTTCCCTATCCTCAGCGGAATCTCATAGTCCTTGATGACTGAGTAGGTCCTCGCGACCTCCGGGTTCTCCAGGGCAGCTCTCTGGCTGCCCACACCCATGCCCACTCCGAACTTCTCAGCGACAGAGGCCAAGTTCCTGTTGATCTCCTCGGCCTTGCCATATCCTCCTGTCATTGCGGAGATTATGAGCGGGGCGCTCAGCCTCCTCCCGAAGAGCGTGATCGCAGTGTCGACCTCGTCGAGGTCCACTTCGGGAAGTGGATTGTGCACTAGTTTGATATCGTCCCAGTAAACGTAGTCCTGGCTCAGGTCTTCGTTCGCGCATATCTCGACATGGTCGCCCTTGCGCCTCTCGATAAGCCTATCAGACCTGCTGCCTTCCTGGGACATCGGAACACCTAACCGGGGGAGACGACCGTCGAGACAACTTCCTTCCCCGACACCGCCCTCTCCAGTCTTCCTGGCACATTGCCGTTCACTACCATACACTTTTCGCAGTGCTCCGCGATGGCCAGCATGCGCTCGAGTTTTCCGTACATGCTCCCTGTCACATCGGCGCTCTTGGCCGATGTCCGCCTAAGATCGCGGAGGCCTTTCCTGTCGAGCAGAGGAATGAGTGTCGCGTCCCTGCTGCGTTTCGGATCCATGTCGAACACACCATCGACGTCCGCGCAGAACACGACGATCTTAGGCTGGAACGCCTTCGCGATCTCGGCCATCATGAGGTCTCCGGAGCATATCGAGAAGCCCATCGACTCGTCGGGGACGACATCGCCGAAGGTCACGGGCGTCAAGCCGATGTCCGCCACTTTCTGGAACATAGACCTGTCGAATCTGTGAACCTCGGCGGCTCGGAAAGCAGCCGCTGCCGCAGGAGGTATCGAAACTGCCCTTATGCCCCCGTCGATTAGCGCCTCGAGGACCTTGAGGTTGAGCTCCCTGACATCTCTCTGGACCGACGCGACATGCACCAGCTGAGATTCCGACTTCAGACCCTTGTGGAGGGAATGCTTCTTGGCCTCGATGTGCCCGAAGGAGCCAGCGCCGTGAACCACAGTAAGGCGGTCTCTGACGGGCCTCAGCTCTCTCGCGAGCCTCTCGCATGCCGGGCGCCTGAAAGTCCTCAGCCTGGACTTGTCAGTGATGACGCTCCCGCCGAGCTTCACTAGTATCATCTGGCCACCTTTGGCATGATGCCCATGCCATTGGCCGATTGCGGTCTCCCGTCATAAACTCCGCGGAGGCAACGGCTTGGGCTGGCTCAAATGCGGCCTATAAGGTGCCTCCTGAACGCGCCTGAGCTTGGACGACCGTCTGTGGTCGGTTACCCGCCTACTTGGACAGGTAAATCTCGATCGAAGAGACGTTCGCGCTTCCGCCGTCCTGGCCCGGGAGGGACTCGGTGGCTATCTTGACATCCCTGTAATTCATTCCCTGCACGAACCTGTTCCGGACGATCTCCGCGACGTCCACAGCCCTGCTGATTGCTCGTCCTCTCGCTTTTATGCAGACAGCGTCACAGCCCGAGTTGACCTGCGACACCACCGCGAGCACGTAGTTCATTGTGGGCTTCTTGCCGATGTAGATAGTGCCCTCTTCTGCCATTGTTTCCTCCAAAGCTCGGCTGGGCCTATTCAAACCGTCACGGGCGCTATATATTAGTATTGCCAGATGCCCCCGACCTTCGCGTTTTTCCGCCACTACGGCAGCACCGACATTTCGGCCATCAGGTGACCTCGATAGTCACATCATCCGAAGTGTGGCAGAACCTTGTCTGCCAAAGTTGAAATAACCAGCATCCGATAGTTGCGATGTCATGAAAGCGCTCGAACGAAAGGCGGGAAAACTGAGGGCTCTTGTGAGATCCGCAGGGTCTGCCGCAGTTGCGTTCTCAGGTGGCGTCGACTCGACTCTGGTCGCCAAGATAGCCCGGGACGAGCTGGGTAGGAAGGCCCTGGCGGTCACAATAGACTCACCTCTGTACCCATCCTCCGAGCTGAAAGCCGCAGGGGCGGTCGCGAAGGCCATTGGGATTGAGCATGTCGTGATGAGGACGAATCCGCTGAAGGACAAGAGGTTCGTCTCGAACCCCGTCGAGCGGTGCTACCTGTGCAAGCTGGATGACTTGAAGCACATCAGGAAGCTGGCGGATGACCGCGGCCTCAACGAGGTCATGGACGGCACGAACGCGGACGATGGATGCGACTACAGGCCCGGCATGAAGGCCAGGGACGAGCTAGGCGTCAGAAGCCCACTAGCAGAGGCGGCCTTGACCAAGCTGGAGGTACGAGAACTGTCCAAGGCGCTCAGGCTCCGCACGGCGAAGAAGAGCTCCAGCCCGTGCCTTGCGTCGCGTATACCGTACGGAGAGACGATCACCGCTGAAAAACTCATGATGGTCGAGGAGGCCGAGGAGCTCTTGAGGGCGAAGGGCTTCGACGGAGCCCGCGTACGGGTCCACGGACTGATGGCTAGGATCGAGGTCCAGCCTAAGGACATCGCCAGACTGACGTCGCCCGGCACGAGGACCTCGGTTTTCAGGAGACTCAAGACTCTGGGATTCACCTACGTATCCGTTGACCTCGAAGGTTACAGAACAGGGAGCATGGACGAGGTGCTGAAGCTGTGACCCCGAAGAAGATCGAGAGAGTCCTCCGCCGCCTCTCGGAGGGCGACATCACCGTCCCGGAAGCACTGGAAAAACTCCGGACCCTTCCGTACGACGACCTGCATTTCGCGAAACTCGACTGTCATCGGGAGCTCCGGACGGGTATCCCCGAGGCCATCTACACACCCGGAAAGACGGAGAAGCAAGTGCTGACGATCGGCGAACGCATCGTCTCGAGGGACGATGAGGCGGTCTTCACAAGAGTTCCCGAGAAGCTGTTCAAGAAGATGCGGTCGAGCCTCGGTGACAAGGTCAAGTACTATCGCGAGGCCCGAGTGGCGACAGTCAACGTCCAGCCGAGAAAGAAGGTGGGCAAGGTGCTGGTCGTCACCGCTGGCACGTCCGACATACCGGTCGCGGAGGAGGCGGCTGTCACGTGCGAGCTTCTGGGGTGCAGGGTGAAGAGGCTCTACGATGTGGGCGTCGCCGGCATTCACCGGCTCACATCGAACTTGAAGGAGTTCGACGAGGCCGACGCCATCATCGTCCTCGCTGGCATGGAGGGCGCTCTGCCAAGCGTCGTCGCGGGACTCACGAGCAGGCCAGTCATAGCCGTGCCCACGAGCGTGGGCTACGGCTCGAGCTTCAGCGGCATCGCGGCGCTTCTGGGTATGCTCTCGAGCTGTTCCGCGGGTATCGGAGTTGTCAACATAGACAACGGTTACGGAGCGGGCGCCCTGGCGGCGATCATTGTGAAGAACAAGCTCGGGCAGGGCTAGTCGATTCTGGCCCCGCACTTCCTGCAGTACATGTCCGTTTGTTTGGGCTTCGTCCCGCAGACCCCGCAGAGCCTCTCCTTGAGCACCTTCGTGCCGCACTTCGCGCAGAACTCGTCGTCGGAATCAAGGTTGGCGTTGCACTTCCCGCAGAGTATCTCCGAGGGTGCGGACATCTCCTCGGCGGTCGGCTCGGCCTCGGGCTCGAGGGCCTCTTCCGAAGCCCTGAGACGAATCGTCTCTCTCGAGGCCTCGGAGCTCACAGCCTTCCTCACTCTCACCGCGAGCGACAGGGCTTTCGTGTAATTCCCCATCGCGAACGCAGTCTCGGCCTCGGTCAACAGCACCTGCGCCTGGGTGACATCAACGCCACTGCTCATGGCCTTTGCGAAGTCTGATTTCGCGGTGTTCATCTCGAACTTGGCGCTCAGGTAGTTCCCGTCCTGGTCAGAGGAGAGCTTCGTGCCCTTGTAGGAGCCGGCAGTTGAGGTGGAAGGCCGTGACGAGAGGATGCTCTCCGCAACCTTCTCCAGCCGGTCCTTATCGCCAACCCTTGTGGTCCCAGACGCCTCGGCCGTCCTCTTGGTCGGGTTCGTGAGCTCCGACCGCGCATCCTCGCAGATGTCCATGCACCGGTCGTACTGGCCCAGTTCCAAGGCCTTCTTGGCGGACGCGACCAGAATCTCAGGCCTGCTCGTGTCTGCCCCGCTCCTCTGCATCACGTTGATGACAGAGCGCGTCGTGATGACCGCGTTGAACGCCTCGTCCTTCTTCTGGGAGACCTGCTTGACCTCCTTCGTCTTGCTCCTCATGATCCTGAGCTCGAAGAATATCACGAAAAGCATTACCGCCGCAAGCGCAGCGACCAAAATGAGCTTGTCCTGTTCTGTCAGAGCCACGGGGGCCAGCTCCGGCTCGTCAAGCTATCTGGGTTCTTATAAACCCTTCGTGGTGAGTACCAAGTGCCATCGGAGCGGAAAAATCAAAGGCAGAGTGGCTGACGGCTTACCAAGCCCGTAGTGGTTTCAAGCAATGCAGTTCACCCTGTACCCGAAGGTACCTGGCTAGTGCATCTAGCCGCTACGGCCAGGAGGCCCCGAAGGGTCTTACCCTTCCCGAGGGCTCGCGCACCTCAGTACCAGGAAGAACGTAGGCGGGCTTAACTTCTGGGTTCGGAATGAGACCAGGTGTGACCCCGCCACTTTGGCCGTCAAACCTCTCTGTTGAGTCGACTAAATACAATGTCCTATTTAAGTGTTGTTGAACCCTCCGGCCTTGTGCAGAACGCTTTCCTGGCTCGCACAGGAGCAGGTTGTAGGTGAGTGGGGTTGAATACGGCCCGAGCCGTAGGCAGGCGCGCGTTAGAATGAAGAAGATCGCTGCAGTCACTTTCGACCTTTGGGACACCCTCATCCAGGAGAACCCCGGGGGCTCGGCCAGGGTCGCTGGCATCAGGGCGGAGAGAATCGGCTCCATCCTCTCGTCGAGGGGCCTGATGCACACCGAGGACGAGATACTCGCGGCGCATGAGAAGACGGGGCAGTTCCTCCAGCTCGTATGGATCAAGAGGCGAGACATGGCGGTCAGGGACCAGGTCCTGTTCATGCTCAGTTCCATAGACGGAAGGCTCGCAGGAAAGCTGACCGAGCAGGATCTCAGGGATGTGGAGAAGGCCTACACGGAGAGCTTGCTCGACAACCCTCCCCGTCTGCTGCCTGGAGCGAAGGACGCCCTGAAAGACGTCAGAGGGAAGGGATACCGGCTCGGCCTCATCTCCAACACAGGCAGGACGCCTGGCTCCACGCTCAGGATCCTCATGGATAGGATGGGCATTCTGGGCGATTTCGATGTGACCACTTTCTCCAACGAGATCATGATCCGGAAACCCGCAGAAGGCGCCTTCAAGGTCACACTCGAGAGGCTCAGGGTGGTCCCAAAAGCGGCCGTCCACATAGGAGACGACCCCGAGAGCGACGTGCTCGGGGCCAAGAGAGCGGGCATGCGGGCAATCCAGATAGTCCAGAGCGGCGGTCCGATGGCAAGCCAAGCCGACCGACACGCAGACTCCTTGGCGGGCATCTCGGAACTCATCGAGAGGCTCTAGCCTCTTCGAGCATTCGGACCCACATCACAGGACCGCCAGGCCAAATGCCAGCATCGTCCCTGCAAGGATCGACAGGAAATTGTTGCCGAGCTTGCCTATCTTGCCCCGGGTCTCCCACGTCGCGCCTATGACGCTGTCTATCTGGCAACCGAGGAACCCGCACAGCATCGGTATGAAGAGCGTGGGGGGACCGGCTAGAAGAGAGTCGTTGAGGAAAGCAAACAGGACATATGCCACCACCGATGTGTACGCTGCAGCCACGAACGCAGCCAGCTGCCCCGTGAGAGATACCCCGCCATCCACTCCCCTCTTCGTCCTCTCGAAGGTCGTGATGAGGTATACTCTTGGATCGACGATGCCTATCTCGCTGGCAGCGGTATCCGATGCAGCGACTGCTATAGCGGACACGAAAAGGTAGCTGGCGATGTCCTTCGAGAAGATGCCGCCTCCAGGTTCAATCGCTTCGGCCACGAAGCTCAGCGCGGCGATCCCAGTCGGGATCGCGCCGTTCGCGAAGACGTTCTTCCAGGACCTCTCACCCTTCGCACCCTCCTGGAAACCCTCGGCCTTCTTCCAATCGAACTTGTACTTGGTCGCGCCGAAGCTGGACAGGAGGAAGACGAGAAGCACCAGCATCCAGAGGACATCGCCGCATATCCCGATGATCATGCCGACGACGAACGCAGATATCGATCCCGACAGGTTGAATATCTTCCTCGAGTAGGATCCCAAGGCCATCGCCGTGCAGAATACCGTCACGCCAGCGACTGTTGCGAAGTCCGGGACAGGGAGACCCAAGATATCACCTAGGATGCGCGCCCTCTCTGTCCTGGAAACATTGGCATCCGCGAGTAGAGTCTCCTCGTCACGTCGCCAACGCCTCTCATCTTGTCTAAGTCTCCATCCCAGCCCTCAAGGTGATGAGAGAACTGATCCTCAATTTCCCCGACGACCTTCTGCATCCTCACCGCGACCTTTCTCGAGGCTTGTCCGTGAAGGACAACAGCCAAGAAAATGTGCTCGCCCCTCTCGACGAGCACACTCTTGTCCCCGAAATCCAGTCGCCTGAGAGCGAAGCTCGTGACATCTTTGAAGGAGTCCTTCACAAAATCCTGAATTGCCACGAGCATCGCCCCGAGGACATGGTCGTCCATGCCGGGTTTAAGCCTGCGAGTCGAGTGAGAGATCATCCTTCCGTCCCTGAAGATTACGAACGCCTCGTCAACGGCCAGTCTGTGTTCTCTAAGAAGATATGCTGGCACGGAGAGAGCAACCGCTCCAAAGCTGACAAGGAGATAAGGCCATGCGCGATCTAAGAAGTGCAGTTCTACCTCGAACTGGTACACCTGTGTCACGAACGAGTTTCCTGCCTTATCGGTGACGTTGGCGTACATCTGGATGACGCCTACTCTCTCTGGAATATCCAGAACCCTGAAGAAGAACGGAACCTTTCCCTTGGACATGCTGAATGTGGAGTACGCAGATTCCCCCTGGAACGTTACATAAAGCTCGAGGCCAGAGGCGTCCATGTTCCTGTCATCGACCATTATGGTAACATTGAGCTTGTCGCCTCCGAACACGCTCGGCCCTGCAATCGACAGCACTGCGAACGGGTTTGTGTCGTCGACGATGATCGTCGTGTTATACCGCTTTATGTTCCCACCGTAGTCTTGCGCGACGACCTGGACTGAGTGGTTCCAGGCAGCCCAATGAGCTGTGTCGATTCGGTACATCTCTCCGAATCCTATGAACCCACTTCCATCGATACTATAGACCGCTGAATGAAGAGCGGTTGATCCCGGTATGATAAGGAAGACAATGGGTGTCCCACTTCGTACGACAGCGTTCGGTGAGGGGCTGATGAGGTCAATCGATGGCGGGTCGTTCCAAACCGCTTGGGTGATGAAGTAATCGTACCCGTCATCATCGGTTACAGTGAGGTTGACAATGTAATCGGACCCGGTCGCGAACACGTGTGAGATCTCCGTGCCGCCGTACCCGTCGTAGAGCCAGGACGTACCGTCCCCGAAGTCCAGTCCTGCGGATGTGACATCTGGATAGAGTTGCAGGAGGTCGACAAGATCGAACGACACGTTGTTAGTGTTCCACTGCTCCCTCAGCATTCTAACCAGGCTATAGAATGAGCCTGAGAACGGCTTGTTCGCGATCTCAATCGAGTAGCTCGCGGTCGTCGACGATTCGTCCGCATCCGTGACTCTCACTTTGACAACATAGGCGCCAACCTGCGAGAACGTGTGGTTCGATGAGGATGAGCTCCCGATGGCATCCGGGATGAAATCGACACCCGGTGAGTCGTAATCCCATTCATATGAAACCACATCGTCGAAGCTGCTAACAGTCGCGAGGAAGCATATTTCTTCAAACTCCTCGAAATAGCCGGGCCAGCCGGCATCGCAGTACGGAGAGAGCGCGATGGTGGGGGGGATTTCAGCCACATCAAAAGGAAGCTCAATGTAGCTGGTATTTCCGTCAGCCTCTCGGACAGCAAGCGAGATCATGTAGCTGCCGTTGTTGAGCATCTCGAAGCCGCGCTCCGCCATCTCGACGTCTGTGTCATAGAACACCTCCTCGAAACCATCCGGGTGGCGCAGTATCCAGGTCCAGTTAACCACGCCATCAAAGGAAGTCGAAGTGCTAAAGAAATAGATCGGAACCCCTTCCTGGGGATTGTCTGACGAGATAGTGAGGCTGGCGTTGGGGCCGACATCGAAAACCTGAACATCCCACGTCGTGAGATTGACCATTCCGTCCGCATCAGTAACACGAACTGCAATCCGGCACAACTTCCAATAGGAGGCCGTGGAGAACAAGTGCGTCGCGTATTCACTGTTGGGTGCGACTGGATCGGGAACGAAGCTTCCATCAACGAACGAGAAATCCCATTCGTACAAGACAATCGAATCCACTGGGCCGCCGTGCCATTCGTCGACGGCGACCGAGAACTCGACATCCGTGCCCTCGAACGCCGTCGGAGGCCCCAGTATGCGCAGCTCCGGACTCATCGATAGGACTTCAAGCGCTTCTGAAGCTTTCACGTTAGAACCGTCCGAATCCGTGACATTCAGTGCGACCTCGTGCGTTCCGTTCTGAAACGACACGTTGAGCGCAACACCACTTCCCGAAGACATACCGTCCACGAACCATTCACGCGACACGATGGGGTCGTAGGACACGGTCTCATCGACAAAAGTAACGAGCTGGCCTTCCCTGATCGATTCAGCCATCCATGTGAACCTGACATGAGGATAGCTATCTCCAACTTCTACCGTTGATGCATCAGATGAATTCAGGCCGATTGGATCCATCACAGCCACTGTCACTGTGTAATTGCCAACATCCAGATAGGTGTGCTCTGGATTTGGGTTCCTCACCCATCCCGTAGAATTGCCATCCCCGAAATCCCAGGAATATTCCATGAACGGTATCTCCGATGTGCCAGTCTCAGCGCTTCCGTTGAACCGAAGCGTATCGCCCTGCCTTGTGAGATAGGGGCCTCCTGCGTCGGCAATCGGCGGGAAGTTGATCTGCTCCCATACCGAAACGGCATGAGAGCCTTCGCTGTAGACGAGCATGTCTCCTCTGTGATCTCCAGTGCCATCCCCAATCGTGGCGTATGACGGATCTGAACCTGCGACAAACACCATCGACGGCGCTGAAGGCAAGATGCCTGCGTCCTGTCGGAAGAGGAAAAGCAGGTCTGTATTCTCGAACACCGCGATGACATCGACAGGACCATCATCTGTCGCGTCCAGCACGGATACGAACTTGGGAGGATCAGGCAGCTGAAGCGTGGAATACGGATGAGGAGACAATACAAAGTCATCCTGATCGAAAAGATACAGTGCTGGATCGTAAGGCCGCGTGGCAGCAATGTCAGTCCTGCCATCACCCGTCAAGTCTCCGCTCCAAATCATGGTAAAATCAGTTCCCACACTGTGTGAGAGAGTCAGCGATGGAGAGGATGGCCCGAAGGGTATGCTTGAATTCTGGAGGAGAATTGTAACCTTCCTTATTGGCCTGGTATATGCTATATCGTCCAAACCGTCGGAATTGAAGTCTCCTCCCGCAATGGCCCATATGCCAGCACCTCCCGACGGCGACAGTTCGTAGGGGGAATCAAAGGCTGTCGATGAACCGTCGTTGAAGAAGATGTCAATTCTCCCGTCTTCCGTCGAAACTACGAAGTCCGTAAGAGAATCGTGATTGAAATCACCAATCATAGCGTCTGTCACTGCGCCACCGACATAGTAACTCAGCGTTAATCCAGGGAACTCAGGCGCACCCAGGACGAGCCTCGTCTCCTGTCCTCCCTCAGTCGTCACGAGCACATCATCACGATCATCACCGTTGAAATCGGCCACCATGATCTCGCTTGGGACAAAGCCGAGCGCAACTGTCCATGTGATTGAACCGAATCCTGGATGACAATCGATTGATCCATCCTCCGAGTTGGCCAATACGAGGTCAATTACATCATCTCCATTGACATCCCCAGTGGCCAGCATGGTGGCCCGGACTCCGGACCTCGTCCACGCCGTGGCGTTTGAGTTAGAGAACGAAGGCAGGACCGAAAGGTACAGGGCAACACTCGAACCAGACCAGTCGAGGTCGGCGCTCGCCACAGCGATGTCGTTGGCACCCTGCCCATCCAGGTCTCCGGTGACAGCGGCTCGCGGGACTCCTCCCGTCGGGAAGACGAACTCTGGGCTGTCGCTCCAGATAGGCGCCGAAATTCCCTGACAGTACCCGAATGAGACATTATCTTCCTGTGACAGCAGTATCAGATCCCGCCTGCCGTCGTTGTCTACGTCTTCTGCGATTATTTCGGAAGCCGAGTGAGGGAGCGAGATGTTGTAGTCTTCGATGGCCGGAAGGCTTCCGAGTGACTGGAAGTAGAACCGAATTGCGCTGGGCGCATCAGTCGCGACGACCATGTCCGTCAAGAAGTCGCCGTCAAGGTTGCCGCAGGCGACTCCAGTCGGGAACCCCATGACTGATATGACCATTGAAGGCGGGTCCCCAAGATCGAATGGTCTTTCGAATATCATCACGTCTTGAGAGTGATAGTTGGCAACAACAATCTCCAACTCGGCGTCATCATCGACATCAGCAGCGGCTAGAGAACGGGGATCTAAGCCAACATTGATGTCGTTATAGGTGGTGAAGTCTGGGCCGAAGAACACCTTCAGCCGGCCAGGAAGAGTCTCCGGACTGTTGCCGGAACATACGACTGCGATATCTGAATAGGAATCGCCGGAGAGTTCACCCACGACCAAGGACTCGGCGTTCGCGTACGTGGTCTTATCCGGCCAACGCTCATATGTGCTCGATGAGGTCATGTTGTATATGGCGAGTCTTGCATCCGAGAAGGACACGTCCCTCTCGAGGGCGATGAGCTGGTGGCCGCCTGTACCAAAGACATCCGCTGTCGTGACAGACATCGGACCATATCCCGTGGTGATGTTCAAGGACGGATAAGTCTGAAATGTTCCGTCGAACTGCTTATAGAATATGGACAATGTCGAGGCCTCGTAGACTGCAACGACCATGTCAATCATGCCATCGTCGTTGAGGTCTTCGAGGGCGAGATCGCTCGATCCGCCGGGAAGCATGAGCGCCCTGGACACCATTGTGTATTCCGGCACGACGGCCGAAGTGTCGATTGGGTCCGGGAACTCGACAGCGGTGAGAGGAACCGGTTCCGCCGACAACTCTAGATCAACTGCGGACGAGGTTCCGACTGCGCCCCCGAAAGGTGCTACGGGGAACAGGAGCGATGCGACCATCGCAACCGCTATCGCCGCACAGACCGACCGAGTCAAATGGCACCCATCCAGCAATCTGGAGTGGTCTTACCTCGATAAGATGCTTTCGGAGGAATGAGCCCGCCCTCGAACATCGGTCGTTCTGTCCAATGATTAAATATCGCGGGGACACTAGCAAACTGCGATGGCAGCAGCAATCAGGATCGGGAGCATTCTCGGGATACCGATCCACCTTCACCTGACGTTCCTGCTCATCCTGCCGCTCTTCGTATACATCTTCTCCTCGCCGAATGCTGACACCGAGATCTTCGGAATCCAGACGAGCTTCAGGACCCTGGACGCAGAAGTGTGGGTGAAATATGCATTCGGCACTGCTGCGGCCGTCATATTCTTCGCGACGATCCTCGCGCACGAAGTCGCGCATTCATACCTCGCGCTGAAGTACGGCGTGAGGATCAAGGGCATCACCCTGATGATATTCGGTGGGGTCTCCCAGATGGAAGGGATTCCCCGACAGCCGGGCCAGGAGTGGAGGATGGCCTTCGCGGGGCCCCTGACCAGCATGGTGATCGGCGCGGCCTCGTACGCCGCGATGCTGGTCCTGGACCTGATAGACTCGAGCTCCGTCCTGCTGGATGGAGTTGTCATCCTTCTCGGCCTGATGGCACTCTACAATCTGCTGCTGGCCGCGTTCAACCTGATCCCCGCGTTCCCGATGGATGGAGGCAGGGTTTTGAGGGCGTTCTTCGCATCGAAGATGCCCTACATCGATGCGACGAAGAAGGCTGCCAGGATCGGGCGATACTTCGCGATCGGGATGGGCATCCTGGGCATCTTCGTCAACTTCTGGTTCATCCTGATAGCGCTGTTCGTGTACATCGGGGCGACCGAGGAGGAACAGGCGACCACGATCTCTGAGAGCCTCCACGGGCTCACTGTGAAGGACCTCATGTCGAAGGAGATCCAGGTCGTCCATCCAGGTATGTCAGTCAGAGAGCTCCATGACCTGATGCTCACGACGAGGTACATGGGGTTCCCGGTCGTGGAGGGCGGCCTTGTCGGGATAGTGACGCTGACCGATACCCACAAGGTCTCCAAGGAGAGACTGGCGGACGCCAAGGTGGGCGACATAATGACGCGGAACGTGATTACAGTCGGGCCCGACATGGACGCCGCGAAGGCCTTGAGGCTCATGTCTGAGAAGAAGATAGGCCGGCTGGTCGTGACCGAAGGGGACCGGCTCGCGGGCATAGTCACCCAGAACGACTTCGTGAGGGCGATAGACACGGCCAATGCCCGAGCGCGCGTCATGCGATGGGGGGAGCAGTTCCCCCAGCAAGGGCCCCCGATGCCGCCGGTCTAGACTCACCCAGTCAGCTGCTTCCTGTTGAACAGGAACATGCTGACGGCCATCCCAACTACCGCGTATGCAAGGCAAACGATCGCCGCGACCCACGGCTCCGGATAGTACATGTAGAATGTGAAACCGAACTGGTCGGTCACGCTGTCCACGGGGTAAGGGTCCACGACGATGAATGTGATTATTCCGCCTACGAACGTCAGCGACGCGTCTATCTTGACGCCCGCGAAGGTCGAGACGCTGTCTACGATAGGCAGGATGACGATGAACATCAGGAATGTCAGGACCGTCGCGCCGGTGCTGCCCTTGAGTACCGAGCTTATCAGATATGCGACTGCTGTCGTCGCCCACAAGAACTCGACCGCGAACAGGTATGAGAGCAGGAAGTCGTCGTCGACACCTCCCACGGCCACGAACGAGAGCGCAGCCGTGCCCGCATAGAAGAGCGACACCACCATCAGGCCAGCCGTCATGCTGGCGGCGAATTTCCCCATGAAGAGCGCCCAGCGCTTCAACGGAGTCGGGAAGACCAGATAACCTGTCCTGTTCTGGAACTCGCCCACAATCGCGTCGGCGGCGAAAAACGTCGCCGCGATGATGACTAATATGCTAGCGAATGCCAGGAAGATGCCGCTGAAATCCTCGCTCGATGTAGACCACTCGTACGTGGCGGTGATGACGCTTCCAGACACGTTCTGCAAGAACAGGAGCGCGTTCACCTTGGACATGCCGCCCATGAACGAGGGGAGCTCGCCTGCTAGGTTCAGCGCCGTGAATATCCAGTTCGTGCCGTTGGCCGAGGAGTACAGAGTCCCGTCGCGGTAGACCACTAACGAGTCCGCGGCGATGACGCTCTTGTTCAGAATCCCGATACCGTAAGGCGTGGGCATGCCTGGGAATGTCATATTCAGCGAGTCGAGGTCCTGAACCCAGACCGTCACCTGGGAGTCAGTGCCGCTGTAGGGTCTGCCAAGAGCGGGAGGCAACACGTACAGTAGCGCCAGCATCGCCACAACTATGATGACTGACGCGACGAGCCTCCAGGACCTGAAGTACTTGAGGAGCTCGTAGCTCCAGACTATGGGGATCTGAGTGATGTCGCTCGGTAGCTTCCGGTGCGGTGGTGGGGATTCCGACATGTGAAGGTCACCTCGACTCCTTGACCAGGTCCATGTACATCATCTCCAGCGGGAGCCCGACCGGGCTGAAGCTGGAGACCTTGGCACCCAGTCCTTGGATCGCGCCAAGAAGGTCGGCCTTCTCGTCCGCCAGTCCCTCGAATGTGATCACGAACACGCTGCCGTTTGCGCGGTCGACCGACCGCACATTCCTCATCCCCCGGACCTTGGTCAGGATGGTGTCGTCCGCTTGACCGACGACCGTCACCTCGATCTTGGCGAACTTGGTAAGCTTCTTGAGGTTGTCCATCGAGTCGTAGACGAGGAGCTTTCCCTTGTCTATGAGCGCCGCGCTGTCGCAGACCTCCTGGACCTCGAGCAACAGGTGCGAGCTCATGAAGATCGTGTAGTGCTGCTTCTTCAGGCTCCTTATGAGTTCCCTGACCTCGACCATGCCCCTCGGGTCCAGGCCGCTCGTGGGCTCGTCGAGTATGAGGATATCCGGCGCGTGGATGAGCGCCTGAGCGATGGCCAGCCGCTGCTTCATGCCCTTGGAGAACTTGCCTATCCTGGTCGACCGCCACTGCTCCAGCTTGACCATCTGGAGGAGCTCGTTCGACCTCTGCTTGATCTCGGACGACCGCATGCCCCTGACCCTTCCGAGATATGCGAGAGTCTCGGTAGGCGTCAAGTACGGATAGAACTCGGGGGTCTCGACGACCGCACCGACATGGCCCATCGCCTCCTTCGGGGAGCGCAGGACGTCTACCCCATGGAGATACGCCTTGCCGCTCGTGGCCGATATCAGGTGAGTGAGTATCTTGATGGTCGTTGTCTTGCCCGCGCCGTTTGGCCCCAGGAACCCTACGGTGACCCCTTCGGGGACATTGAGCGTCAGGTCGTCGACTGCCTTTATCGATCCGAAGCTCTTAGTTAGATTCTGAATCTCGATCAAAGGTGCCACCTCCCTGTAGAAGCTCTCCCGGCGACTGCGGCGATTCCCTGAATTGTATATATACAGAACTGAGGAACACCTATGAAGATGCTCGACCTACTTCCCGAGGGCCTTATAAAGCTCCTGAGCTAGCATCACCGCATCGTTCCTGTCCTTCACGGGATGGATGAGCAGCCTGCCGTGAGGGTACACGGTTATCTCGACCCCTTTTCGGACGACGAGCATGACCCCCGGGTTGGCTAGCACCTCGTACCCGTTCTTCGCGAGCTTCGACTCGCACTCGTCCAAGTCCAGAGACACCCTGCCCTTGGGCACCGCCTCGAAGGCGTCGTACCTGCAGGGCTTGACCGCGAGGAACTCCATCGTGCTCACTTGCTCTTGAGGACGGCATCAAGCAGCTTGTCCACTTCCCGCTTGAGGTCCCCGAGCGTCGACTCGTTGACGATCATGTGGTCCGCCAGGGCTATCGCCTCTCCAAGGCCCCATTCGAGTTCCCTCCTGTCCCTCTGGTCGAACTCGGCCCGTGTGGTGGGCGAATCCTGTCTTGAGCGCGACTTCAGCCTCTCAAAGCGCGTTTTGGCCGATGAGTGGATTGCGACCGTTACCAGACTTTCGCCGAAGGCATGCTTGAAGGCCTTGATCTCGTCAAGGCCGCGGGTCCCATCGATGGCCACGAAATCGCCGCCGACATACGGGATCGTCCTCTTCGCCCAGATGTCCATGCCGTAGCGCTTCCTCTCCTCGTTCGCGAGTGTGCCCACGCTGGAGTCCGACGGGTCGAGCCCGAACTCCTTGGCCTTGTCGCGGACGATATCGCCCATGCGGACGATCTTGGCCCCTCTGGCCTGGCAGCATTTCAGGAACTCTTCCTTGCCCGAGCCCGGCATCCCCGTGGTCACGAGTATCTTCATCGTATCCGATTCACTACCACCGAGCGGTTACAAAAAGCTTTGCGGCCAGGCTCACTCGTCCTGCCATCCGAAGGCGGACTCCGCAAATGGCGCGATGCTCATCAAATCCCAGCCGGCCTTGGACCAGTACCTCGGGCACAGGCCCAGCCCGAGAGCAGCGAGATATTCCTCCTCTTTGACGAACGCCCGTTCGAAGTTCTTCGCGCCCGCGTTGAGGAGATTCGCAGCATGCATGCCCGACATGGAGAGATCATATCCGCCGGACAGCTTCTCTTCCACAGCGAGTCTCTTCGCGGCTGCAACTGGCTCCACGCCTGCCTTGGCGCAGTCCCTGAGCAGAAGCGTTGCGCTCCTGGCATCCAGGCCAAGGCCGAATGCCGCCTCAAGAGCGGGGATGTCGTAGTGAAGATAACCCGGCTCCCTCGATTCCAGCCTCAGCTCACGCGGGTCTTCGTCCACCTTGACGTATGTGCGACATGGGAACGGGCAGCCGTAGCATCCTACGTGT
>Ga0299915_10001052_pt1 | contig 20238 bp, 20 predicted proteins | sample RVTome_13_FD_200263 | JGI IMG/M metagenome (GOLD analysis project Ga0299915, IMG submission 200263) | Soil microbial communities from uranium-contaminated site in the Upper Colorado River Basin, Wyoming, United States - RVT92D227 (version 2) ... | reverse complement strand
CATGACTGGACTCTCATCCACTGCCATCGAGCAAGATCTTGCGTGATCGAGCAAGTCATCAACGCGTGATCGTGTAGTCGCCGAGGTCGAGCGTCCGCGTGATCCGGCGATACGCGAACGTGTAGCCGGGCCAGTTGTTGGTCAGCTTGCCCTCGGCGGTCTTGTACCAGCTCGTGCAGTCACCGGCCCAGACCGACTCCGCGAGCTGTTGCTGGAGGCTCGTGTTGAAGTCGCGCTGCACGTCGCTGCGGACGTCGAGCTGCCGCACGCGATGGAGCTGTTCGAGGCACTGCATCACGTACCCGATCTGGCTCTCGAGCATGTAGATGATCGAGTTGTGACCGAGGTTGGTGTTCGGGCCGTAGAGCACGAACAGGTTCGGGAAGCCGCTGACGGTGATCCCGAGGTACGCCTCGGCTCCGCCCTGCCAGGCCTCGTCGAGCGTGCCGTGCAGGCCGCGGATCGTCATCGGCGCGAGGAACTCGTTCGCGGTGAACCCGGTGCCATAGATGATGGCGTCGACCGCGTGCTCGCGACCATCGCTCGTCCTGACGCCTTGCTCGGTGATCTCGCGGATCGCGTCGGTCACGACCTCGACGTTGTCGCGCGTGAGGGCAGGGTAGTAGTCGTTCGAGATCAACACGCGCTTGCAGCCGATCGGGTAGTCGGGCATGAGCTTCTTGCGCAGCTCGGGATCGCGGATCTGGCGCTCGAGGTGATGGCGAAACAGCCACTCGTAGCCGGCGATCAGCTTCGGAAACATCATCGTGAACGCGCGGGTCTCGTTGCGCAGGTAGGTTCGCGCACGGCTCGCGGCGGTCAGCGCGGGTAGCCGGCGGTAGAGCGCGCGCTCCCACGACGAGTACTCGCGATCGGGTTTCGGGATCACGTGCGGCGGTGATCGCTGGAACAGCTGCAACCGTCCGACGCGCGGGGCGATCGCGGGCACGAACTGGATCGCGCTCGCGCCGGTGCCGATCACCGCGACGCGCCGGCCGTCGAGCGAGTAGTCGTGGTTCCAGCGCGCCGAATGAAACTGCACGCCGCGAAACCGCTCGAGCCCCGCGATCTGCGGCATGGCAGGCCGGCTGAGCTGACCACACGCGACGACGAGCGCACGCGCGCGCAGCCGCTCGGTCCCGGTATCGACGATCCAGACGCCGGCTGTCGTGTCGTACTCGGCACCGCGGACCTCGGTCCCGAACCGGAGATGCGACGCGAGCCCGTACTTGCTCGCGCACCAGCGCAGGTACGCGTGGATCTCGGGCTGCGGTGCATAGGCACGCGACCACTCGGCGCTCGGCTCGAACGAGAACGAGTACAGGTGCGAGGGAATGTCGCACGCGGCGCCGGGATACGTGTTGTCGCGCCAGCACCCGCCGACGTCGTCGGCCTTCTCGAGGATCACGAACCGATGCTCACCGCGCTGCTTGAGCCGGATCGCCATCCCGAGCCCGCCGAAGCCGGCACCGATGATGATGATCTGGAGGTCGGGCTGCATCCGCGAGGACTATATCGATAGCCGGTTCTCGTGATCACGTTCGAGCTTGCCCGATCGAGACCGCCTATACCGCTTGCGGAGGCACGGCGCCGCGCGCGCGCGACACCTCGGCCGCGAGCTTCAAGATCGTCGCGAGCCACCGCTCGTTCTCCGGTACGTCGACCGCTTCGTCGTGGACCGAGACGATGAAGTCCACGCGCCGCGACCAGAAGTACTTGATGCGCAGCCGCACCATGTCGTCGAGCACGCGCCGCTGCAGCGAGGCGGAGAGCTGCTGGAAGTCGAGCAGCTCCTTGGCCGCATCGTCACCCTCGAGGTACACGCCGGGCGCGACGACGAGCTGCGGCTCGGCGTCCTCCGGTAGCGTGGTGCTCCCGAGCTCGGGATCGTACTCGAGGCAGATCCACTCGAGCTCGGAGTGGTAGCGCAGCGTGACCTCGTTGATCCGGCTCCAGTTGCTCAGCTCGAGCTCGAGCGGGAAGCCCTCGAGCTTGCCGCGCAACGCCACGAGCTGTCGCTCGGGCTCGTGAGCCACGACCACGTCCGTGATGCCGGCCTTCGCGACGACGCCGTCGAGGAATCCGTTCGTCGTCTGGATGCGCTCCTTGTCGGATCGTGCCTTCCAGCCCTTGGGTTTGTCGCCGAAAAGGCCCATGTGCGTTGTTTTGGTTCAGCGATCGAACTGCTTCTTGATCCCGTAGGTCTTGATCTTGTGGACGAGCGTGCGAAGCGGCAGGTTGAGCGCGCGCGCCGCTTCGGTCTGGTTGCCGTTGTGCTTGCGCAACGCCTTGACGATGAGCTCGGACTCGTAGCGACGAACGTGCTCCTTGTAATCGGTGGGCTCGTCGGATGGCTCGGCCTCCGGCGCGGGGGCGTGGGAGCCGCCGCGGACGCGGTCGGTCAGATCGGCGAGCGTGATCGCCTTGCCCTCCGCGAGGACGACGGCACGCTCGATGACGTTGCGCAGCTCGCGCACGTTGCCGGGCCAGCTGTAGCCGTCGAGCGCGGCGAGCGCCGGCGGATCGATCGTCCGGACGTCGCTGCCCGCCTGGCGCCGCGCATCCTTGAGGAACCGCTCCGCCAGCGGGCGGATCTCGTCGACCCGCTCGCGGAGCGGCGGGATCGTGAGCGTCATGGTGTTGAGCCGGTAGAGCAGATCCTGGCGGAAGCGCCCGGCCTCGACCATCGCCTCGAGATCACGATGGGTCGCGGCGATGACGCGGACGTCGACGTCGATCTCCTTGTCGCCCCCGACCCGCGTGACCTTCTTGGTCTCGAGCACTCGCAGCAGCGCCGCCTGTGCGGGCGCGGCGAGCTCGCCGATCTCGTCGAGCAGGACCGTGCCGCCGTCCGCTTGCTCGAACACGCCGCGCGCGGACTTGTCTGCGCCGGTGTACGCGCCCTGCTCGTGCCCGAACAACACGCTCTCGATCAACATCCCGGGGATCGCCGCGCAGTTGATGCAGCGGAGCGGCTGCTTCTTGCGCGAGCCACCATCGTGGATCGCGCGCGCGATGACCTCCTTGCCGGTGCCGGTCTCGCCGTGAATCAGCACCGCGATCGTCGACTGCGCGAGCCGCTTGACGGTGGTCATCACCGCTTTCATCGCGGCGTTCTTGACGACCACGGGCCCGGGATCGACGGGAGGCGGTGAGGTGGTACGACCCGCGCGGGTCGCGATCTGCAACGCGGAGATCAATTCCTCGACCGACGATCCGTCGGCGGGAAAGCTCACCGCTCCACACGTGAGGTGAGGATCGCCACCGCCGAGCATCGCCACCAGCGCCTGCACCGACTCGGACGTTGCCTCGGGCAGCGAGACCAGCACCGCCGCGGGGCCGTAGATGCCGACGCGATCGACGGGACGCAGCCGCACCCGAAGCCGGCCCGCCCAGCGGCTCACGTGTCCATCCTTCGCGTTCGCGCTGCGAACCATCAGCAGCGCCAGTGGCCGCTGGAACGTCCGTGCACGCGTGACCTCGTCGGCGAGCGCGGCGACGAACCGATCGTGACCGTCGAACCCGCGCAGCTCCTCGTCGATCGACGAGATGATGTGCACCGACACCATCACCGGTCCGACGGCGATCTCGTCGCCGGGAGCGATCCGCGCGCGCGTCACCGCCTCGCCGTTCTTCTTCGTGCCGTTGGTGCTGCCGAGATCCTCGACCCAGATTCCCTGCTCGTCCCAGGTGAAGCGTGCGTGCTGCCGCGACAGCCCGGGATCCGGAATCTCGACATCGGAGGGCGCCGTCCGACCCACGATCAACGGCCGGCCCTGGGTGAGCTGGGCAACCATGGCGCCATCACGGTGATAGAGGACGAGCGTCGTGCGCTCGTGCACCACCGTCCCTGCACCCTTCAAGGTCGTCAGTCGCTCCATCATCTTGTTGCTCGTCTCGGTTGCTCGATCACGCAAGTTCTTGCGTCCCAGCATGGCGCAGACCCAATAAAAGACAAGGGCTTACAGGTGGGCCCAGCGGTTGCTGATGTCGGCGGCACAACCAACCTCTCGGGAGACACAGAACCATGTTCGCAGGCCTCATCACCATCGCCGGTGGAATTCTTGCTGCTTCGGCACTCATCATCGCGCGCAAACCAAACGCCAAGGAGCTCGTCGACAAGATCACTCCCTATCAGGGATGGATCGGGATCGTGATGTTCTTCTGGGGCGTCTGGGCGCTCATCGATTGCGTCACCCACCTCGGCCTGCTCTCGGTGATGCCGGTGTTCTGGATCTTCTGGTTGGCGTCGGGCATCGCCGATCTCGTCGTTGGCTTCTTGCTCGGCTTCGGCTTGATCACGAAGTACACGCTGAGCAGGAACCCCGCGGCCGAGGCCAAGGGTCAACAGATCCGCGCGAAGCTCGCCGGCTACCAGGGTGTGTTCGGGTTGTTCGCGATCGTGACGGGCATGCTCTACATCGTCTGGCCCTACGTCGTCTGAGTCGCGACTCGACCTCACGACGCGCTCGCCGCTGCTCTGTGAACAGAGCGAGCGGCATTGCGGCGTGCAGCAGCTGGATCCGGCAACCCCAAAGCTCAGGAACGATATGACGAACGATCCGAAGAAGACCGCACTCGGCTGGGTTGCTCAGCCACCGCAACCGCAGGCGGGATGGGGGGACGACACGGTGCTGCAGGAGATCTACGTGCAGCCGCAGCACGTGCAGCCGCCGGAGTACGCACCACAGGAACCGTACGCGCCGCACCACCAACCGTATGCGCAGCAACCGTATGCGCAGCAGCAACCGTACGCGCAGCCGCCGTCGTCATACCCGCAGCCGCAGCCACCGTACGTACCGCAGCCGTACGAGCAACCGGCCTATTCACAGCAGGACTACGCGCAACAGATGTACGCGCAGTTTCCGTTGCCGGAGCAATATCCGCTGCCGCCGAGCGCGCAGAGCTATCCGCGCTACGCACAACCCCACGCGCAGCAGGCCGACGCGCAACAGGCGTACCATTGCCCCCACACGTACCCGCAGGGCTCGCAGGGCTATCCGCAACAGCCCCAGGTCTATCCGCAGCCCGCCAATCCAGGCATGGCCATGGCCGTGCAGGCCGTGACGAGCTCGAAGGAGAAGCAGCAGAAGCCCAAGAAGCAACCGAACCGTCCGATCGTGAATGCCGATGCCACCGTCGGGGCCAACCCTCGCACGCGGTTCATCCGGCTGACCTATCTCCACCTGTTCGGGGCGATCCTCGTGTTCGCCGGTCTGCTTCGTCTGCTCATGACGAACGAGATCCTGATCGACAAGGTCTCGGCCCCACTCACCCGCTTCGCGATCGGTGGACGCTGGAACTGGGGCGTCGTCCTGGCGGTGTTCATGGTCGTGTCGTGGATCGCCGACCGCTGGGCGAACAGCGCCAGGTCACGTGGCATGCAGTACGCGGGGCTCGCCTTCTACATCATCGCCGAGGCGCTGCTCTTCGTCCCGCTGCTCGCGATCGTCGAATGGAAGACCCAGGGGATCCTCGCGCGCGGCGGTGCCGAGCCTCACATCATCCGGGACGCTGCGTTCGTCACGCTGGGGATCTTCGGTGCACTCACCGCCTCGGTGTTCATCACGAAGAAGGACTTCTCGTTCCTCCGCACCGGCCTCGTGATGATGAGCGGCGCCGCGCTGATGCTGATCGTGATGTCGCTGGCGTTCGGGTTCAACCTCGGGCTCGTCTTCTCGATCGCGATGGTGCTGCTCGCCGCCGCCTACATCCTGTACCAGACGTCGCAGGTCCTCGCGCACTACGATCCGCACCAGCACGTGGCAGCTTCGCTCGCGCTGTTCTCGTCGGTGGCGTTGATGTTCTGGTACGTGATCCGGATCTTCACGCGGATGCGCGAATGACGATCACGAGCTCTTGCGAAACGTCACTACGAGCACGTCGCGATGTGCGGGGAGCTGTGGATCGACCGGCTCGACGGGGGTGACGCCGTGAAACACCCGGGCGTCATCGACGAGCGCGGCATCGAACGGAGTGGTGAGCGTGAAGCTCCCGAGCGCCGCTCCGCCCGGCGTGAGGATCGTGGTGGTGCCGCTGGCGATGTTGCGGCGCTGGACGAGCAGCACCAGCACGTAGTCGACGCCATCGCGGTGCGGGCCCTCGGGCGTGGGGTTCGCCGGCTCGTTCGCGCGGGCTTCGATCCGGAACTGATGGACCTCGATGTCCCAGCGCTCGGTGGTCGGCGCGAGGGACTGAAACATCGCGCGACACCACTCGAGGATCGTGCCGAGGCTGCGTGACGCGCAGACCTCGTCGGTGATCGGCTCGAACCAGCGCTCGATGCCACCGTGGAGCGGGTTGTACTCCCGGCTCTGCCAGTGCGGACCATGCGGCCGCTGGATCACGCGCGCGCCGGATGCGGAGAACAGGGAGTGTCTGCGCCGGCGATAGCGTCCACCGTCCGCCATGTAGCGATCGAGGTGCAGGTCCTCCCAGCTCGCCGCGAACGCCGGCCAGTCGTCGAGCTCACCGAGCGCGGCGCGCATCTCGGCGCTGGCCACGAACGCATAGCCGTCCTCGCGTAGCGCGGTAGCGAGGCCTGCAACCGAGATCACGAGGCTTCATACAGCATGCACGAACCGGATCGGCCACCGGCGAGCAGTCCGATCACGGTGTTCGTACTCCTCGCCGAGCTCGAGCACCACCTCGGTGTCCTCGCGAGCCCGGCTCACGACCCACCCGGCGGTGACGCCGAGCGCGCCGGTCTCCCTGCGTCACGCCCCACAGCCCGCCGACGAGCTCCATCGGTAGGGGCTCTTCGAGGACTTGCCAGGGGAACGGGACGAGCGTGCGGCCGGCGGGAAAGTCCGAGCTGGTGCCCCGAGCGCCCGGCAGCCTAGCTGCGTAGATAGCGCGCGAGCACCTTGGTCATCAGCTCGGGGTCGCGGCTGCCGCCGAGCTCGCGAGCGGAGTGCATGCTCAGCATCGGATTGCCGACGTCCACGGTCGCGATCCCGAGGAGCGTCGACGTGATCGGCCCGATCGTGCTGCCGCACGGCAGATCGGTACGGTTTGCGTAGTGCTGCACCGGCACGGCCTCGTCGTGGCACAGCCGCGCGAACATCGCCGCGGTGGCCGCGGTGGTGGCGTAGCGCTGCTGGGTGTTGGTCTTGATCACGGGGCCGCCGTTGAGCTGCGGCTTGTGCCGGGGCTCGTGACGGCTCGCGTAGTTCGGATGAACCGCGTGGGCCATGTCGGCGGAGACGCACGACGAGCGTGCGCATGCCTGATGAAACGCTTCCCGATCCGGCACGAGCCGCTCGAGCACCCGCGGCAGCACCGCGCTGCCGGCACCGGCGGCACTCGCGCTGCCGACCTCCTCGTGATCGAAGAGCGCGATCACGCTGATCGAGGTCGGTCGAGGGGCACGCAGCATCGCCGTGATCGCCGCGTGACACATCGCGAGGTTGTCGAGCCGGGCCGAGAAGATGAACTCGCCCGACTGACCACCGAGCGTGGGTGGTGTGAGATCGAACAGCATGAGCTCGGTCCCGACGATGCGGTCGACGGCGACCTGCGCGGCCTCGGCGACGAGCGCGGCGATCGATCCCGCGGCGCTGGTCGTCAGGCCCAGCACGGGCGCCAGGTGATCCTGGCGATTGAGGATCAGCCCCTTGTCGTTGACCTCGCGATCGAGATGGATCGCGAGCTGGGGGACGCGCAGCAGCGGACGCTCGATGCACACGAGGTGACCGGCGATCACCTCGTGGTCATCGCGGACGAGCACCCGGCCCGCGAGGCCGAGATCGCGGTCGAGCCACGAGTTGAGCAGCGCGCCGCCGTACACCTCGACCCCGAGCTGGGTGTAGCCCTCGGTCGCGTACTCCGCGTTGGGCTTGAGCCGGAGGTTCGGGCTGTCGGTGTGCGCGCCGATGATCCGGAACTGCGTGCGCTGCTCTGGCAGCACGAAGGCGATCAGGTTCGTGCCGCTGGAGGTGACGTAGTACGAGCCCGCGGTCAGCCGATCCCAGCGGCCGGCTTCGTCGAGCTGCTGGAACCCCGCGGCCTCGAGCCGCCGGCGGGCCTGATCGACGGCATGAAACGGAGTGGGCGAGGCGCGCAGGAAGGCCAGGAGATCGTCGGTCACGACCGGACAGTACCAAGGTACTTGCTCGCCTGGCGGCGATGCGGTCTCACGGCATCGCGACGCGCACGACCACGACGAAGTGACAGCTGCACCCGAGGATGCTGAGCGCGTGAAAGATCTCGTGGTAGCCGAAGACCGTGGGCGCCGGATCGGGCCGGCGGAGCAAGTAGACGATCGCACCGACGGTGAAGCACGCACCACCTGCCATGAGCAACGCGAACGAGATCGGATCGAGCGCGGCGTGGACCTCGGAGAAGTACGCGACCATGATCCAGCCGACCGCGACGTAGAGCGCCGACGTGATCACCCGTGGCGCACGCGGCCACAGCACCGCGCGCAGGATCCCGAGGCCGGTGCCGGTCCAGGCGAGCGCGAGCAGGTGGCCGCCGGTCGGTGGCTCGAGGGCCAGCAGGCAGATCGGCGTGTAGGTGCCGCCGATGCATGCAAAGATCATCGCGTGGTCGAAGCGCCGCCACCAGCCGAACGCCCTCGGGCCCCACGCGATCCGGTGGAACGTCGCGCTGACGCCGAACATCCCGGCGAGCAGCGTCGCGTAGACGGCGGTCGCGCCGATCGCTCGCCCGCCGCTCGACGATCCCACCAGCACCACTCCACCGACCAGCGCGACGAAGAACGCGGCCTGGTGCGAGACTCCCCGAAACCGGGGTTTCTCGATCGATTCCGCAACGGCCATTCCCGAGGCTGGACCCTCGCGTGTCGGGGCGGCGCGAGGATTCGGTCATCGCTCGGTCAGCAACGCCGGTCAGGGCGTGGCGACGGCGGCTTCGAGCACGGCGAGCGCGAGGTGCGTGACGGTGGCCAGGTGCAGGAACGACACCTTGTCGAACGTGTCGGACGCCATGTGATAGTGCGCCGTGTGATCCCCGCCCACGAACTCCTCGCCCACGCCGACCGCCGGGAATCCGACATCGAGGAAGGCCTGGTGATCGCTGCGCGAGAACACCACCGACGAGATCGGACTGCCGGCGAGCGCGCCGTGCTGCTCGTAGGCGGCCGCGAGCGCCGGCGTTGGTGACCACAGCTCGACGGCTCGATCGCCGTCGCCGTCGAAGCTGAGCATGTCGAACACGTGGGCGGCGGCGACGTCGGTGCCGGCCGCGACGAGCGAGGCCGCGTACGCCTTGCTGCCCTTGAGGCCGAGCTCCTCCTCGTCGAACAACGCGAACGCGATCGGGTGCTGGCGCACGGGGAGGTCGCGCAGGTAGCGCGCGGTGGCGAGCACGATCGCGACGCCGGTGGCGTTGTCGGCCGCGCCCGGACCGGCCACCACGCTGTCGAAGTGCGCGCCGACGATGATCAGCCCGCCGGTGCCGGTGGTCGCGTCGAGCGTGGCGACCACGTTCGCCCCGGAGGTGTAGTCGTGGCGTGCGGGCGTGAAGCCGAGCGTGGTCAGCTCGTCGAGCAGGTACCGCCGCGCGGTGTCGCGCTCGGCGATGCTGGCGCGATGCGACAGCTTGAGGCCGGGGGTGATCTCGGTCTCGCCGGCGAGCGCCCCGACGAGCGTGCGCTGGTAGCCGTCGAGCCAGTCGCAGGCCGCGAGCGGAACGCACGTCGATGCATCCGGCGGGTTCGGCGCGTCGGCCAGGGTCGCGTCGGGCGTCGCGGTGCCGCCGCCACACCCGACCATCACCAGGATTGCCGCTCGCGAGATCATGGCCGCGAACCTACGCCAACCGTGGCTCGCAGTCAGCGCATTTTTCGAGCGCCGCTGACACCCTCGGGAACCGTGATCGCTCCCTAACCGGGCGATCCGGAGCGCACGATGGAGGGCCGCTCCGTCGAGTCGCTCGATGCGGCGCGCGCCTCGGCCAAGGCGATCCCGCCCGAGATGACCGCGTTCTGAGCGGCGGCGCACGAGCCGGCGAGCGCCATGCCGCCGACGCACGCCGCGCCACGCGTGATCGTGCACCTCGACGACCGCGGCCCGGAACGCTTCGTGAACTTCCTCGCGCCGAACTACCAAGGAGATTCGCGATGAGCAGGTTCCAGCTCTCAGTTGCTGTTGTAGCGGTTCTGGCCGGCAGTCAGCTCGCCACCGCCGACAATCCGAAGGCGCCACCCACGAAGGCAGCACCGGTAGCCGCGCAAGACAGCGCCGATGCAACGCTCAAGGACATCGAGAAGACGTTCGGCTTCGTCCCGCAGTTCATGCGCAGCATTCCGCGGCTGTACTTGCCCGGCTTCTGGGAGAGCATGAAGTCGTTCGAGCTGAACCCCGCGACGAAGCTCGACGCGAAGACCAAGGAGCTGATCGGGCTGGCGGTCGCGGCGCAGGTTCCCTGCGAGTACTGCATCGTGTTCCACACCGACGCCGCACGGCTGAACGGCGCCACCGAGCAGGAGATCCAGGAAGCCGTCGGCATGGCGGCGATGACTCGCAACGCGAGCACGTTGCTCAACGGTCTCCAGATCGACAAGGCTCAGTTCAAGAAGGACCTCGATCGCATCGTCCGGACCACTCGCCAGCAAGCGAAGAAGTGATCGGGACGCGTCCTCAGCTCGGAGCCCGATCGGCTGACTCGCGCAGCACGCTCTCCACCACTTGACGCGCGATCGGGTGGTAACCGGCGCGGAGCCGTTCGAACAGGCTGTTCGCCAGCGGGCGGGTTCGCTCGTCGCGCGCGAGCGCGAGGTACAGCGGCCTCAGGAACTTCATCCGGCCGACCGCACCGAGCACCTCTTCCACTCGTGGCACCACCCGGTGGTAGCCGGACTGGAGCGCCAGCACCAGCCACGCCACGAGCACCTCGAAGTTCGTGCTCCGGGTGAGGGCAAACCGCTCGTCGAGTGCCCGGCACTGATCCTCGGACGCGGGCCTCGCGATCGACTCGAGATACAGCTGCCACTCGGTGGGCGACCACAGCCGCGCGACCGCGTCGGCGGGCAGGGCACCGGCGAGCCGCTCGATCGCGTCGAGCCGCTCCGACTGCGGACGAGGGGCGGTTTCGGGCAAGCCCTCGCCGTCGATCCAGCGCTTCGCCTCCACCTTCGCGAGCACGCCGGGGAGCGCGCGCTCGAAGTGCGCCTCGAAGTCCTCGGTGGTGATCGATCCGAACCGAAATGCGTCGAGGTAGCTGCGCAGCCACTGCGTGAAGACGTCGCGACCGACGGCCGCCTCGAGCGTCTTGAGGAAGAAGTACCCCTTCTGGTACGGGACCTGCGAGTAGGCATCGTCGGGGTCGATGCCGGTCAACCGCGTGCGCAGCCGGGTGAGCTCGGGGCGGTGCTCGAACCTGGCGATCGACTCGTCGAGCGTGCGCCGGCCGAGCGCCGCATGGAGCGACGCGACCTCCGGGCCGTCCAGCGCCTCGATGATCCGGCGCTCCGCATACACGGTGAAGCCCTCGTTGAGCCAGAAGTGCTCCGCGTTCGCATTGGTGACGAGGTTCCCCGTCCACGAGTGCGCGAGCTCGTGCGCGAGCACGTTGACCAGCGAGCGATCTCCGGCGATCACCGTCGGCGTGAGGAACGTGAGCCGCGGGTTCTCCATGCCGCCGTACGGGAACGACGGCGGCATGGTCAGCACGTCGAAGCGCTCCCAGTCGTACGGACCGAACAGCGCCTCGGCGACCACGATCATGGCTTCGACACCGGCGAACTCGAACTCGGCACGCTCCAGCACGGCCGGCTCGGCCCACACGCGCGAGCGCGCGGACAGCTCGCGCGATGCGAGATCGCCGACCGCGAACGCCAGCAGGTACGGAGGGATCGGCTGCGGCATCTCGTAGCGCTCGATCGCCACCTCACCCTGGACCGATCGACTGCAATGCGCGGCGGCCATCACCGCCTTGAGGCTTCGCGGGATCGTGAGCTCGGCGTCGTAGCGGATCCGCAGGCGCGGAGTGTCCTGGAGCGGGACCACCGAGCGCGCGTGGATCGCCTGGCACTGGCTGAACAGAAACGGCAGGCGACCGCCGGTGGTCTGCGCCGGCTCGAGCCACTGCAGCGCCGACGCGTCGGGCGAGGTCCGGTAGCGGATGCGAATCGCGCTCGTTCCCGCGGGCAGCGCGATCGACAGCCGCGATCCCAGGATCGGCTCGGCAGGATGCAGCTCGAACGCAAGCAGCTGGTCGCGCTGATCGACGACCGCATCGATCGCGAGGTCGCGCGTGTCGAGGTCGACCGAGCCGGCACCGGGGACGCGAAACGTCAGCGTCGCCTCGGCGTGCAGGGTCCTGGTCTCGAAGTCGACCCGCGCACGGAGCGAGAGCGACTCGGTCTCCACCTGCGTGTCGTCGTTGTACGAATGCGGATCGCGTCGCGTCATGCCCGTTCATACAGCGATGGCGGGCGGGAGTTCACGGGAGCGTGAGATCTTCGGCGGCTCGTGGTACGGCCTCGCGCCAGACCTTCCTCGGATCGCAGGTGCTCGAGGTCACGTCCTGCGCGTCGCCGGCTGATTGTCGAGCGAAGCTCGCCAAGCTCGCAGCCGGCGAGGGCGTGGTGATCGAGTTCTCGTTCACGCTGTCGTCGATCGGCGCCTCGGGATCGTCGCGCGGCCAGACCGCCGGTACGGGCTTCGGCGATGGCTCGGTCTGCACGGGCGGCGAGCTCACGACGACGACGCTCGACCTGACGGCGAGCACCCTGCGAATCGAGCCCGAGATCACGATCGCGGACGACTATCCGGAGACCTCCGACGGGTTTTGCACGACCGACGCCGCCATCAAGGCCGCACAGGGCAAGGCGTGCTCGCAGCTCGAAGTCTTGACCGCCGACTTCGTCGAAGCACTCTGAGCCGTCAGGTCGGCGTGAAGCCGCGGCAAGCGCGAACCGGCTGCGGCGGGTACTTCGGCAGCGTCGGCTCCTGGCACATCAGGAACACGGATCCGCGGCCGCTGCGCACGACGCGAAGGTGCGCGCAACGGTGGCACGGACTCTCGATAAACGGTAGCTCGCTCACGCGGCAAGCAGCTTAGCTGACCCGCGCAGGTGCTACGGTCCGCGTTCGCGATGAAGCGCTGGAGGACGTTAGAGACCGTCGATACGCTCGAGGGCGTGCTGCAGCTCCGGCAGCGTGGCCAGCAGGAATTTCTGATCACGATCGACGGCCGCGTCTTGATGACGAGCAGCGAACGCCGCTCCGAGCAGGCCTTGGCGACCAAGGCGTGCGCGCTGATCGCAGACCGCGAGGCGCCGCGCGTCCTGATCGGCGGGCTCGGCATGGGCTACACGCTACGTGCCGCACTCGAGGCGCTGCCGGCAAGCTCGGAGGTCGTGGTCGCCGAGCTCACGCCGACCGTCGAGGCCTGGTGTCGCGGCCCGCTGTCGCCGCTCACCGACGGTGCCGTGCTCGATCCGCGCGTCCGGATCGTCATCGACGATGTCTCCGAGGTGATCCGCGCTGCATCGCCCGGTCACTACGACGCGATCATGCTCGATCTCTACGAGGGCCCGAACGTCGCATCACAGAGCGTGAACGATCCGTTCTACGGGCGGGCGGCCCTCCAGCGCAGCCACACCGCGCTCGCCAAGGGGGGTGTCCTGGCCGTCTGGTCCGAGGACCCCGACGACGACTTCGCCCGCCGGTTCGCGGCGGCGGGCTTCGAGACCTCGATCCATCGAATCAGCGGCAAGGCGCACCTCGTCTACTTCGGCCGGCGCTGAGCACCGATCCGCTGTATACCCTCCCACCCGACCCCGATGGCCGCTGATCCCCTTGAGCTCCTGATCGCCGATGGCGTCATCGACGAAGTTCTTGGCCGGCTCAAGAGCGGCAAGGAGGCCAACATCTCGCTGGTTCGCCGCGAAGGTCACATCATCGCGGCGAAGGTCTACAAGGATCGAGCGACTCGCAGCTTCAAGAACAACGCCGACTACAAGGAAGGGCGCAAGGTTCGCAACACGCGGACCCAGCGCGCGATGGAGAGCGGCGGCAGCTTCGGCAAGGATGCGGCCGAGCAGGCGTGGAAATCTGCAGAGGCCGACGCGCTCTACAAGCTCGTCGGAAGTGGGGTTCGAGTGCCCCAGCCGGTGCTGTTCTACGAGGGCGTGCTGCTGATGGAGCTCGTGACCGGCGACGACGGGCGAGCCGCGCCACGGCTCATCGACGTCGCGATCGAGCCCGAGGCTGCCGTCGGGATCTATGCCGATCTGGTCGCGCAGATGATCTCGATGTTGTGCTGCGATCTCATCCACGGCGACCTCTCGCCCTACAACATCCTGGCGGGCGCCGACGGGCCGACGATCATCGACTTCCCGCAGGTCGTCTCGGCGGTCCACAGCACGCGCGCCGAGTTCTTCTTCCTGCGCGACTTCGACAACGTCCTGCGATTTGTCTCCGGGTTCGATCCGACGCTGATTCCTCATCGCAGCGACGGCCGGGCGATCTGGCGGGCGTACGTCAGTCGCGAGCTGACGCCGCAGTTCGTCCCACCGCCACCGCAGCCCGAGCGACCGCCCGATCGCCGATCGCGCCCGCGGTTCCAGCCACGCCCGGATCAGCGCCCGCAGCAGCGCTCGGATCAGCGCCCGCAGCAGCGCTCCAATCAACCGCCGCGATCGGATCAGCGGCCGCGCTCGGATCAACAGCCACGCTCGGATCAACGGGGACAGCCGCGCTCGGATCAGCAGCCGCGCTCGGATCAGCGGTCGCAGCCGCGCCCGGATCAGCAGCCGCGCTCGGATCAACGGGCGCAGCGCTCGGATCAGCAGCCACGCTCCGATCGGTCGCAGCCGCGGTCCGATCAACAACCGCGGTCGGCTCAGCGACCGCAGCAACGCTGGGATCAGCAGCCGCGCTCGGATCAACAGCCGCGCTCGGATCAGCAGTCGCGCTCGGATCAGCCACGCTCGGATCAGCGGCCGCGCTCGGATCAGCAGCCGCGCTCGGATCAGCGGTCGCAGCCGCGCTCGGATCAGCAGCCACGCTCGCAGCCGCGGTCCGATCAGCAGCCGCGGTCGGCTCAGCGACCACAGCAGCGCTGGGATCAGCAGCCGCGCTCGGATCAACCAGCGCAGCCGCGCTCGGATCAGCGGGCACCGCAACGGTCAGATCAGTGGTCGCAGCCGGCCATCAGCTCGAGCGGCCCGCCGAATCGCCGACCGCCACCACCGCCACCACCGTCGGGCGGTCATCGCAGACGTCCCAAGCGCCGCTGGTAGCGCGCACCAAGCCACTTGATGGCCAACCAAACTCAGTGCTGCGAGGCGCAGGCGAGATCGCGACCGTTCTTGGCGTATACGCAAACGCCCAGCCGAGAGCTATCGAGCCGACAGACATCGGCGACGCGCTCGCAGACCAGGACCGGATCCGACAGCGTACCGGCGGGCTTGTTCGAGGATGACGAGCCCGGACCGCAACTCGCGAGCAAACTTGCGATCAACAGCGCGCGAATCATCAGCGCGCAGCGTAGCAGACGCCGCTAGTCCTCGACGGTGACGATGCCGGTGCGAGGCGTCTTGCGAAGCGGAACCGCTCCCTTGTTGCAGCTCAGGATGGTCTCGCTGTAGTCGTACGCGTAGCTCCGGTCGTCGATCGGCACGAGCGTCTCGGTGCCCAGCCACCGGCAGCCGTCGTACACCGAGGCGCGCATCTCGAACGTGAGCGGATGCAGCTCGGCCGCGTCGAACGTGACCTTCACATCGCCCTCGTCCCACGCGCTCAGATAGATCGCATTCGGCTCTTCGACCGCATGCAGCACCAGCCGCCGTGTGACCGAGTTGCTTGAGGTGGTGCCGACGTGGACCGCGCCGAGGCTCAGCACGAGGCCACCAAGCACGACCGACCTGAAGATCGGAGCCGTCAACGCTTGCTGCATCGCTCGATCTTACTCGCAGGACGCAGAACTGCCATCGTCGAGATCGGGTAGGACATCAGCCCCGACCGTGACGCATGTCGTCGAGCCGGATCAGGCCGCGAGGCGATCCGGAGCGGGCATCGTCATCTCGGCCACGGTCCGGGTGTCGGGCATCGTGATGTTGCCGAACCGGCGGGCCCGCTTCATCTGCTGCATCGCCCACACGACGATGACGACGCCGAGGATCGCCCCGATGACGCCAAGCGCCAGGCCGGCGGTCGCCATGCCCTTGCCCTTGCCGCCGATCTTGTTGGCTTTGCTCATCCCGATCGCGCCGAAGATGATCGCCAGGATCGCGAGGATCCAGTTCAAGATCACCACGAAGCACAGGACCACGGCGATGATCCCGAGCACGAGCGCGGCCACCGCTAGGCCGTTGCCTTGCGAGGAAGGTTGGGGGGCGCCCTGCGGACCTGGGGTGAAACCGTAGCCGGGTTGATCTGCCATTTGGGGCGGACGCTAACACTGCTTCCGGCAGATTTGTGCCAGTTCCGCGACGCTCGGGGGGGGGTCCGAGGGGACGATCGGCGTCGGACCGCCTTCGATCGTACTAAAGAGGTCGAGCCGCCCATGACCACCGAATTCAACTTCGAGAACGTGTTCCGGGCGCCGTCGGTCGCGACGATCCTGGCCGCCTACTTCGATCCCGATCACCTCGCGACGCAGGACAAGCTCGCCGAGCTGGGGGATCGCACGGTCGTCGAATCGCACGACGATGGCTCGACCCTCAAGTGCACGTGGCGAGTGACGGCGCTCAAGCCGTTGCCGCTGTTCGTTCGCGCGTTCGTCTCCGGCGGACGGCTGCGGTACCTCGAGACGATGACGTGGCGCCGGGCCGATGACGCGATCGACCTGACCGTCCAGCCCGAGATCCTGGGCGGCCGCGTCCAGATCGCGGCGGTGTACCAGCTCGCGAAGATCGGGGAGGGCCAGATCCTCCGGCGCTACAAGGGCTCGGTCACGGTCAACATCAGGCTCCTGTCGTCGAGGATCGAGCGCGGGATCTCGAGCGCGTTCGAGGAGGCGATGCCGATGATGACGGCCTGTACGCAGGGCTGGCTCGACCGCACCGCGACGCCAGCGTGAGGGGACGAGCGCGTCCGGCTGGAGGATGCTCCAGTGAACCCATGCGCGTGGTCGTCTACGATCGAACGGACGGCGGGTTGTCGCGAGTCTGGGGTGCCGGCTCGGCGCTGTATCGTGGGCTCCGGCGCGTCGATGCGACGCACGGCGTCGAGAGCTGGGGCGAAGCCCTGACCTGGCTCGCGACACTCCCCGAGCCGATCACCGAGCTGCAGTACTGGGGGCACGGCAAGTGGGGAGCCGCGTTGGTCGACGACGATGTGCTCGATGCCTCCTCGCTGCACAGGCTCGAGGGCCTGCGCGAGCAGCTGGCGCCGGATGCGCTGGTCTGGTTTCGCACCTGCGAGACGTTCGGCGCGCGGCGCGGGATCGACTTCGCGGAGCGGCTCGGGGACTTCCTCGGGGTGCGCGTCGCCGGTCACACCTTCATCATCCACTTCCACCAGAGCGGGCTGCATGCCCTCGCTCCGGGATCGCGCGCGGACTGGTCGGCGGAAGAGGGGCTCAAGGCGGGCAGCGCGGCCGATCCGCAGCGGGCGAAACGCTCTGTGCCGTGGGCGCCGCGCACGATCACGTGCCTCGCAGGCAGCGTCCCCGACGCCTGGCTCACGCGATAGGCCGGCGCGCTGGTTCGACTCAGTAGACGACGGCGAGGGTCGTCGCGATGCCGATCGAGCGATCGGTGGCCGCGGTGACACCGCGGGTCATGGCCAGATCGCCGGTGCCCTTGAACTTGAAGTTGATCTGGCTGTATTCGGCGGCGATCCGGAGCGCGAGCTGTTTGCCGAGCATGATGTCGAGTCCGGAATCGAGCTCGGCGCCGAACACCGTCGCGGGGCCAAAGCTATCGGACTTCTGGATCGCACCGGTGTCCAGGATCAACAGGGCGTCGCCATTGAAGAACACCGTGACCTTGGGCGCGACCGGGATGCGGGCGGCGAGGCCGGTCGCGATCGCGGTGTAGTCGACATCGGGCGCGTCGAGCAGGGCGGGATTCGCGAGCCCCGATCGATCCGCGATGTAGTGGCGCCGTGCGTAGGCGACGCCGAGCGCGAGCGTCGACTGGCCGACCGCGAAGCGATAGCGAGGGCCGATCGAATAGTGCGCCTGGTTGATCGGGGTCGCGACGCCCGTCCCCGGGACCTGGATGCTCAGCCCAAACGTCTTGTCGTACTCGCCGGCAAAGCCGAAGCCGGCCGCACCGCCCTGCGCGTCTCCGAACGCGAACGGATAGAGCTCGCCTTCGACCCGGGCGCTCGCGGCGCGGGTCCCGACGGGTGGCGGTCCAGCCGCGCCCGCGGAGTAGGTGAGCCGGCGGACGCCGAACCCCACGCCACCATCGACGCGAGCCGCGACCTGCGGTGCCTGGCGACGGCGCGGCTTGTCATCATCCTCATCATCGTCGCGCTTGCGCTTGCGCTTGCGCGGCTCGTCGTCGTCCCGTCGCTTCGAGATCTTCTGCTCGGAATCATCGTCGCGGCGCTTCGAGATCTTCTGCTCGGAATCGCGCGGCTGCTTCGCGGCGGCGGCGTCGTCGTCGTCGTCCGGACCGTCGTCGACGCCGATCCGGCGCTCGAGCTCCTCGCGGACCTTCTTGCGAAATTTCTCCGAGCTCGCCGTCGTGTACTCGACCGTGAACCCGGTCGACTTCTTCTTGCGAGGAGACACCGTGAGTCGCAACGTCCGCTTGCGTCCGGACTTGTCGAGCTTGCCCTGGATCACCGCGACGACCCCGAGCTTGCTCCGCAGCTTCCGCGCGCCCTTCTCGTCGAGCTCGCCGGAGAGGTCGAGCTTCTCCATCGCCCGCCCGACCTCGCGCTGCTTGACGACCTCGAACCTGTCCTCCAGCAGCTCCGCGATGAACGCCGCGGCCTTGTCGTTCGAGTCACCCTCGACAGGGGTCACGGCCACCTTCGGGTTTGCGAACGCCCACGTGGGTGCGAGGACCACGAAGCCGATCAGGAGCGCCAGCCACCGCATGCCCACCTAGGATAGCCGGCAATCCGCGCTCGCGACGTGGAACAGTCATGCTGTTGGTGATGGACAGCGCACGTTCCGGGGCAGGCAGGTCCTGTCATCGATCGGGCGGCTTGCCGTAGAGTCGGAGACGCGATGCGATTCGTGATCTACGGCGCCGGCGCGATCGGCGGGACGATCGGCGGCCGGCTGTCTCAGCACGGCCACGACGCGGTCCTGGTCGCGCGCGGTCCGCATGCCGCGGCGATTCGCGACCGCGGGCTGCGGCTCGTCTCCCCCGATGACGAGGCGACCCTGCGACTGCCGGTCGTCGAGCACCCTCGCGAGCTGACGTTCGCCGGCGACGAGGTCGTGATCCTGGCCGTGAAGTCGCAGGACACCGTCGCGGCGCTCGCGGCGCTGGGTGCGGTCGCTCCGCCGGAGATCACCCTCGTGTGCGCGCAGAACGGGGTGGCGAACGAACGGGAGGCGCTTCGCCGCATCGCGCACGTCGTCGCGATGTACGTGATGATGCCGGCGGCGCACACCGAACCGGGTGTGGTGGAGGTCTCGTCTGCGCCGATCAGCGGGGTGCTGGACGTCGGCCGGTATCCGAAAGGTTCGGACGAGCGCGTCACGGCGATCGCGGCGGCGCTGTCGGCTGCATCGTTCGAATCGCTCGCGCGCCCCGATGTCATGCGGTGGAAACACAAGAAGCTCCTGACCAACCTCGGCAACGCGGTCGAAGCGGCGTGCGGCAGGATCCAGACCGAAGACGCGCACGCGCTCGTCGAGCTCGCACGAGTGGAAGGCCGCGGCGTGCTGACCGCCGCGGGGATCGGCGTGGTCTCCGACGAGGAGGAAGCCGAGCGGCGCGGCGAGCGTCTCGTGTCGCGTCCGATCGGCGGCAAGCCTCGCGGCGGGGGATCGTCGTGGCAGAGCCTGACGCGCGGCACGGGCAGCATCGAGGCCGACTACCTCAACGGCGAGATCGTGCTGCTCGGGCGGCTCCACGGCGTGGCCACGCCCGTCAACGCGATGCTGCAACGCACGGCGAACGAGCTCGCGCGCGATCGCCGGCCGCCGGGCACGCTCTCGGCGCGCGAGCTGCTCGGGCGACTCCGCTAGATCGCTGCGAGAAACTCTCGGACCGGCGGGTTGATCAGGTGGTAATCGATCAGGAACGCGTCGTGGCCACTGGGAGTCGCGATCTCGAGGTGCGTGACATCGACTCCTCCGCACGCCATCGCATCCTGCAGCCGCGCCATCTCCCGGGTCGGAAATAGCCAG
>Ga0299915_10001050_pt1 | contig 20260 bp, 18 predicted proteins | sample RVTome_13_FD_200263 | JGI IMG/M metagenome (GOLD analysis project Ga0299915, IMG submission 200263) | Soil microbial communities from uranium-contaminated site in the Upper Colorado River Basin, Wyoming, United States - RVT92D227 (version 2) ... | reverse complement strand
AGAATTGACCATTGATCATTGTCAATTGATCATTTTTACTCTTCTCTCGCTCGGAGGTTATACTTTCTCATCAAGGCCTGAAAATTTGGCCGAAGCATTCCCACCTCTTCTGAAGCCCTGGTTACATTCCAATGGTTACGCTCCAAGGCATTTAGGATGAATGCCCTTTCGATCTCCTCCACCGCCTTTTCCCTGATATGCTTCTTGATCTCTTTCAACTCTTCACTCGTCGTCGGGACGTGTTCCTCCAACCTGCCTCCCTCTTGTCGATCCGGAAGGATAAGGTGTTCTGTTCGAACCATTTCTTCATCCATCATTACCACAGTCCTTTCGATCACATTCTCCAATTCCCGAACGTTTCCAGGCCATGGGTACCTCATCAGTCTCTCCATTGCCTCTGATGTGAATCCTTTGATCGTCTTTCCCATCTCCTCAGCATATTTCTTAAGAAAATGGACAGCGAGGAGGGAAATATCTTCCTGTCTCTCCTTCAGAGAAGGGAGTGTGATAGGAACGATGTTAAGCCGGTAATAGAGATCTTCCCGAAAGGTTTCCTCCTTGATCATCTTTTCCAGGTCCTTGTTGGTGGCGGCGATGAGCCGAATGTCCACCTTCTTGGCCTTTGTCCCACCCACAGGTGTAAACTCTCTCTCCTGCAGCACTCTCAGAAGTTTGGCCTGAATGGACAGGCTGATGTTCCCGACCTCATCGAGGAAGACGGTCCCCCCATCAGCTACTTCGAAGAGCCCTGGTTTGGTAGTTACGGCACCGGTGAAGGAACCCCGGATATGGCCGAATAGTTCGCTTTCCAAAAGGTTCTCTGAAAGAACAGCACAGTCCACTGGCACAAACTGTTTATCTCTTCTCGGGCTGTTAAAATGGATGGCCCGAGCGATCAATTCCTTCCCTGTTCCGCTCTGACCATAAATCAGGACCGTACTATCGGTCATCGCTACCTTGGTAATGATTCGGTAGATCTCCTGCATCTTTTTACTCTTCCCTACGACATTGTGAAACCCATATTTCCCCTGCAATTCCTGGCGGAGATAGACATTCTCTAACAAGAGGCTCTTCTTCTCGATCGCTTTCTTTACAACAATCGAGACCTCATCGGGCGTAAAGGGTTTGGGGATATAGTCAAAAGCTCCTAATTTCATGGCCTCGACCGCGGTCTCTACAGTCGAAAAACCTGTAATCATGATGACGATCGTATCTGGATAGTCCTTGTGAATTATTCTTAAAACCTCCATGCCATCGATCTCTGGCATTTTGAGGTCGGTGATGACGATGTCAAACGGATTCTCCCTCATCTTTGCAAAGGCATCCTTCGCGCTAAGTGCGGTCTCCACCTCATATCCATCCTCCTCAAGAATCCGTTTACAACTTTCGCAAACGATCATTTCATCGTCGATGACCAAAATCTTTGGATTCGGCACTCTCTTCCCTCCCATGGCCTACGGAACTTTGTGCATCTGCCTATTGACAAGCAGGTTGTAACAAATTTCTTCATAATCTTTCATGACGGGTTCGTCACCCACGAACGATGAAAGTTACCAACTATTATCCTCCCCCTTGACACCTGCCTGCACGTAGCCGCTTCGGCGAAGGCAGGGGGGAGGATTGAGGTGGGGGTGGACATAGTATGGCCCCCCTCACCCCCGCCCTCTCCCGATAGGGGAGAGGGGGTAGTCGGTTTATTTTCTATGTAATTCTTAAAAGGTCTGATTTCTTTATAAACAATCCTATCACAAAAAAGATCCCTTTCAATCTCTTATCTTTTGGATTCTCTTCTCAAGATCCCTCAGATCTGAGAGGATGGAGTCTCCATGCTGCCGACCTGTTCGATCCAAATAGAATGCGTCAATCCCTAATTGCTGGGGAACGAGATAGTCAAACTCATAGTGGTCACCCACATGGACAATCTCATTTGGGTTAGCTTGGAGGATCTGACAGATTCGACGATAGAAATGGATGGTCTTCTTTACTTCACCAAAGTCAGAAGTAGCGGAAAAGATCCGGTCAAAATACCTTCTAAGACCCGTCGCATCCATCTCAACATCAATAAACTCCCTTCCTGCATTGGTGGTAAGAACTAATATAAACTTATCTTTTAGATGTTCCAATGTTTGATCAACATCCGAATAAACACTGATCTTATCGATAAACTGTTTCATTAAAACCTTCCAACTTTCTTCCAATTGGAAAAAATGAAACCAGTATTTGATATCATACCACTCGATAGAACCCTCCCCCACTTTTTGGTATTCCTTCTCTACAAAAACCTTTGCCGCCTCGAAGGAAAGCCCTGTCTTCTCAGCGTATAGCGTGGGTATCCCATGCCCCCAGACCCAATCCGTATACTCCGGGGCAATCAGCGTCCCGTCCATATCGAAAGAAATAAATTTGGTCATCTCTAGTCTCTCATAAATCCGAATATCAAAACTTTCATTCGTAAGGCGTTAGTAGTACGGGGTACAAACCCCTTTCGACTTGCGCCTCACGCTCTCACGAATCTTCGGATTTCGTGCTTCGCATTTATATTCTTTCTATTATTAAATCTTCGGCAGTGTGAATTTCTTTTTCCATATCGGCGATCGCAATGGTGCGGATCGGCAGATAGGCATTGGAAGTGAAGATAGTGATACACCTTTTCTTAAACATCATTGGAAATGCATGGGGTTGATGGGATCTTATCAGGACCTGCTTTCCATATCGGTCCATCATCCGTTCAAAATATTGTCGTCCGAGCTGGGGCCTTCCTCCCCAATCTCCCAAGACATCCCCCTCGGCCTCCACAAAATCCCCCCAGACGGTCCTGTCCCAATGGGCATCTCCCCATTCGATCTGGTCTATCTCTTCCAAGGATCTCAGGTCGGGTAGCCCACCGTGAACGGCTAAGATCCCATTTTGAGAGGTAGCAGCAATAGGAAATTTTGAGAAGAGATGGCCATAGGTCTCCTTCTCATTTGCGGAAAGTTGGTTCCAAAAGTTGGCAGGGTAAAACCCCTTCACGTGCTGCCCTTCATGATTCCCTGCCAAGAGAAAAATCTCATCCGGATGTTCACTTTTCTGGCGAAGGAGGAAGTGAATATTCTCTTCAGAGCGATCGCCTCGATCTACATAATCCCCTAACAAAACGATTCGATATGGCTTTTCAAGGTACCGATGGATGACCTCCTGAGAGGCGTCCAGATCTCCGTGGGTATCTCCGACAAAGACAACCTTTCCTTGCGAGGGCAGACGGATCAATCGAGGCTCCTTTTCAAATATCTTTCCTACTTCTCTAAAAAGGTCTGCCCACTCCATCCCTATCTCTCGGCTTTCATAACCTTGACATGGACTTTCCGATTTCTCGGCCCATCGAACTCACAAAAAAAGATTCCCTGCCAGGTCCCAAGGACTAACTTCCCTGACTCGATCAAGACGGTCTGAGAACATCCCAGGAGACTGGCCTTGATATGGGCTGCTGAGTTCCCCTCCAGATGGTGATACCGATCCTCAAAGGGAACGACCTTGTTCAATTCCATGACAATATCTTGAGGGACGCTGGGATCCGCATTCTCGTTGATCGTAACGGCTGCCGTGGTATGGGGAATATATACAATACAAATCCCATCCTCCACCCCCATCTTTTGAGCGGCCTCCTGAACAAAGCGAGTGATATCGATAAACTCATTCTGTGTGCTGGTCCTTACCTGAAAAGTATGGATCATCTCCACCCAACCCTTTCAATACATCTATAATTCATCCTCATACCATATCGAGTCTTTGCAAGCAATACAAAATTTAGCAAAAAAGTAATGCCTCACTAAAGCGGAGAAATTTCAATTATCGGCTCTGTACTGCTAACGATTATTTTCTTGATATTTTATTAAGAAAATTATTCGTTAAGATGAAAAGTTAAATGTTTCCCATTGGCTGCGGCATTGGTAACCCGTATCCTCTGTACGATATATCTTTCCATGTTATATTTTTTATCTCACGCCCGCTTCGCTCGAGTCCACAGAGAACTCAGAGAAAAGAAACCTTTTCCTCCAATCGGGAGACACCGATTGGAGGAAAAATTCTCAGCGCTACAAGCGCAAAAGGATTTCAAACTAGAGAAGTTTGCCGAAGGCATGAGTCTTTCTCTCCAATCGGCATTTCTCCGATTGGAGAGAAATTTCACTCTCTGCGATCTCCGCGAGCTCTGTGTGAGAGATCTTTTCATTTGGTTGCGGCTATGCTGCGCTGTGGACTCTGTGAGAGATAAATCCCCTGAACAAGTGATGGACTACCCCAAAACACATTTTTAACTTGAAATCTCACTTCAAATCGTGTATGGTAGAAGCGGATTTTTGAAGAGGGGAATGCGGATGGCCCAGAAAAAGATCTCAGAGATTCTTAAACTGATAGAATTCCTCAATGAAGAAGTAAAGGAGGTATCGAAACGATTAAGCCGTGTGACGCCCCGGGAGGTAAGTGAAAAGTTAGGCACCTTGGCTCTTCTTAGGGAAAAGATTCTCAACCTTCAAGTCGACCTTCCACAGGATGTGGAGAAAAAACTCTCCGAGCTCTACCCTATCCTCGATAAAATCAAACAGAAACCCTCATAACTCAATTAGTTCGGAGTTCGGAGACATAAAATATATTCCTTACTCTAAATCCCGATCTCCGAGCTCATCACTTATTTGCCCCGAACTCCTAACTCCGAACTCATCACTATTTAATAGAAGGCAAGACTTGCAAAAGAGACGACGGATTGGGTTTCCCGAGTGTAGGCTTGACCATATTTAATTAGCTTGCCCTCCTTGGCCTCGAGAACTTTGAGCATCGCATAGATGGCCGGAAGACCACAAATTCTTCTGCGATCCCTCTCTTTCAAAATCGATGAGAAGAAACCTTCTCCATCCCCCCTCGCTACATACCCCAACATGTTATGATCCTCTTCTGCCAGGAGCCTGAGATCGTACTCCCCCACCCCTTCCTGATCTCCAAACTGATGGCCCATATGGGAAAGATCAGCGCTGGCGATATAGCAGACTTCCTCTCCCAAGGAGGCGACTGACTCTTTCAGGACGTCGATGAACTGCCGGATGGATTGGATCTCCATCGGCGAAATTCCCTTCTCAATGGCCTCGTGGAGTGATCCGCTTAGGATGGGAAGGATCTTCAGAGGAAAAGGTTCTGGGTATAGATATCGTAGGAAGAGACATTGAAACTCAATCGAATGCTCGCTCCGATGGACCCCTTCGTCTTCAAATAAATCATTCGGGCATCTGGATTGGATCGTATCGATCAGCTCCCTATGCACACTTAAATTTCCCAAGGGCGTCAAAAAATCCTTCCGGGTGAGACAGAAAGGCTGTTTCATTGGAGCGTGGGCCGTCCCAAAGATGATGAAGCAATGAGAGGAACTCCTTTCCCAAATCTCCCGGTGGGCAAAGGCGTAACAAAACCCTCCCCTTTGGACGTCGATGTGTGGGGCCACCACGCCCTTTAATTTATTCACGCCTTCCCTCTTATCAGGAGGTCCTGGACCATCCGATCCCTTAAAATATCCTTCAAGTTGAATCCTTAACCGCACAGGATCCTTTTCATAACTTTTTCCGGCAAAGGCAGCTTCCCTGATCGAAGCCTTTTTAAAACTCTCCTCTTTCTCCTTCCATGCCTTCTGAAACCGATCTCCTTCGAGATAGAGGTTTTCCTCCAGTTGACCAATAATCTCTTGAATCTTCTCTGTAAAAAGAAACTCCCCTGACCTTCTCATGTATTCAGCTTGGATATCCAAGATCGAATGCTGGCCGTCAAAAAGGGAGACAATGAAATAAAGGGAAGGGGGCAAAAAAAGCGCTTTCTCACTAATGTTCTGTGGATCCTGAAGACAGAGCAGGTTTTTGCCTGAAATCTTGACCGGGAAGATATTGATATTTCTCAGCTTGGGATAATCCACGGGGTATTGGGCGTATAGAAGAAAGGCCTTCTGTCAAACCATTACGCTAACGGCCTCTCGTTCCGCAAGGCGTGGTTCCGGTTGCTTTAAGGCAAGTTCAATAGCCTCATCCATCCTCTGGATAAACTGGAAACTCATCTCATTTCGAATCCGCTCCGGAATCTCCTCCAGATCTTTCTCGTTCTTTTTGGGAAGGATGACTGTCCTTATCCCTGCCCGCATCGCAGCCAAAACCTTCTCTTTGATCCCTCCCACAGGAAGGACCAAACCCCTCAATGTAATCTCCCCTGTCATGGCGACATCGTTTCGGATGGGCTTGTCCGTCAGAAGGGAGGTCAGGGCCACAAACATCGTTATGCCAGCAGAAGGCCCATCTTTTGGAATGGCACCCGCCGGCACATGGATGTGGATATCGTTCTTCCCAAAGAAGTCTTCGTCAATGCCGAGTTCTTTTGCCTTAGATCGGACATAGGCCAATGCAGCCTGAGCGGACTCTTTCATCACATCTCCCAATTGCCCTGTCAGTGTCAATCCCTTCTCCCCTCTCATCTTCGTCGCTTCCACAAAGATGATGTCCCCCCCAGTAGGAGTCCAGGCCAGGCCTGTCGCCACTCCTGGATCAGAGGTCCGCTCCGCCACCTCGGGGAAGAATTTGACAGGCCCTAAGAACTTGTGCAATTTCTCCGGAGAAATCGCCACTTTCTCCGTAATCCCCCGGGCCACGTCCTTGGCCACCCCGCGACAGATGGCTGCAATCTCTCTTTCCAAATTTCTGACCCCTGCCTCTCGGGTATACGAACTGATGATTACTTGAAGGGCAGCATCTTCGAATTCAATGAACTCTGAACTCAACCCATGCTCGTTGATCTGCTTGAGAATCAGAAACTCCTTAGCGATCATAATCTTCTGGTCTTCGCTGTAGCCGGGGAGTTCGAGGGTCTCCATTCGATCCCGAAGCGCCGGAGGAATGGTATCGAGCACGTTCGCAGTAGTGATAAACATCACCTTCGACAGATCGTAGGAGACATCGATATAGTGATCGGAGAAGGAAAAGTTCTGCTCCGGGTCTAATACCTCCAGGAGTGCGGAGGAGGGATCCCCACGAAAGTCCATTCCGATCTTATCCACCTCATCCAACATGAAGACAGGATTATTCGATCCTGCTTTTTTGACTCCTTGAATGATCCGACCCGGCAGGGCGCCCACATAAGTTCTTCGATGGCCACGGATCTCGGCTTCATCTCGAACCCCACCCAAGGAGATACGAATGAACTTACGGCCCATGGTCCGAGCGATCGACTTGCCGAGAGAGGTCTTTCCGACCCCCGGGGGACCGACGAAACAGAGAATCGGCCCTTTCATATCGGCTTTCAATTTCCTGACTGCAAGATATTCCAGAATCCGCTTCTTCACTTTCTCCAAATCGTAGTGGTCCTCATCCAGTGTCTTCTGGGCATTGTCGATATCGAGATTATCCTCTGTCGTCTCCGACCAGGGAAGTTCTACCAACCAATCCAAATAGGTTCTCGCCACTGTATACTCTGCAGAGGCAGGAGGAATCTTAGCCAGCCGGTCTAACTCCTTCTCTGCAGCCGCCAGGGCCTCCGACGGCATCTTTGCCTTCTTAATTTTATCCCTAAGTTCTTTGATCTCCGTGGAATGTTCATCTAACTCTCCCAGCTCTTTTTTGATCGCCTTCATCTGTTCACGAAGATAGTATTCCCTTTGGGTCCGATCCATATCTTCCTTCACCTGGGATTGGATCTTGTTACCCAATTCTAAAACCTGAACCTCTTTGTTGAGAAAGAGATGAACCTTAGTTAAACGTTCCCGAACATCAAAGGTCTCCAAAATGCCCTGTTTCTCGGTGGTCGAAATATTGAGGTTCGAGGCGATCAGGTCGGCCAGGATAGGGGCTGATCGAATGTTTGTCACCATCGTCCCCAGCTCGGCTGTAAGGTATGGAGCCAATTCAACGGCCCTTTGAAAGAGGTTCTTCAAATTCATCATAAGGGCCTCTATCTCTACCCCTTGGACTAAACCATCTTCAATGGTTTCGGTCCTGGCTTTGTAATAGGGCTCTCGCTCGATATATTCTTTTATCTTTATCCTTGAGATCCCTTGGACAATCACCCGCTGGCTGCCATCCAACTCCCGAATCATCCTGAGGATCAAGGCAGCTACGCCAACCGAATAGAGGTCGTTTTCCTTGGGTTCTTCGATTTCAGAGCGCCTTTGAGTGATCACCCCGATGATGCGATCCGAATCCATTGCGTCATCGATTAATTTTACTGACTTTTTCCTGCCTACCATAATGGGCAGAATCAGGTCAGGATATAACACAGTGCCTCTTAGAGGAAGGATAGGGAGTTCATTAGGGATAAGAATCTTTTCCTCCTTTCCCTTCTCCTCCTTTTCCGTTCCACCTCTCGGTAAGAATATCATAAAGGGTAACCTCCGGTTACATGGAATCAACTAAGTCTACAACATAAAATAACCACTATCACAGCAGCTGTCAATGTTGTCCCTCATCTTGTCCACCTATAGTTTTCGTTATCCATCAAGAACTTGGGACCAATGGATAGCATCATTGCTGCTCCGCAATATAAGGCTTTCCACAAACATTGCAGACTCCCTTTTCGTTGATGGCACCAATGCAATTCCCATCACGACACATGATGCGCTGGGAGAAATCGATCTCATCTTCATCTGTCCTCATCTTGCTTCCGCAACAACAGCAATAATTGCTCTGTTCTGGCGTCTCCCCCCCACATTCAGGGCAATGAATATTTGGTAATGTCTCGTTACAACGAGGACATTTCATCTATTCCTCCTCGGAATGAAGAGTTTTTATAAATCGCTCGATATCCCGTCTATTGCGCTTAAGTTCGAGCAAAAGCTTCCTGGTTCCTTCATCCGGGAAGAGTCGATTCAAATCAAACCCTTTCCCCGGAAAGAGGATATTGAGATCTACCTCTCTTTTCTTCTCTTCTTCAGGATTGATTCTGGGCGACTGGTCTTCCTTTTCCTCCATAAAACCTCATTCCTATATAGGACAGCCTTACGATTTTGTCAATCCTGTACCGATCTCAATCGAAGATTGAGATCGGTAAGTTCGGAGTGAATAGTTCGGGGTTCGGAGACATAAATAAAAAACTCCGAACTAAGGATTTGTTATGCCATACTGAAGCTGATAAAGTCTGAAATAGAGACCTTGATTGGCGATCAATTCCGCATGGGTTCCTGTCTCTCGAACCCTTCCTTTATGGAGAACGATAATCCGATCAGCATGTTGGATAGTAGAGAGGCGGTGGGCGATGACGATCGCTGTTCTCCCTTTGAGCAGTCGCGCCAGACCCTCCTGGATCAAACGCTCCGTTTCAGGATCCACATGAGAGGTAGCCTCATCGAGGACGAGGATCCTTGGGTTGATGTATAACGCCCTTGCAAAGGCCAACAATTGCCTCTCCCCTGCAGATAGGGTCTCGCCTCCCTCACCCACTTTTGTACGATACCCATCAGGTAATCGTTGGACAAAGCGTTCTGCGTTGACCACTCGGGCCACCTCCCTCACCCACTTTCCGTCACCCTTCTGATCCCCCAACCTTATATTCTCTTCTATATCTCCTGCGAAGAGAAAGGTGTCTTGCATCACCAGTCCAATTTGTGATCGAAGTTCAGAGACATCCATCTCCCGAATATCAATCCCATCGATGAGGATGCTGCCCTCTTCCGCCTCATAGAATCGCTCGAGGAGGTGAAGCAGTGAAGTCTTTCCGGCTCCAGTGGCGCCTACAATGGCAACCACCTCACCTTTGTGAACAGAGAAAGAAATCTCCTTGAGGACTCGATCATCTCTGTTATAGGCGAAGGAAACTTGACGAAATTCGATATCGCCTTTGATCCTTCCTTCCTTTGGGGTAAGCAGTATGGGAATACTTCGATCTTCATCGAGTAAAGAAAAGATCCTCTCAAGGGAGGCCATCGCCGACTGCAAAATATTGTACTTCTCAGAGAGGTCTCGAATCGGCTGGAAGAACATCCTGATATAGGAAATAAATGCGACCAGAGCCCCCAGCGTGATCATCTCCCGAATCACTTTTCCTCCTCCATACCAAAGGAGAAGGCCGATCGCCCCTGAGCTCAAGACTTCGACAAAGGGTACAAAAAAGGCATAGATATGGATCTGTTTCATATTAGCCAAATAATGTCCCTCATTGATCCTCTGAAATCGTCGACTATTCTCTTTTTCTCTTTGAAAAAGCTGAACAACCCGGATGCCTGAGAAATTTTCCTGAAAAAAGGCGTTCATCTGCGCTATCCTCAAACGAATCTCTCGAAAGGCATCCCTTGCCCGATGGCTGAATAAGAGCGTGGTGATAAAAATTAGGGGAATGACTGAGAATGAGACCAAGGCAAGCTCCCTGTTGAGGTCAAGGAGAATGATGACAATGCCGATCAGCAGGATGACATCCTTAAAAAGGTTGACAAGTACCGAGGTAAACATTTCGTGGACGTTCTGAATATCGTTGGTCAGTCGTGTGACCAACCTGCCTACTGGATTCCGATCGAAAAAGGAGACAGAAAGATTTTCGAGATGGGAGAAGACTCTCATCCGGAGGTCATGCATCATCTTCTGACCCGCGACCTCCATTGTATAGACTTGAAAAAAATTCGATGCAAAATGAATAACTAGGACGAAAACGATGAGGAGAGCGATGTGAAGGACCCCTTGCACATCCTTTCCTCTCAGAGTGAGAAGATCCTCTCTTTTCCATTCCTTCATTCGATCAAAGGAGATGAACCAGTAAGAACCACTTCGCTCAAAAGAGGAAGAATATTTTTTTATGAGCCTCTCATCTTCCGACGTTTGAGGAATATACCCCGTTAGAAAGGATGGGGCTTTAACCTTACCCTTATTATGAGGAATCGGAGTTTCATTTATATTATCACTGCCATGAATAGCTGAATTTTCTAACGGGGTAAATAGGTAATATCGATTTTCCGTAAGCAGACCCAATTTTTGCAAAGAGTTTACCTCTCTTCGATCCATGGACTGCAAGACATTGGGAGGAAGAAGGAACTTCCCTCTCTCCTTCTTGGGAATGAGATCCTTACCATAGAGGTTCCAAAGCTGTTCTTCCTTCGGTGATCCATCTCCCTTCAAAACGATCTCCCGTGCATAATCGACAATGTAGCGGTCGATTGCTTCTTTGGTCAGATAGGGGATCAGAAGATCTAGAGATGCCATGATCAAAACGAAGAGGAGGGAGAGGCTCATCAGAACCCAGTAGGGCCTGAGAAAGGTACCCAGCCTTGTCAACAACTTTAAGTCATAGGCCTTCCCTAATCTACCCTCTTCCATATAGCCGAAATCAGGATACATAATCCCTCAACATTGAATAACCAAGCTCCAAGCACCAATAACCAAATAAATTCCAATCACCAATATCTAAAGTCCTTGCTGTGAATCGGTTTTATAGTTTGGTTATTGGAATTTCCTTTATTCTCTTTACCTCCTGCTGGGCAGTTTTTATAGTTTGGTTATTGGATATTGGTTATTGGTTATTATTTGGTAATTGGAACTTGGTTATTGGTCATTGTTTTTTAATTTGGTTATTGGAATTTCCATTAGTTTCCTTGTCTACCTCTTCTTCCAATTGGCTCTGCCAATAAAGCTCGGCATAGATCCCGCCCTTAGAGAGAAGACTGGAGTGGTCTCCCATCTCTAACACCTTTCCCTGGTCCAGAACGACAATCCGATCCACTCTTCGGAGGGGACTATTTCGATGGGTGATGAGAATGCTCGTCTTCCCTTGAAGATACTTCTCCATCCCTTCAAGAATGCGCTCTTCAGTCTGCATATCAACAGAGGAGAGTGAATCGTCCAGAATGAAGATCGGTGGGTCCATCAAAACGGCTCTGGCAATCGCAATCCTTTGCCTCTGGCCCCCGGACAGGGTAATCCCCTTCTCCCCAATGACGGTATCCATGCCTTCTGGAAACCCCATGATGTCATCATAAATCTGTGCAATCCGAGCGGCCTCTTCAATCTTCTCCTGAGCTGCATCAGGCATTCCAAAGGCAATATTCTCCCTAATGGTATCGGAAAAGAGAATCGTATCCTGGGGAACATATCCGATCGATCTCCTCAACACACCGAGAGGGATGTGATGAATCTCAATCCCGTCGAAGAAAAGGCATCCTTTTGGAGACTCTAAAACCCTGGTCAGTAGATTGCAGAAGACAGTTTTCCCTGAGCCAGTTCTTCCAACGATTGCTATTCTCTCTCCCTTATTGATGTTCAATTGAATGTCCTTGAGGAGTGGTTCCCCTCCGTCCCATTTCGCAGACTCGATTCTACGAGCGGCGTAGGTCAGGTCTCTCACTTCGATCCTCCCTATCAATGGAGCCTCGCGTCCAAAAGCCATGGTCCCCTTCTGTCGGGATGGATTTGATTCAATGACCTCTTGAGAGTCGGAGATCTCTGGAACCTCTTCAAATATCCGGTTCAACCGGTCCATGGAGGCAGTGCCTCGCTGGATCACATTAATAGCCCAGCCCAAGGCCATCATCGGCCATGCAAGCATCCCTAAATAGCTCATGAAGGCAACGAAATCTCCTATAGAGATCGATTGGAGAATGGTCAGTTTTCCGCCAAGATAGAGAACGATGGCCATGGATAGGTTGGACAAGAAAAGCATGATAGGGAAAAACATTCCCCATACCTTAGTCACGCCGATACTCTTACGAAAATAATCCTGACTCAGATGGGAGAGCTTTTCCCTTTCTATCTCCTCCTGGACATAGGCCTTAACCACCCGGATGCCAGCGATCGATTCTCTTACCCTTTCAGTAAGTGAGGCAAAGGCCTTTTGAAGGACTTCGAACCGGCGGTGGACCACTCGACTGAAGAAGAGTGTGATCACGGTGATCAATGGCATTGGAAGGATCGCGTAAACGGTTAGCCGAGGGTGGATATAAATCATAAACAAGATGGTCAGCACTCCCAGGATGATCGTATCCACCAAGAAGACCAATCCCATTGCAATAGACATTCGAACCGCCTCAATATCATTGGTCGCGTGCGCCATCAGGTCTCCCACCTTGGTCCGAGAGAAATAGGAAGGAGAGAGGGTTTGAAGGTGGATAAAGAGCCGGTCTCTGAGCGCTTTTTCCATCCGACGAGCTGCCCCCATGAGGAAGTACCTCCAGACATATCGAAATCCACCAATGCCTAAGGCGAGTACGAAAATCTCTACTCCATAGAAGAGGAGAGAGGAAGAGGAGATCACCCCTGAGGTGAGATCGTCAATGGCATATTTGACAACCCTTGGGATGAAAAGCTGAAGAACATCGACAATGAGCAAAGCGACGAGTCCTATCAGAATTGGCCATCGGTTCTCCAGAAAATTTTGCTTGAGAGTTAAAAACGACTTCATCCTTCTATCGGTCTCCTCTGTTATTAGAATTTAATAAACCTTTTTCCCAGAAAGTCAACCTTTCGGGTTTGGTTTCCTGCATTGTAATGCCAGGGGGTTGGAACGAAAGAATCGATCGGTATCCTGAATGGAGCCCCACGGGCAAAGCCCGTGGTACCTCATTGAAATACCCGCCTACGCCAAGGCTCTCGCCTGCCAAAGAACTTGTTCGGCGAGCAGGTCGGCGGGTTATCCGCCAGTTTGGGTAAGCGACATCCGCCGTAGCATTCCTAATTGCATTCATCCACGGGAAAAACCCGTGGTCTTCTGCGAAGGCGGATAAATTGTTAAAAAGAAGAGAAGAGGGACATTCGTGCAGAACGTGCCGCACGTAAAGAGCTTTCACAGATAGCAGTGAAGGGGCTGGGGTATTGGGGTAGATAGGACAGTTCCATGGGGTGACTGTTTCTTGTGTGACTGGGATTGTAGCTGAGAGGCAGTTGTCAGAAGAGGTTAGATTAACCTTACAGTTGAATAAAACCTTTCCCAAAAGGCGGTTGGATATGCTGGGAAACCTTTACAGCGGTACCTTTAAGCGTTTTGCTACTGTCTTTCCAAGCGTATCCCAGATGTCACCTTAGGTGACGTCGTGTGTTACCTATAAAACATGTAAAAGACCCGCTTGGTAAAGGTTGGGAAGCATACCCAACTGCCTTTTCAATGCAACGTTAAGATTAAAATGTCAGTTTGACCAAGCACGTCCCGCACGGACGTCCCCCTCATGCAACGGCTGATAGCCGCCGCACAGTTCTGCTTTTATTTGACTACTTTTCTTTCTTGCTCGAAAATCTCGTTCGCTTCCTTAACGTTAGCCTTTTCGTGGATGATGGCACGCAGTGCCTTGATCATGGCCACTGGATAGTCATTCTGCCAGATGTTTCTTCCCAGGTTCACTCCGATGGCGCCCTTTTCCATTCCATCATGGACAAACTCGAATACTTGTAACTCCGTATCAACCTTAGGTCCGCCAGCCATCACCACAGGGACAGGACAACCGTTGACCACCTTCTCAAAGTTTTCACACCAATAGGTCTTTACAATCCGGGCACCCAATTCAGCAGCAATACGAGAACATAGAGCCAGATAACGGGCATCCCGTTTCTCCAATTCTTTTCCCACGGCTGTCACAGCCATCACAGGAATCCCGTATTTCTCTCCCTCGTCCACCAGTTTGGTTAGATTCAATAGGGATTCCTTCTCATAATCACTCCCGACAAAGACTGAAATACCGATAGCAGATACATTGAGCCGAATCGCCTCTTCCATAGAAGTAGTGATCCCTTCATTAGAAAGGTCTTTTCCAATGATGCTCGTTCCTCCTGACACCCGAAGGATGATCGGTTTCGTTTTTTCCGGATCGATAGATGCACGCAACACCCCTCTCGTAACAAAAAGGGCATCGCAGTAAGGAAGTAATGGTTGGATCGTCTCGTTGGGTTTCTCCAGTTTTCGAGTCGGACCCTGGAAGTAGCCGTGATCGATCGGCAAAAAAAGACAGTGCCCATCAGACTTAATCATCTGTGCCAATCGGTTTTTCATCCCCCATTCCATGGTAACCTCCATTTTAGATTTTCGATTATTGATTTTCGCTTTTCAAATATAGACTTTCAAAATCTAAAATCGGAAATCGGAAATTTGTTCATTTTTCCATGATATACCTTACAACCAAATCCCCGACCTCCGAGGTCGTGTGTCCCATCTTGCCAGCGTTTAGGCTTTTCACATCCCGCTTGACGACCTTCATGATAGCCTCCTCAATCCCGCCGGAAGCTTTCTCCTCACCCAGGTGCTCCAGCATCATCTGGCATGCAGCAATGGCTGCGAGAGGACTCACAACCCCTTGCCCCGTATATTTGGGGGCGGACCCTCCGATGGGCTCAAACATCGAGACCCCTTTCGGATTGATATTTCCTCCAGCAGCAATTCCCATGCCTCCCTGAATCATCGCTCCCAAATCGGTGATGATATCTCCAAACATGTTGTCGGTTACGATTACATCAAACCATTCAGGGTTCTTCACCATCCACATACAGGTTGCATCCACATGAGCGTAATCAGCAGTAATCCCCTGGTATTCCTTGGCAACTTCATGGAAAGCCCTCTCCCAGAGGTCAAAGGCAAAGGTCAAGACGTTGGTCTTACCGCAAAGGGTAACCTTTTTTTTCTGATTTCTTTTTTGACAATATTCAAAGGCAAACCGGATACATCGTTCTACGCCTTTTCTTGTATGGATGGCTTCCTGAATTGCAATCTCATCAGGGGTTCCCCGCTTGAGAAATCCTCCTGCACCAACATAAGCCCCCTCTGTATTCTCTCTGACAACAACAAAGTCGATGTCCTCGGGCTTCTTATCTTTTAAAGGTGTCTCCACCCCCGGATAGAGTTTAACTGGCCTCAGATTAATATATTGATCGAGCTGAAATCGGAGCTTCAACAAAATTCCTTGTTCCAATATCCCTGGTTTTACGTCTGGATGACCAATGGCGCCAAGATAGATAGCATCCATCTGTTTCAATTCGTCGATAATAGAGTCCGGTAAGGTCTCTTTTGTTTTCAGGTAGCGTTCTCCGCCCAGATCGAATTGCTTCAGCTGATATTTAAAATTAAACTTTTCGGAGGCTGCCTTCAAAACCTTCAATCCTTCGGCAACTACCTCAGGCCCTGTTCCGTCTCCGGGAATCACCGCGATGTTGTATGTTTTTTCCATCTCTGCCCTCATGGTCTGCGAAATAAAATCTTAGAGCGGTCGGTTCGGGATTTCTTTTTCCTACGCTATGCGCTGTGCGCTCTGCGCTATGCGTAAGGCTTTTAGCCCGATGTCTGTTCGATAATGGACTCCATCCCAGGAAATCTTCCTAACAGCCTGGTACGTCCTTTCAATCGCACTTGAAATATCCTTTCCCAATCCGGTTACCCCTAAAACCCTTCCTCCATTAGTTAATACCTGGCCGTCTTGAAAGGCTGTCCCTGCATGAAAGGCAAAAACATTCTCCATTTGGAAAACTGTCTTTAGCCCGCTAATCGCTTTCCCTTTTTCATAATCTCCTGGGTATCCTCTTGAAGCCATTACAACGCAAACAGAGGCTTGTTTGTCCCATTCGATTTGGCATTTAGACAAATCGCCTTTTATACAAGCCTCTAAAATAGGAATAATATCTCCTTTCATCCGCATCAAGACAGGTTGGGTCTCTGGATCTCCAAATCGAGCATTAAACTCCAACACCTTTGGATAACCTTCATGAATCATCAAACCGGCATAAAGAGCACCTTGATAAGGTCTGCCTTCTTCTGCCATTCCCTGGATCAGCGGTTTTAAGATCTGTTCCATGATCTTTTCGTGGACCTCATCCGTTACCACGGGTGCTGGGGAGTAGGCTCCCATTCCACCGGTATTGGGGCCTTGATCCCCATCAAAAACCGCTTTATGATCCTGCGAGGATGCCATCGGAAGAATCGTCTTCCCATCGGTGAATGCAATATAGGAAGCCTCTTCTCCCCTCAAGCATTCTTCAATCACCACTCGATTGCCTGCTTCCCCAAAAATCTTCTCTACCATGATTTGATCAACTGACTGGATAGCTTCTTCTTTTGTTTTGCAGATGATGACTCCTTTGCCCGATGCAAGGCCATCAGCCTTTACAACCATCGGGAACACCTGCTCACGAATATATTCCACAGCCTCCTTCCTATTGTTAAAAACCCCATAAGAGGCTGTGGGAATATGATATTTTTCCATCACCTCTTTGGCAAAGGCCTTGCTTCCTTCAATCTCTGCTGCCTTCTGGCTCGGCCCAAAAATGGAAAGGCCCTTCGATGTGAAAAGATCAACGATGCCTTTGGTCAAAGGTTCTTCGGGCCCGACCACCGTTAGATCAATCTTTTCTTTCAAGGAAAACTCAAGGAGTCCATTCAAGTCATTGGCTTTGATAGGAGTGAGTGTTGCCTGATTAGAAATCCCTGCATTTCCTGGCGCACAATAGATCTTCGATACTTTCGGGCTCTGTGCGATCTTCCAAACCAGGGCATGCTCTCTGCCACCGCCACCCACCACCAATACTTTCATATGAACCTCGTAAGTCGTAATCCGCCAGTCCCTAGGGGTGATTAATCCTCAGACACCTATTTCTCTAATCTTTTACTCACGCCTTGCCCCTCACACCTCACGGAATTAGTGTCGGAAGTGCCTCATTCCTGTAAATACCATTGCGATATTGTACTCATCTGCGGCTGCAATCACCTCATCGTCTCGGATTGAACCACCGGGTTGGATAATGGCTGTGGCTCCAGACTCAGCTCCTGTATCGACTCCGTCTCTGAACGGGAACATCGCATCAGAGGCTAAGACCGTCCCCTTGGTCGAGGATTGGGCCTTCAGGACAGCCAATCGGGTGGAGTCGACACGACTCATTTGGCCTGCCCCGATTCCTATTGTCCGATCCTCACGGACGAGGACAATGGCATTTGATTTGACATGTTTGGCCACCTTCCAACCAAAGGCCATGGCCCTTTTTTCCTCTTCGGTCGGTTTCCTTTTCGTCACTACTTTCCACTGATCCATCGATACTTTGCCGAGGTCACGGTCCTGCAACAAGAGTCCGCCCAACACTTTTCTTAGATCGAACCCTCCCCGGAAGGACGAAGCAGTGAGTGGCGGAGTTTGGAGAATTCGGAGATCCTTTTTCGACTTCAGCATCTCCAATGCCTTAGGATCATAACCTGGGGCAATGATCACTTCGAGAAAGATTGGGCCCATTTCTTTTGCTGTCTCCTCATCCACAACCCGATTAAAACCCACAACTCCACCGAAAGCAGAGACCGGATCGCAATCCCTGGCCTTTCTGTAGGCATCCACCAGACTCGTCTTCGAAATGGCCGCTCCACATGGGTTGTTATGTTTGATGATCACTGTGGCAATCTCGCCAAACTCTTTGACCGTTTCAAAAGCTGAATCGGTATCCAGTATGTTATTGTAAGATAACTCCTTGCCCTGAATCTGGATTGCATTCGAAACCGAGGGCTCGACAGAGGAATACTCATGATAGAAGGCTGCCTTCTGATGAGGATTTTCTCCATAGCGTAATCCCTGAGCCTTCTTCACCTGAAACGTGAAGGTTTCTGGAAATTCATAGACCTTCTTTCCTCCCTCTATCAGGCCAAGATAGTTGGAGATAGCACCGTCATAGCGCGCTGTGTGTTGGAAGACCTTCTTAGCCAACCGGAAGTTTGTCTCTACTGAAATTTCTCCCTTCTCCTTCAACTCGGAAAGCACAGGGGTGTAGTCCTCTGGATCAACCACCACCGTGACATCAGGGTAGTTCTTTGCAGCGGCACGGATCATGGTCGGACCACCAATATCGATATTCTCAACCGCCTCCTCAAGGGTGCAGCCCTCCTTCGCAACTGTCGCCTCAAAGGGATAAAGATTGACCGCCACGAGGTCGATGGGAAGAATCCCATGCTCTTTCATCTTCTGGACATGCTCAGTTTTAGATCGCTGGCCCAAAAGACCTCCATGAACCTTCGGGTGAAGAGTTTTCACCCGTCCATCCAGCATCTCGGGGAATCCTGTATATTCGGAAATATCCTTTACGGGGATACCCTGATCCCTTAATGTCTTTGCCGTCCCGCCGGTGGAAAGGATTTCAACACCCAATTGAGACAGCTCTTTTGCAAATCCCACAACTCCGGATTTGTCCGATACACTAACAATTGCCCTCCTAATCTTTCCCATAATTCCTCCTTTAAAAAGTTTTGGATTGCGGATTGTAAATTGCGGAATTAAATCCGTTTGCAAATTTACCTAAGCACTTACATTCCGGAATCCGAATTCCGAAATCCGCATTTGATTAATATCCCAGTTCTTCTCCCACGATGATAATAAACACATCCGTCAAGAATGGCTTTCGCTCATGGATCACCACGACTCGGCAAATTCGTTTGGGAGAGTTGCAGTCTACACATCTTCCCAACTTCGCACATGGGACATCAATATTGAGACGTCTTGCGTTCTGGGGCGCAGCCACATTCTTTATTCTTTTGATCGCCTCCTGAATATCTTCCACTATCTTATTATGACCAGCGACGAGGACCACCTTTGCAGGACCAAAGATGGTTGCGTTGACACGGTTCCCAGCCCCATCGATATTGACCAATTCTCCATTCATGGTGATGGCGTTGACGCTGCTGAGGAAGACGTCAGAGGTCATCTGATTTTTTCGGATCGCAAGGCTATCCTCTCTCGAAAGTCCAGGTTTCCAATGGTTATAAAGCGTATTTCCCTTTGCTTCCAGCTGCTCTAAAATCCCCAGTTCACGGATGGTGACGGATCCACCCACACCCACCTTATGCGTTGGAGTGATATGTTTCCAAATCTCTGCTACGGCCTCCTCTTTATTCCTGGCATAAATGGCTCTAAATTCATGGGCCTCCAGTTTCTCGATAGCCCTCCTGGCCCTTTCCTCGACCCACCACTCTTTAACCGAATCCATTTCCTCACTCTCCTTCATGATCTTATGCTCTCTTCCAACGCCCGTCCAATTCACGAACGGTGATGGCAAAACTCTTCAAGAAACCGAGGATATCGCTGAACCAAAGTCGAACAAACTTCACATCCTTTTCCTTTGAAACCCGAAGGACCTCCTTCTTTCCTATACCGGACATAATAATCTGTCTCCTCATTGAGAAAGGTTTAAAAACTTTATTTACCATAATCCCTTGCTCCGGTCAACCCTGGGGCGAAGGGTAAATTCCTCTGTTGACAATATCGGATCTTTTGTGTAAATTTACCCCGTAGTTGAATTAAGTAATGGATTAAATTGATTTAATACCTTTTCAACTCTCAATCTGC
>Ga0299915_10001049_pt1 | contig 20269 bp, 16 predicted proteins | sample RVTome_13_FD_200263 | JGI IMG/M metagenome (GOLD analysis project Ga0299915, IMG submission 200263) | Soil microbial communities from uranium-contaminated site in the Upper Colorado River Basin, Wyoming, United States - RVT92D227 (version 2) ... | reverse complement strand
CTGGTCATCCACCAACTTGGCTGGGTCGATCGAGTCGGGCAGGGCGGCGGGGTCGGGGTGCTGCATCTCGACTGGACGGGTGGCAAACGGGGCGCCCGGCGTCTCCGGTGTCCGTTGCGCGTCACTCAAGAAGCCATCGAGCACGTGGCCGAACTCGTGGGCGAGCGCGTCAATGTGCTCGACCGACAAGTTGATCGTCTTGCTCTGCGATCGGTAGTTGGCGCCCGCCGAGAAGTGGCCCGCGTACGTACCTTTGTCGACCTCCGTGAGATTGATGCAGTCCAGCGAGAGCTTGCCACCCCCGTTGATCTGGAAACCCAGCGCGTCACCGAGGTCTTCGAGGGCGTTCGAGACCGCTGAAACGACGTAGTCGGAAAGCTCCGCGGGGACTTCGCCGCCGATTGACACGTGCGCGAGCCCGAACGCCTCGGCCAGCTCCCTGGGGTCCCGGTACCGCGCTGGTCGCGCCGAGGTGTCCTGGAAGTCGGCGTCCTGCACGGCCCACAAGACATTGCGGAGCCGGTTGGTCGCAACCGAGTCGTCCGGTCGCTTGCTATCCATTGCCCGGAGACCATCACGGATGACAGCGGGGAGAACGGCACGCACGACCGCGTCCTGCTCCAAGCTGAAGCCGTGTTCCAGCGCGCGCAACCCCTCGATCGACTTGACCGGGGCGATCGTCGCCATGACCTTGCGGAGCGCTTTGCTCGGGATGTAGCGCCTCGGCTTCTTCGGGCGCTCAGGCGGCTTGCCGTCAGGTGAGATGTCCTTGAGCACCCAGTAGGCGTTGGACTCGGGTCCGAACTTCCCGGAGTCGACCCCCGGCTTGGCCCACTCGTAGGTCTCCCGGTTCCTCTTGTACTTCGCCACTGCGGTCTCGTACCGCACGGAGTCGACGAGGGTCTGGCGGTACAGGTCCAGCATGAAGCGACCGATGACCGCGGCGGGCCGACCGGCCGGCGCCTTGCTCCTGGCGTCTTCCTGGAGGGTGAGGCGGGCCTCTTCGGCCCTGACCTTCTTCCAGAACCCCATGCTCGGGTTCATTTGTTCCAGGGCTTCCAGCTCCTGCTCCATGGACTCGCGCTCGGCCTTGGCGCGCGCGGCAGCCTCTTGGTCGCCCGCCTTCATGGCGGCGACCTCGGCGTCGAGGGCGCGCTGGTGCTGCGCATCGATCAACTCGGCGGCGTGGACGTACTCCTTGCGCTCCATCCGCTCGGGCGTGTAGTCGCGCTCGACGTAGCCGGGCCGCTGTTCCGCCTTGGTGGGGGCCCGTTCCTTCTTGGGCTTGCCGCGTGGGTCCTTCCCTTTGGTGACCCGCTTCTTGGTGCCGGGGTACTCCTTGACGTAGCTGACCTGCTCGGCGTAGCTGAGCCCGCCCCACCAGTCGTCGTCGGCCGCGTCGAGGTCGAAGCCGCTTGAGGCGATCTCGTTGGCCGTCAGGGCAACGCCGATGTGCGCGAGCAGCCGGAAGGCCGCCGCCAGCCTCGGGGCAAGCTGGCCGCTCGCGTACCCTTCGAGCCGTTTCTGCGCGTCGTCGAACACGGATTGCAACGCGGCAACCGCCTTGTCGTGCGCGTCGGGTGTCACGTCCCCGCTCGGCTCTACCGCCCGCACCTCGTTCAGGTTCTTGCCGGCCTGCGCGTACTCGGCGACCGCCTTGGCGAGCGGTCTGCTGAACAGCCACGACTTGTCGTTGATCAGGTGGGACAGCTCCGCGTTGGTGAACGAGTCGAACACCGCGACGGCCGAGTCGATCACGCTAGCGGGCCACTGGGAGCCGTCCGGTTGACCGCCCTCTAGCCCATCGATCCGCCGCGTCACTTCCGAGAGGACGGAGAGCTGCCGTCCCTCGGACATCAGCCTGATCCAGTCGGCGTCGAACGCGTCGAACCCCTTGCGGATCACCTTCGGGTCCTTGGAGTCGCGCCAGTCGACGATCGCGGAGAAAGCGGATGTGTATAGTGGTTCGTCGGCCCCGAAGTAGTCGGCGACCGACTTGGGCGTGAGGGCGACGGTCGAAGGGGCGGCGGGCAAGTCGAACGCCAACTGAGCGGGGTCGTGGAGGATGTCGCGGATGACCTTCCTGTCGAGGACCTCGTGCTGGTACTTCTCGGGCAGTTTGGCGACGAGATCGCGGACGGCCCGGAAGAGTTCGTCGGTGACTTCCTTGCCCTCCAGGAAGCCGGACAACTCACCGGCGAACGCGTGGGCCTGCCCGATCCCCGTCAGCTTGGCGAGCGGCTCCACCTCGATGTCGGCAACGACTCGGGCAGGCGTGTCCTCGACGACGTAGCCACCCTTCTCCTTGGCCTTCGCGTTCGCCGCCTCCTCATCCGTCTCGCTCGACCACAGCTCGTTCTGGTCGTCGTAGACGAGCCAGCCAGTCCCCTCGCCGGGCATCGCGATCGGGCAGGGGTGCTCCTTCTCGGTGTCGTAGTCCTTCCCGCACCTCTCGCATTTTGTCCACGTGCAGTCGTGCTCCTCCTCCTGCGCGTTGTACTTCTCGCCACACTTCTCGCACTCGGTGATGGGACACTCGTGCCCCTCGTTCGAGTCGTACTTCTCGCCGCAGTCCTCGCACTCGACGTAGGCGCAGTCGTGCCCGACGTCCGAGTTGTACGGTTGGCCGCAGTCCTCGCACTCCGCGTCCATCACGTTCTCGGCGCGGTCCCAGTGGGCCTCGGGGCCATCGACGACGACCTCTTGCTCGTGCCAGCAGCCGAACGGGCACGCGCGCGAGTGGGCGAACACGTCTTTGGCGTCGACCGAGAAGTACGCGACACCCCCCTGCTTGCCGAACTCCTCGGCGGTCCCCTCGGCACCCGGATAGTGGAGGTCGGCCGCCGGGATGCCCCGGTACCACCGGTCAACCGCGTCCTCCTCGACCATGCCGGGATCGTCGAACCCGCGCGCGCAGTCGAGCGACTCGATCCCGTGGTCCCGGAGCCACGCCTGCGTCTTCCAGTAGATCGCGACGGCTGGGTCCTGGTGGACCAACTGCATGATCGCGGCTTCGTCGTCGCCCAGATCCTGGACCTTGTCCTTGGCTGCCGCGAGCTTCTTGCGGTCGCGCGTCTCGGACGACTGGTCCCAACGGGTGTCCATCGCGCAGGCGTCCTCTGCCACCTCGGGCGGGACGTACGCGCGCCACACCGCCCTATGGTCCCACGAGACAAGCGTGCGGGGCTTGCCGGCGTGCTCGTACTCGACAGTCGTGGTCGCCTTGCTCCTTCGGTCTACCTCGACCGTCTCGGACGTCTTCCACGCGTCGTCGTGAGGGTAGAGGACGAGACCTTCGTGCTCCTTCGCGAGGGCCGGGAGCCTCTCGCGGAGCGACACGCTCGACTCACGGATGTGGTCGAGCCGCTCGGCGAGCGACTCGGAAGCGGTTCGCGGGAGGTTGGGCCGGAGGCCCACGAGGTCGGCGGCGAACGCGAAGTCCTCGTCGGAGAGGTCCTGGACCCGCACGAACCTAGCGTCGTCACCGAACTTCAGGAACAGGCCCTCTACCAGTTCCTTGCGCCGTTCAGCCGACAGCTTGGGGGGTTCAACCGCCTCGGGTTCCTCGGCCTTGGGCTCCTCCTCCTCGGGCTCCTCGGCCTTCTCTTCGCTGGGCTCGGCGGTCTCGTGCTTCTTGGACTTGGGATGTTCCTCCAGGTACTTCTGCTGTTGCTCGGGCGAGAGCTTGTCCCACCACTCACCCTTGGGCCCGCCGGCTTCAGCTTCGCCCTCGGGCTTCGGGGGCAGCGTCTTGACGTACTCGGACCACGGAACTTCGGCCGCTTGTTCGGCCTCCTGAGCTTCGCGCGAGTCGTCCGAGAGCCACCGGCCGATGTCCTCGTCGATCTGGTCGGCTTCCTCGCGGGTGAGGTCGCCCTGCTCGACGTACCGGTCGAGCTGCCTGCGGATCTCCGCGAGATGCTCGGGCTCGACGTCGAGGGGCGCGCGCCGGAGCCCGAGAAGACCGCGGGGCCCAAGCCGCCACAGCTCTGCGAACCCGTGGGCCCGCCGGGCATCCCCGAACGTCCAACCAGCTTCGTCTGCGTCGTCCTCGTCGGCCGCCGCCCGCGTCATCTGCTCGGGGCCCGGCTCGGGGACCTCTTCGCTCTTCGGTTTGGTCGGGTCGTACCCGAGCGTCTCGTCCCAATGGGCCCCGTCAAGGTATTCGTCGGAGACGAGCCGGTCGGGTGTCTGGCGATCCTTGAACCGCTGGTCCTGGTCCTCGCGGACGTCTACGGTGCCTCGCGGGGTATCCTGGCGTTGCGCACGCACCGCCTCACCCGCCGAAGCCTCGCCGGACGCACGCCTCGCTGATGGTCCGGAGGAGGTCGTAGGACTGGGCCTGGCCTTCCTGCTCGAACTTGGCGGGCGAGTAGCCCGCCTCTTCGTCGAGGTCGCGGCCGAGCAGCTTGCCGGCTGGGCCGTTGCAGTAGCTGCACTCGGGGTACCGCATGTCGAACCCGTGGTCGCACGTGCCTCGCGCATCGGTGATGCCGGCCGCTTCGAGCACGGCGATGTCAGCATCGTTCAGGAGGGGCTCGTCCTCTTGCCCCGCCTTCGACATGTCCTTGGCGGGCGTCTGGCCCGGCACCTTCGACTTCGGCGTCTTGGGCTGCGACTCGACGGGGGCGGCGCTCGGCACCTCCTTGATCGTGAGGGCCTGGGCTTGACGGTCATCCTCACCCGAGAAGTCGATGTGCATTCCGATCGCGCGGCACTGCGGGCACCGCACCGTCTTCCTCGGGTCGATCTCCGCGATGCCTGGCGGTTCGTCCCGGCCCGGGAAGAACTCGTCCTCGGCGCCCTGGTAGCCGCACTCGCTGCACGTGCCAGTCGCCTGCGCTTCCTTCGGGAGCCCCTGATCGAACCCGGACCACGGCCCCTCGTACCCGCACCCGATGCACCGGATCGTGTCGCCCCGCTCCGCGAACTTGGTCGGGTTGATCGACCGGTTCGTTCCGCACGCCGGGCACACGAGCGCGCGAAAGCCGAGCCGGTACTCTGCCGGCATCTGCTCGAAACAAGCGTCGCAGACCGCGCCCACGTACTGGACCTTGTGGGCGCCCGCTGGAGTCTTGCAGCCGCCCGCCTGATGCTGGCACGAGCTGTTCTCGCAGTTGCACCGGCCGGCCTGCTGGGCCTGCCGGTGGGCATGGCGGCGACCCTGCTTGGCACCCTCGTCCAGCATCTTGATGTAGCTGGCGAAGGCGAGGTGCCCATCCATGGATTGGAGTGGATCGTTCGACTCCCGCAACCCATCCTCGAAGGCCCGCTGGGCGGCGGCCGGCGCCTTCAAGAACATCTGCTGAAGCTCCCGGTCCTTGAACCCGTAGCTCCTGACGAGATCGAGCGCCTGGCCGACGAGACCGGCGAGCAGGTCAGTCGCTTGGGCCGTCTTGATGAGGCCGCTCTCGAAGTCGCTCGGCCGGCAGTACCGCTGAAACTCGCCTTCCGAGGTCGCCCACGCGATCGTCCCTTGGTCGGTTCCGCCCCCCTCGATAACCTTCCCCTTGACCCCGGGCCGGATGGGAGAACCAGGCGTGCCGCCGTACGGCCTCCCCACGTAGACGACTTCGGTGCCGTCGAGTGGGACGCCCATGCTGGGGAGCGTGCCCTGCTCGGCCTGGGCGCGTCGGCTCGCTTCGTACCCGCCCAGGAACCTGTAGCCGTTCGACATGGCCCACGCGTGCGCGGGCGCGACGTTCGATTGCTCGGGACCGACCTGCTCGCCCTGCCCGTTGTAGAACCGGCACTTCTGGCCCTTGCGGAACATGTAGACCCGCTCGCCACCCGGACCCTCCCAAGTGCCCCAGCGCTCTCCCCAGCCCGGGTCGGGTGCTTCTGCGGTCCTTCGGCCAGCACGCACAACCCTCCCGAACCCGACCTCGTCGCCAACCTCGATCGCGTGGGCCTTGCAGTAGCCGCCGCAGACCTCGATGACGGCCGAGGCGAGGTTACCCCACTGGCCCTTGGCGCCTGGCTGCCGGTTGGCCGCGATCATCTTGATGCGACGGTCGCGCCCGATCCACACGATGTCGATCGGGAACTTGACCGCACCCATATGGAACGTCTCCTGCCGCTCGGCAGGACCATCGGGATGGAGGAACACCATACCGGCAGCGGGGTGAAGGCGCTCGCGACCCTGGAGTCCCACACGTCGTCCGCGTGGGCTCTTCACCACTTCGGCGGTGATCTCGCTGACGGGCTTGGGGTCGCCGGGATGGTAGAACCAGACGACCACGTGAGCGTCGGCAGAAGGGTGGGCCCACGACTGGGCCCACTTCTTCGTGGTCCCGTACTCGTCCGAGACGGCGGTCTCGCTGGGCTCGTGGTCGAACATGCTGTCCGAGGAGACCCGGTGGGTCTTGCCGTCGGCGACCACGTCCGCGTAGAAGTGGTTGCCGTAGTAGGTCTGCTCGACCTTCTGGACGGTCCCCTGCTTCGGGGTGAACGGCGACATCGAGCCCGCCAGGAACCAGACGGCGTCGCCTGTCTTGGGGCGCCTGCCCGTCTCGAAGTAGCTCTGGGCCACCTTGCCTGCGTGCGGGCGGGGATCTCGCTTGAGCATGTAGTAGGTCACGTGACCCGACCGTCCCGCCTCCAACAGCTCGGCCAACGTCCGGATCTTCACCCCGTTCGACTCGCCCAGGAACTCGTGGCGGCTGCCCCGCCCGTTGCACGTGACGCACGCACCCGAGTCATCGTAGCCCTGGTCGCCCTGCTCGCCCGTCCCCCCGCAGTCGGGGCATGGGACGATCTCGCCGACGACGGATATGTCCTGCGCGCGACGGCCCGCGTCCCGGTCGGGCGCCCCCAGCTTCAGCCCCTCCACCACCTTGGCGAGCGGCATGATGGTTGGGTTGCCCGACTCGTCCAGCAGGATGACGGCGTCGCCCTCGACCGTGTCGATCGTGTAGGGCGCGCCGTCGATCCATACGCGCGTGTCAGCCTGGTAGGGCTGGCCGTTCACGACCATGCGGCCCCGTTGAGCCCGTCGACCTTCGCGCGGGCGTCCCTCGTTCGGATCCCGCCCCTTCTCCTCGGCACAGGCGTCGCACAGGTACGCGCCGCCCCCCAGCTCCTCGGGCATCTCCTTGGAGGGGGCACCGCACATGGGGCAGGTCGGTTGCGCCTGGGCCTCGATGGCTAAGTCGACCCGGTGGGCCAGCCGCGCGGCTACCCGGCGGCCGATGTCGGTGTCGCCGCTATGCGGCCGTCTCGGATCGATGCTCATGGGTTACGTCCCTCCCGCCAAGACCTTCGCGATCTCGTCGACCGTCAGACCAAGCTCCCGGACGGCCGCGAGCAACTGGGCGCGCGCCTTCATCTGCTTGCGGCCCCGCACCTCGAACGCGTCGAGGATGGCGCGCAGGCCCGCGAGGTCCAGGTCGGCAAGGTACTCGTCGACCGACTTGGCGCGGGGCTTGGCCGCCGCCTTTGCCGCCGGCTTCACATGGGGCATGACCTCCTCGGGCATGGAGACACGCTTGACCTCGGGGATGGGCGCGGGCGGCGGAGGTGGTGGTGGCGGAGACGCGACCGGCTCGGGTGCCTTGGCGGCCTCGGGGACCGCGGCAGCCTGCTCGTCCATCGCGCGGGCGATCCGATCCTTGCGGCCTCGCTCGTACAGGGACGCCATACCGGCTTCCCGATCGCCCGCGACCCGCTGTTCGACGGCCTGCCGTTCGGCCAGCCGGGCCGCCTGAACATCCTGGGCATGATGCTGCCTCGCCGTCTTGCGGTCGAGCCGGGCCTGCCGGCGAACCGCCTCGGCCGCCGCCTTCTCGGCCTCCGCCTTCCTGTCCAGCTCGGCGGCGATCTCCGGGATGGCAGCGTGGGCACCGAAGTCGAGATCGCGGATCTCGACCGCCCCGATCGAGATGTACTGGATGAGCGAGAGGTCCGCGCGCGCGGCTCCTTCGTCCCGGTAGTAGTCGGTCAGGCGGATGGCACGGCCGGGAGGTAGCCGGTACACCCGTGTCGCCACGACGTTGTGCGACACGTTGATGATCGCAAGGTTACCCATCGCTTCACCTCAGTTCAGGGGACCTGCTACTCGCGTTGCTTCCGCGTCTCCCTGCTCGTCACCATCGAGACGGATGGGACGGCAGCGGGCGCCGAGACCTTGGCCGCCTCCTTGACCTTGAGGCGATAGGCCAGGATCTTCTCGACCCGAAGGGGCTCGGGGTCGTTCTCGTTGAACAGGGGCCCGACGTTCCCCACCTTCGAGGCGACCTCCCGCTCGTACACCTTGAGCCGGCCGGCCTGCTGGAGGGCCCGGACGTCTTCGTTGGCCTTGGCGGCGTCGAGGTCGACGGTGCCGCCGGCCCCGCGAAAGACCTCGCGGACCGGCCGGACGGACCCGGGCCGGATCCCCTCCGCCCGCACGATCGCGCCGTCGGCCGCCCGGATCTTGATCGACAGGAACCCGCCCGAGACGTTCTCGAACACCCACTGCTTGGTCGTCGCCATCGTCCTCTCCTACTCGGTTGCCTCGGCCGATGAGAACTGCGGGGCCGCCTGCTCTGATGTCTGGAACGACACGGTAGCGACGCCACCGTCCTCGTCGAAGTCTTCGATGCGGGGGTCAGCGATCGTCCCCCAGTTGCGGGTCCCAGCGTCGTGCCCGATGTCCTTCTCGTTCGACACCTCGCGGACCACGTAGCTGCGGACCTGCTGGCGGACCCCCTCGGTCGACATGCCCGCGACCTGCTCGGGGTCCCAGGACACGTCCCAGACGACGCGGTCGCCGTCGCCCCGCTCGTTCGAGCGGTCGAACGTCATGCCCGCGGCGGCCGGGGGCATCCCGATCGGCTGGGCGGTGCGACGGCCCGCTCGCGGGTCATGTCCTGGGTCATCCGAGACGTTCGACCAGCCGGGGGGCTCTGCCGGGAAGTTCTTGCCCTCCCGAACGCACTGCGCACACATCGGCCCTCCAGAGGGGTCTTCCCGTCCAAACAAAGGCGGCCCCATCGGAGCCCCACACGACCGACAGACCCGCTCCTGCTCCTGTGCGCGCCGCGAACCCGCCAGCTCGGCCGCGAACGCGCGAAGGGCCGAGCGTCCTGCATCCTGCTCCTCGCCCCCACCTTCGTCACGATCGTCTTCTCGGAGGTCGTCCTCACTCGCGCTCGCCCCGCATTCGGGGCACTGGAGAACACGAAGGCCCCACTGCCCCTGCCCGTACTGACCTTCCGGCGTCGCGTCGAACTCGTCATCGTCAGCCGTGTAGCTGCACGCGGGGCATTCGATGATGTGCTGGGCTTGCTTGCGTCGCTCGGCACCCTTCGGATGCCGTTCGTCCCACGCGTGCGTCTTCTGCTCGGTCCCGCCCCACTCCGACTCATCGAACAGGTCGGCCTCGTCGGGCCGGTTGGCTGGTGCGACCGGGCTGTTGAGCGGTTGGTCGTCCGCACCCCACTCGGCGCGGGGCACGTCATCCAGGTTGGTGTCGGCGAGGTAGCGGGCGTACGCGGCGAGGATGCGGCGGGCCCTGGGGCTCGCGCGACCACGCGCCGCCCTGGCGGCCAGGTTGGCCCCCTTGGTCATCAGGTGGTAGTTGCCGTGGTCCGAGAGGAACCAGACGTCCGGGTAGAACGACTGGCGGGCCATCTCCTCTTCGAGAGCGGCCCACATCTCCTCGGTGTTGGCGCCAGCGGGCACTTCGCACACGACTCTGCCGGTTCCACCGACCTCGTAGAACCGCTCGTGATCCTCGGTGCCCCAGTCGCCTTCCTGGGGCTCACCTTCGCCCTCCTGGGCCCGCCGGCCACCCTTGTCGTAGCCGCCGAGTGCCGGATGACAGGAGCAATCGCAGGGCCACTCGCACGCATCGAGCGCCTTCTCCCATGCCTGCCAAGTGTCGGGGCCGTCGTACGTGTGGCAGGGGCACGAGCAGTCTCCCGTCTTGCACCGGTTGACCGCCTTCTCCATCTTGCCGGCCGACCACTCGGCCTGGCGACAGCTCCGGCTTCCCCGCTCGGGACCCGAGTTGGCCGCGCGGCTTCGCCGGCGTCGCGCGCTCGTGGGCATGGGCGCCGTGCTGGTCTCGGCCCACGCCTGCGCCTCGACATCCTGGCCGGGCTGGCCAGGCTGAGGCTGCTGGGGCGGGGCCTGCTGGCCGTTGGCCGGCAGGTCGGTGGCCTGTTGGTCGGGCTGCGTCTTCGTCAGCCCCATCTCGTTCAGCTCGCGATGGATCCGAACGAGGTCGTCAACGCCGTCCGCCTCGACCTCCCTGCTGAACTTCCCGTCCGAGTCCCACACCTCCTTCGTCTTGGAGTGGGGGCCCCTGCCGGCCGGCCCGTCCTTGCCCGGTTGTTCGGGCGCGGGCGCCATCTGGTCGACCGGGGGCTTCTCGGGGGCGATCGGGTTCTGCTGGGCGTGCATCGGCAGCTTGGCGACACGGAAGCCCTGACCGAACCGCTTGGCTGCCAGCACGACGCACGTGCCGCAGAGTGGAAGGGGGTTGCCAGCCGCCAGACCTCGGATCCGGTACACGCCGATCGCCGCGACGATCTTGTGGTCGTGCCGGCACCCCCAGCACGGAACGTTCGGCTCACCTGGAGGCTGCCGGCTCGCGCGCTTGCCACACTGATGCTTCCCGCCACACGCCCCACACATCGACTCGCTGCACCCAGGGCAGGACCACTCGGGTCGATCCTCGGAGTACGCGGCCCCGCACTTCGGGCAGGTCGACTGGGCGGTCCGGCGGCTCGCCTGCTTGACCTCCTCGAACATCTCGCGGTTGCCGCAGTCGGGGCAGCCGGAGGGGTCGAACGTGGCGTGAGGTGCGGTCTTCCCGCACTTCAGGCACTTGATCACGACCTTCGCGAGATCGACCTGCGCGTGGACGCGGTCCGGGTGGCCCTCGGGGACGGCCTGACGGGCTTCCTTCTCCCTTGGATCGTGGTGGAATGTCGTGCGACACGCGCGGCACAACGACGTGACGTTGCTGATGGGATCGACATCCGACGATCCGCAGTCAGGGCACTTGTCGCTCGGGGTTCCTGCCCCGCTCCACGCGGCCTTCGGCTCACCCGTTCCCTCGGCCGGCTCGTCGGCAACGGGGTAACCGTCGGGCGGGGGTTCGCGGGTGACGGGCGGGGCGGCGGCCGACTTGACCATCGAGGTCTCGTTCCACCACTTCTGCCCACCGCCGTCTTCCTGCACCTTCCACTTCCACGTGCCTGCGTTGTCGTCCCACTGGGGGCCGTACGACACCTGGCCCGCGCCTGAGCCATCGTCCCGCTGAACGCGGTCGCCCAACTGGAACTGGGGCTCGGGGGCATCGCCCTCGGGAGTACCGGGCGGGAAGCCGGAGGCACCTTCGTGCTCGCCACTCTCGATCGGGTCGGGGAACTGGGCGCCACACGCCGAGCACGCGAGCGTGAGGTCGTCGACCGAGTAGGTGTCGGTCGCGCCGCACTCGGGGCACGTGGCCGCCTGCGCGACCCGCGCGGCACCTTCGTGCTCCCCATGTCCACTCGGCGAGAGCTTCTTCCACTCGGTGTAGCGGTCGCTACTCAGCTCCGCGTAGTCCTTGCAACCGTCACAGAAGTAGGAGCCGTCTTCGGGGTTCTGCCAAGCAGGCTTCTCCCCACACCTCCAGCACACATCCGGGGAACCGAGGTCACCCTGCGCGACCCGCGCGACATCCGCGACCGCGCCAAACCGGTCGCCATGGACGGCCAGGCGGATCAACTGCTTGCCGATCCGTTCGGCCGTTGGTCCGGTCATCGCCTCCCTGGCACGTGCGTGCCGGTGGGAGGCGGCCTGCTGGAACTTGTCGTCTGTGATGCGCGCCATTGTGCCGTCTCCTCTACCGCGCGAACCCGCCCTTGAGGGCCCGGCGGATGACCTCTTGCTTGCTCGCCCGCTTGCTCGACGGCTCGATCTTGGGGGCGAGGTCGCGGGGCAGTTCGTCTGGGTCGCCCCCCGACATCTCGGTCGACGGGAGCGACGTGCCCGGCTGGTCCCAGCCCTGCTGGATGACGGTCGGGTCCCGGAACCCTTCCTCTTCGTTGACCCCGCCCCCCATGTTGGTGTCGGAGCCCTTGGTGCCGGCCTGGTCGAGGCCATCGACCTGCTCGTTGATCGAGCCGGGTTCGATGGCGGTCACGTCTTCGTCGGCGCCGCTCCCCTCACCGACCGGATGCTTGGCGGCCGGCGGTTTGACCGCATCGGGCTGCTGGGGGTTGACGGTCGGGGAGAACTGGCCTGTCTTGGGTGGGGTGCCCTGCTCGAAGACGTTCGGCTCGCGCGTGATGTAGCCGGAGCCTCCGCACGCATCGCAGCCGTCTCCGTCACAGCTCTCGCAGAGCCGCTCCCTCGGGATGATGTCGCCGCCCGGAGACCGCTGGATACCGAACGACTGGTCCATCTGCTGGGTCCAGTCGGTCCCCATCTCCGCCTGAGCGCGCCGACTCGCCTCCTCCGACAGCCCCAGGCACTTGGCGCACACCCATTCGCCCGTCGTGTTGTCGAGGACGAGCCGCTTGGTGATGGTGGCGCCGCAACGCGGGCACGTCTCGGGGTACTGCTTCTTGGCAGGCGCGTCCTCGACCGACTGGGCGAAGAATTCGATCGCCGCCGTCATCCGGCGGAGCGGCCAGGCCATCGGGGGGATCTCGGCGCCCGTCAGCTCGACCTGGTCGCGACCCTGACGGTTCACGATCGCGATCGAGTACCCGCGGGTCGCGATCCGCTTGCCCGCCAGTAGCTGGTCCTCGATGCGGGCGCGCGAAACGAGCAAGCCCGAGCCGTGGATCATCGGAGGGGGCGGGGGGGCGGCCACCGGGTTGCTGGCCGCCTCTTCGAGCCCGTGGGTCCCGCCCGCAACCGTCTCTTCGATGTGCTCCAGGCTGCTGAGCGCGGTCTCCAAGATGTGCTCGACGTCCTCGACTTCCGACTCGACTGTCTCGTCCTGCCCGCGCCTTCGACCGCCTTCGTGCTCCATCTCGTCCTCCGGCTCTTCCTCTCGAATGTCGTAGAACGCGCGCCACTCGGCCTCGATGTTCGGATCGCCCTGCTGGTCCGCCAACATCTCCTTGACCGCGCGATACCCCTCATCGGTCAAGGGGTTCTCCAGGAACTCGTGGCAGTGGTCGCAGTGCTGGGGGGAATCGGCCTCACCGCCGCCGTCCGGGTATGGGCCCTTCGGGAACTCGTCGGAGTCGTAGCCGTATTCGTCGTCGGGGTCGGCGGGCGCTTGGCCCTGCGCGGTCAGGTCCTGCCGGACCTTGTCGCCGCAGTCCTCGCAGAGGAGAGCAGCCTGATAGATGTACACGTCGGTCATTGCCGTCTCCTCAGATCCACTCGAAGCCCAGCGTCCCCATGATGCTGCTCGCCAGGCTGCCCGTTTCGTCCCCGCCGTCATCCGCGAGCTGCTTGACTATCGCGTAGAGGTCGTCGGACGACATCCCGTCGTACCACTCGACTCCCGCTTGCTCGGCGGCACGCGCGTCCGATCCGCGCAGATCCATCTGGTACCGTCCGCTCGGGACCTCCCGATCGAACGCCGCCTCGAACGCTTCCTTCGACGGCATCGTTCCGAACGTCATGGACTCGGCAGCCTTGCGACCCGTCTTGCCGTACTGCGCTTGCGTCCCGCTCCCCCCGCACTCGCCGCAGTCGCCCTCACCACCACATTCGGAGCAACCCTCGTCCGACAGGGCCGTGTCATAGTCGAACCCGCCGTCACACGAGGGGCACGCGCCCGTCCCGTGGCAGTTCTCGCAGGGGAAGTCGTCGGGGTCGGCGGCCGGCTCGCCAGGAAGGTCGTCGGGGTCGGCGCCCTGTGCCTGCTTGCCCTTCGCGACCGCCTCGCGCCGCACCTCTTCCATGAAGCCGAACAGCTCCGACTTGATCCGGTTGACCTGGGCGAGCGAGAGGGCCGCGCGCGGCCCGTTGATCCGACGGTCCAGCTCGGCGGCGATCTGGTCGGCCTGCTCGAACGTCATGCCGCGCTTCCGCGCTTCCGCCCGCACCTCCGCGTCAGCCTGGTCGAGATCGATCTGGTCGGGCTGCTGGGGGTTGATGGCCGGCTTGAACTCGGGCTCGGTGGGCTTGTCGCTCGCGCGGCGCCCCTGCCTGGAAAGCATCTCCTCGCACTTGTCCCGGATGTCGCGATCCTCTCCACGAGAGAACGATTCGGATGTCATGTCGCTGAGGGAGTCGAGCACGAACTTGGCGAACGGAGTGCCGAGCTGTTCAGCTCGATCGCGGATCGGTCGATCCTCTCCGCGGGAGAACGCTTCGGATGTCATGTCGTTGAGCCGGTCGAGCACGAACTTGGCGAACTCGGTGTCATCGTCCGTCTGAGCCCTTCGCCGTCCCCCCTTCACGACCTTGTCGGCGTCGACCGCATCCTCCCCGACCTGCTCGTTGACATCGGGGTGGAGTTCCCCTTCGCCCGCGTCCGACGCGCCGGCCGCTTGAAGCTCACGCGCGCAGATCGTCGCGACCACACAGCGCGCCCCTTTCTTCGGCCGGTACCCGCAACCCGCGCACACCCCATCCACGTCCATGCCACACGCGCATGGCTCGCCCGGCCGGCACTTCTCCCCGCACGCCGGGCACTTCGGCTTGGCGGCGCTCGTGCTGTTCAGAAGCCGATCGCTCTCAGCCTCCTCCTCTTCGGGTGACAGGGGCGCATCCCGCTCGGCCTCGGCCGCTTCGTACGCGCCCTTGCAGTCTCGGCAGATGAACACGTTGCCACCCGCGCCCCCGGCGATCGGGTAGACGTAGACGCCCTCCTCGTTCGGGTTGCCGCACCAGTCGCAGCCGCTCGGGCCCGGTCGGAACTCGGGCTCGGTCTGCGCGCGGCGCTCGCCACCTTCCAGGTCGGCCGTCACGGCCATGTAGTCGGGCTTGCAGGCCGCGCAGATGAACGCGGACCCGACCGCCCGGCTGGCCATCAGGTAGACGCCCGCCTCCACCACGTTGCCGCACCAGTCGCAGCCGCTCGGGCCCGGCCGGAACACGAGCTTGGCGCGCCGGCGCGACCCCTTCTTCTCGCTGATGGTCCACGCGACCGCCCACGCGTTCTCGATGTCGCCCGCCTTCTCCTTCTGGAGCAACTCCTTCATGGTCGCGTCCGAGACGTTGGGCGGCTTGACGGCGTCGACCCCGACGGCGCCTTCGACCTCCTCGGGGCCACCGTTGCCCGCGGGCTCCTCGCCGGCCGGCCGCGAGAACTGGGCGCCGCAGTTGCGGCAGCGCAGATGGCGCAGGTCGCCCAGCACGCCCAGCTCGACGAGGGGGCCGCCGCACATCTGGCAAGCATCGCCCTCGGGCAAATCGTCGTCCGCCTGCCCCTTCTTCTTCGGCCGGTACCCGCAGCCCGCTTCGACTTCCTGGTCGTCCGCGCCCGTCCAGTGCTCGCCGGCCGCGCCCCCACTCCCGACGCAACGGGGGCACATCCCGAGTTCCATCGCGGACGAGCAGTAGTCGCAGCCCTTCCCCTGACACTTCGGACAGGTACCAGCCCCCTTGCAAAGCGGGCAGGTCTCGTCCTGCGCGCGACGCCGCTCCTTCTGTGCTACACCCACCGCAGCAAGGGCAGCTCGACGCCCTACGAGTCGAGACACGCACGCGAGGATGAACGACCTGGCCCGCTGGCTCCTGACGTCTGCGCCGCCAAGTCCGTTGTCCTCGATGGCGTCGTTGTAGTCGTCCTGCGTCTTGACCTGAGCGGCGATCTGGCGGAGCCGCCGGGTGTCGAGCGTGTGGAACCCACCACCAGCGAGATCGTTGTCGAAGAGGGTCCTGACGGTCGAGCGTGGGTACTCGCCCACGAAATGGGCGCGGAGGCGCGCGAGGTCCGCGACGGTCAAGACGCCGTCCTTGTCCGCTTCCCAGACCTTCGCGATGTGGAGGGCGGCCCGGCGGAGCCCGAAGTCCTGGGGGGCCGCGTGGCTCACGGACGCAGCCGTGCGAGCCGCCTCGAACTTCGAGATGGCAGGCGCGTCGTTGGCAAGCAGGTCGGCCGCGCGAGCCTCGGCGATTCGTCGCCGTACCACCTCGACGTGCGGGGTGGAGAACCGCCCGCGCGCACCCTGCGCCTTCCGTTCGAGAGCGTCGCCCTCCTGCTCGGCCCTCTTGAGGAGCCGCTGGCCCAGCCGTGAGGCGATGAGCCGGTCGAAGTTGGAGTTGCCGCCGAGCAGGCGGTACAGGTCTTTCGTGTCCACGCGCGACCTCCTACGACGACGACTTCCCAGACCCAGTTTTTTGGTTGGTCTTTCGACCTGTCGCCGTAGTCGCGCGGTCTCGACTTGTAAGGCGTCGAGCTGCCCCTACCAGCAGGAAACGACCCGGGTTGGGAAGGTAGCGTGGCAGCTACCAGGTAGGACTGTCAAGCACTATCGAATTTTAGCGCTCGACTTCCCAGACGATTCAGGCGGCGCGGGGGCCGGGCTCAGGGACAGAGGGCTCGGGGGTGCTGGCGGCGGCCGAGTCGACCAACCGCTCGACCGCCCTGGCCGCCTCGGCGTCGGCGGGCCGGCAGACCGTGAAGGCCGCGCGCGTCGTCTCCGCGATGATCTCGTCCAGCTCGACGCCGGCGATGTGCCACGAGGCGAGCGCAAGTTCCAGCCGGTCGACCACCTCGGCAAGTCGCTCGCGCGCGAGCCGCATGTGCCGCAGGGCCGTCACGTGGTCGCGCATGTCGTTCTTGGCGACGAGTGCCGAGCAAACAACCCGAAAGAACTGGACGCGGCTCGCGTGCGCCTGGCAGACGGGCGGGTCGAGGTCGTCCTTCATGACCATCGCGAACCGCTCGAACCGGCCCAGGTCAGTCGGGGCAGGATCCCGCTTCGGTTCGTCCATCCTGTTGCTCCCTCGTGTGCGCGACCTTGACGACGAGCTTGCGAGCCGGTCGGGCGAGCCGGCCGATCGTCACGCGCGCGACCGCTTCTTCGCTCCGGTACGCGAACCCCGTGAGGCCCGCGAGCACCCGGGCGGTGATGCGGGCGGCGTCGCCCGGCCCCATCGTCCCGTGGACTTCGACCGCCACCGCGACGTCCCCACCGATCCTCCAGGTCGCGTCGGCGAACGCGCGGGCCGCCCACGCGTTCACTTCGTCCTCGGTGAGCGAGAACCACGGGCCCTTGTGCTTGGGCGCCGCCCCTCCTCGATACGGGACATCGAACTGGATCTCCATCGCGCCCCCGAGTCTACGTCAGACGAGGCCCGCCTCGTACTCCGCGATCCACGCGGGCAACTCCCGGTATTCCACGGGGCGACCCGCCCGCGTGGCCGCGTCGATCCCCATCGTCATCCCGTCGGTGATGCCGAGGTCTTCGTACACGACCGTCACGTCCGCCTTCATGCCCCACGCGAGTCCCGCCACGATCCCCAGCTCCCGATCCTCGGGCTTGAGGTCGTCGAGGAGGCCGGGCTGATCGAAGTGGACGAGCGACGAGTAGGGCGCCTCCCCGCGCGCCAGGCAGTCGCGGCACGCCGCAAACGCGTACCGGCGGTTGCGACGCCGGGCCTCAGCATCGGGCCCGGCGCACGGCGATTCAACGAGCACGAGTCGCACGGGCTACTCGCGCACGAACACAACGACCGCGGGCTCACCCGCCTTGAACCGCTCATCCTTCGGGCCCCCGAACTGCTCCTTGATCGTTGTCTTCGCCACCTTCTCGCTCGCGAAGAACCCGATCGCCTCGGCGTCCCCGGTCACGACCCCGTCGGTGTCGAGGAGCTGGCGGGTGGCCCGCTTGACCCGCTCGTCCTTGAAGGCGCCCGTCTCCGGGTCGCTCGTTTCCTCGGTGTCGTACGCCTCGATCGCAAACACTCGCTCGATCTTCTTGGCCATCATCCATTCCTTTCTCTCGTGGTACTGCTCATCGGACCTTCTCGCGCGACTCCGGCGGCTTCGTCGACTCGACTGCCTTGTCGGCCGCATCCTTCATGGCGTCGATGCACCGCAGACTGCACATCGGCTTCTCGCCCCTCGGCGTCATGACCTTCAGGCGGGCGGCCCCCACGTACGACATTGGCTTCTCACACCAGAAACACGTTGCCATCACTCAACCTCCAGGAAGTCGCCCGGATCCGCCAACTTGGCGAGAAGCGCTTTCACACCCTCACCACCAGGTAATACGGCAAGAAGCAACTGCCGCTCCGTCCTGCTAAGCCGCACGCTGTAGAGCGAATGCTCCTCGAACACGGCCCACGTCTTCGGCCACAGGACCCGACAGATTCGCCCAATCGCCTGGGCGTACAGGCGCGTCTCCCACTGGACGTCCGGCCGGAGCCGCAGGTTCAAGAACTTGAGCCAGTTGAGCAGGCACGCCTTGAGCCGCAGCTTGGTGTACTGGTTGAGGGGCAGGTGGATGCGGGCCAACTCGCTGGCCATCCCGGTCGCGACCGCCTCTTCGTAGACCACGCGAGCGTGTCGAGCTTCGCCGGCCCACCGACCGCTCCACTCGCGTTGCTGTTCCTCGGCAAGCGGCTCGCTCGATCCCTGCTTGTTGGCCGTCCCCTTCTTCCGGACGCGGTCGGCGGCCGGGATGTAGAAGAGGTCGGGCATGGTCGAGTACCGGCCCGAGAACTCGTTGCGAGTCGTGTGGGCGTGCATCGTCTCGTCGATCGTCTCGATGACCTCGATGATGGTCTCGTCCCGCGCGACAGTCCGGTGGCGGTCGATCTGCCGGAGGCAGAAGATCGGGAGCTGAAGCTCGACGACCAGCTCGCACTGCTCGAACGGGGTGGTGTGCAGGTCACGCCAGAGCCGCTCGCGAAGCCGGTCGTCCGCCTCGACGTCCACGCCCGTCTCCTTGTCGGTCGACATGCGAGCCGCTTCGAGCGGAGTCAGGTCGTTGCCCATGTGGTTGACGTAGCGGACGTAGCCGTGGTCCAACATCTTGTGCTCGATCAGGAGGGGCTCGCCCTTCGCCTGCGTGCCAGCCGCAAGCAACCGATGAAGCTGATCGGCGTGCTCACCCATCATGACGGTCTCCTCGACAGCCTGGTCTGCCACTCGTCCTCCCTGGCAGCGTTGAGCGCGACCACCAAGAAGAGGGCGGACTTCGGCTCGCCCTCGTCCGTGAACCACGCACATCGCACCTGCTCGGTCGGAACCGCCGAGACGTTCTCGCCCGTCCGGTCCATGAACGACAGGACCGTCATGGCCGGCCCTCCACTCTTGAGCCTGACGACGTGCCCGACCTTCATCCCGACACCTCCGCCTTCTTCCACTTGGGGTGTTTGGTTGCGACGTGACGCTGCAAGTTGGCGAAGTGCCTGTGGCAACACGGGCACACCCCGTTCGCGACCCGCTCCTGGAGGGCGCGGTAGCGGCCCCGGTGGATCGCCGCGCTCCGGGATGCCGAGTCGGCCACCTGCCGGGCGAACCGCGCCCGCTCGCGCTCGCGCGCAAGCTCCTGCTCCTTGGCGGCCAGCTCCTTCCTGAGCTGGTCGGCTGTCGTGACGGTGAAGTGCTGGTCGTGGCCGTTCGGGCAGAAGAACATGCGGGCCGAGTCCTCCCGGAGCTTCTGGAGCAGGTGGACCGGCATGGCGAACTCGACGCCGCACCGACAGCACGTGACTGATTCGAGCTGGTGGTAGAAGCTGAGGCAGGCACCCATGGCCCACCCTGTCTAGCCCGCTGGGCTTCCTTCTGTCAAGCGAAAGCGTCGGCCACGACCAACCCGATCGGCCCTGCCCCGGGCCTTGGGACAACGAGCATCCTGGCCGTTTCGTCGGGCCTGGCGACCCGATAGACCTCCTGCTCGGCCCGTTCGGTCGTCTCCCGCAGGAACGCGCCAGCCTCGTCGAACAGGCGAACCGTCTGGAACTCGACCGCGCAGAAGCGCCCGCTCGCGCGGGGCTCGTAGATGGTGTGGCGGTCACGCGTTCGGATCGTTGCGGTCCGCTCGCCAACCTTGAGGTTGATCGTCTCCCTGATTCGCATGGGGGCGACCTCCTAGCACGGCTACCCCGGAATGCGCCACACCTTCTCTGTAGGCTCGACCAACGTGTCGACCGAGAGATCGCCGAGCGTCGCGGCCTCCGCCCTCACGCCCCGAAGGAACGCGTCGACCAACTCGCGTGACCCGAACGCCTCGCGCCACTCACCCGTCTCGTTCGTGACGACGACCTCGTAGATGGTGATGGGTGGGTCGAGCGGCACCTTGGTCGTCAGGATCTCGATCTTCATGCCCCTCGCCTCCTGTCGCCTAAGTGCCAGGTGATCGCCCAGTCGATGTCGCCCAACCGCTTGCGGGCCTCCCGGTTGTACAGGTAGAGGTCGCCCGGCTTGACA
>Ga0299915_10001047_pt1 | contig 20277 bp, 15 predicted proteins | sample RVTome_13_FD_200263 | JGI IMG/M metagenome (GOLD analysis project Ga0299915, IMG submission 200263) | Soil microbial communities from uranium-contaminated site in the Upper Colorado River Basin, Wyoming, United States - RVT92D227 (version 2) ... | reverse complement strand
TGGATGTTGGACGCCGCGTTAAAGGACCAGGATGAGAAAGAAAGTGTTGGCGTGAAAGAGAAAGTCGCATAGAATCTCAGTTAGGGGTAGCCATCCTACCTTCAACTGAGATCGGGGCAAGCTGTCAACGACCAGCAGCCTTTTCCTGATTTGGAAGATGCAGCCCGGACGCATGCTGTGTGTTTTGCTGCCGACCTTTCCGCCGAATCCGGCAGACCCGTGGCTGTCAGCGAGTTTGACAAACTGTTGTAGTTACGATGACAACCGCTGGCTTACAAAAGCAAAAATTATGCTCAAAAATCGGTCAGACTACGATTTTTCTCGCCTGACAGGCGAGACTGGGAGCTACGGCTGTGATTGTTGTGAAGGACGGTGGAGACAAAATGGAGACATAAACCCCTTGCGCACGAGAGAAGAGGGAATTGTGAGGTTCCTATAGGAGATTGAACTGTCTTACGTGCGCGCTCTACAGTTTCCCTGTTGTAACAACGAATGTTTTGGGCAGAATTGTTTGTCTTGTCACTGCGCTGCAGGTACAATCAGTAGTTGTTTATGACTTTCGGCGTGAGAATGTTCTTGTCAAAATAGTCTCGTGATCGAGGAAGATGTCTTTGGGCAACACTCAAAACGCTAAGCAAGACTCATTTGATGCTTCCTGCCTCATTCTTGGCTTTACAGGCTCTTTGGGTAGCGGATGTTCTTTTCTTGCTAACGGAGTTAAGGAGGTACTCCACAGTAAAGCCCACTACTATAAACTTTCTGACTGTCTGGAAGAAGAAGCGGATAAACGTCAGATCAAAAGAACTGTTATGAATTTGCAAACTCTCGGAAACGAGCTTCGCCGCAAGAGTGGCAGACTCTCCGTGCTGGTAGAAAGGTGCTTGGACAAGGTAAAGGCGGAAGATCGTGTGAAAAAATTCTCTCAAGATGAACACACGGTTGTTCTAATTGATGGAATCAAAAATGACGGGGAAGTTAAATCTCTTAGGCAGTTCCCAAATTTCTATCTAATCTCTGTTCATGCTGATAGAGAAACGCGGGAAAAGCGACTGGTTGGAGAAGAAGCTCTTTATCATAGATTTGATACCTCTGACCAGTTTCGGGATGCAGACAAACGGGATGAGGAGGAGGATATTCCTCATGGGCAACAGATCAAGAAGTGCAACTATTTGGCTGATATAATTATTAACAACAATGAGAACTTCTTGGAAACAAGGGAACGAGACAAGAATCAATTTATTCAAAAGTTCATAGATGATTATATCTATCCGATGCGTAAAGTGCGAAAAGGAGTGCCAGCTCACGACCGTCCACCGAAGGTGGAGGAGACTCTTATGACTATGGCTTATTGCGCAAGTAAGCAATCAAGTTGTCTTAAACGTAAGGTTGGGGCTGTTATAGCCCACATTAAAAAAATCAAGGATATTTACCCCCAGGCTTCAAAAGATCGTGCTGATAGGGACCTTCCTTTTCACATCCTATCTGTTGGTTACAATGATATCCCTGTAGGTAAGCCGTGCATTTTTTGTGAATGGAAGAAATGCTACAGGGACCATCTTCAAGAACAACATGCCAGCAAAATGAAGCATTGCCCAAACTGTGGCACCTCTCTGCCTTTTGAGATCATCTGCCCACACTGTGGAGCTATTAGCAAAGTCCGGACTTTAGAATGCTCGAAATGCGGCGGAGATGTGCTCGCCGACTACAAATGCGAGTGTTGTGAATGCGCAGTTTTCAGTCTATACTTGCCTGGGGAGGACGGAGTGCCGGGCAAACTCCTTGATATGTGTAGGGCCATGCACGCTGAGGAAAATGCGATTCTTGGCTTGCCTGAGATGAGCCAAATAAGTGTTGGACAGTTAGTGCTCTACACCACGACGTTTCCCTGCAACCTTTGTGCTAATAAAATTATTGCGGCAGGAATCAAAACCATATATTATGCTGAGCCTTATACAATGAAAGAATCGAAAGAATTGCTTGGGAAGTGCGGTGTAAATTTGATAAAATTTGAAGGAATCAAGAGTATCGCTTATTTTCGGCTGTACACATAAGGAGAATGCCAATGGGAAAGGGGAAAGCAAATAATTCAAACAAGACTGCGCTGCAACGTACGCCTGCTATTAGAAAGGAGAGCAAAGTGTCGGATGCACATAAATCTGGCATCATTTCTAATCCCGTGAAGGGTTTGAGCTTGACTTTATATCCCGTGTCAACGCAGTGCTCAAGCAGACTTAACTCAACAAGCTCGCCTGTATTAAAATGAGTCGGATCGAGGAAAACATTATCGAAGCCCAAATAAAATGTCAGGATATGCCTTCACGAGGACTATCACGAGTCTTGTCACAAGAGCCATAACCACCAGGAGTTCGCTTAACGTGAAGTGTTTACACGCGCTCGTTCAACGTTTGGAACGCAGCAACTTAAGAAAATAGTATTTATCCCTCGGCCCCCACTTTCCCCCTGAACTTATACAAATACCTTGTAGCCTGATCTTCAGGTGGTTTGGCACTATCAAGCTGCTCATGGACGAGACGTTCAAGACCGAAGGTCAACAGCTCAAAGTCAAGAAGCCAGTTATAAGAGCCAACGGTCGGATTCGGACCGACAACCGCCGGTTTACAAAACCGGAGCTCTACCATTGAGCTACGTTGGCACGGTAGAAGACAGAGGACAGAAAACTGAGGATAGAAATCAGTCATCCGTCCTCCGTCATCGGTCGTCCGTCTGGGCTGCTATACGGTATCGGCTGGATACACCCATGGCTTTCGATACTCGCGGCGGAGAAGTTTGTTGGCTTCCAGGTCGCCGATGACCTGTTCCTTTTGGCCATCCCATTTTACGCTACGCCCAATCTTGTAGGATAGCATACCCAATAGGCTCATATTTGTCGAGCGATGTACAGCCTCGATGTCAGATACCGGGCGATTGCCTGTCTCGATGGCAGCCAGAAAGTCCTCCCAGAGTTCCTTTATGTTCTGGTCGTCCGGCTGATGTAGCTGCGGGTCTTCGTGGATGACCTTTTCTCCTTTGCCGATGGGAAAGAACGTCCAGCCCTGCAGCCAGCCCATGTGGAAAGTGCCCTTGGTGCCATGGAAATAGCAGCCAACGTTCTCAGCCTTTTCCGCCGGGTTGCCTGCGAACTGGCGGTGCTCCCAGTAGACCGTGAAGTTCTCGAATTCGTAAGTAGCCACCTGATGGTCGGGTGCGTCACTGGTCTGATGTTCCTTTGTCAGGATGGGCGGGCCTTTGATTGGCCGGCCGCCCGCAGAATATACGGTCTTCGGCCATTTTTCGCCCGTGACCCACAGGATTTGGTCCATCCAGTGGACGCCCCAGTCGCCGAGCGTGCCGTTGGCGTAATCGAGGTAGCTGCGGAAGCCTCGCGGATGGATGCCGCCGCCCCAGGGATTATTCGGGTCGCCGTTGTAGGGTCGAAGCGGCCCAGGCCCGCACCACATATCCCAGTCCAGGCCCTTAGGCGGCTCAATATTTTTTCTTGGCTCTTCCGGGCCGCCGCCGTAAAGTACGAACGCGCGGATCATTCCGATTTTGCCGACGTTGCCGTCTTGGATGAACTTTCTGCCGGATACATTGTGGGGCGAGACCCGCCGGTGCGTCCCGACCTGAACGACACGCCCTGCGGCACGGGCGGCGTTTACCATAGCCCGGCCTTCCATAATGGTATGGCTGATGGGTTTTTCCACATACACGTGTGCGCCGCCCTTGACTGCCGCTATGGTACAAAGCGGATGCCAGTGATCGGGCGTGGCTACGATGGCAATATCCGGCTTTTCCTTCTGCAGCAGTTCCCGATAGTCTTTGTACTTTTTTGGTTTTTCGCCTGTGAGCTTTTCCATTTTTTCGGCAGCCGGGTCGAGGATGCGGCTATCCACGTCGCACATCGCGACCATTTTGCACTGGCCGCACTGGGCCGCTACGCCGGCGATATTCATGCCCCACCAGCCGCTGCCGATAAGGGCGGTCCGATACTTCTTGCCCTCACTTGCCCTTAGAATGTTGGGGAACCCTAACACTACGCTGGAGGCGATTGAGCTTTTCAGAAACGTTCGACGGTCAATGGCCATATCATATCTCCCTTAATAAAGAGTTGAAAAATTCTTGTCATGATGCTTAATTTAGCAGTGAGCCGGCCTAAGTCAAGCCGGAAGTCGGAAGACGGAAGACAGAAGGCAGAAGCCAGAGGACAGATTTCTGACTTCCGACCTCTGTCTTCTGAGCTCTTGAGAATGACAGATGGAGGTGAATTATGAGAACACTTTGTGCAGCTATATTACTTTTCGCGCCGATCATTGTGTTCGCATCGCTGCCCGGCGACCCGCAGGGCCAGAGCAGTCCGGCCGATAAAGCCTATTGGGTCGATGCTATGGCCGGGGTTCATCCAAGATTCACCGGCCAAAAGGGGACCTTCGCCCACTTCGGCGATTCGATCACGGTGACTCTGGCGTTCTGGACGCCGCTTCTATACCAGCGCAAAAACGCCCCGCAGGAAATGGAGCAGGCGTATCAGTTGGTTAAGGGCTACCTGCAAAAAGAGTGCTGGCGCGATTGGAAGGGCCCGCAATTCGGCAATGAAGGCGGGATGACTATTCGCTGGGCGCACGAGAATATCGACAAGTGGCTGCGGCGACTGAATCCGGAGGTGGCTCTAATTATGTTCGGCACAAACGACCTCAATTCGGTGCCGTTGCAGGAGTACCAAGATAAAACCCGCGAGGTTGTAAAGAGGTGCCTGGATAATGGCACGGTGGTAGTTCTCAGCACCATTCCACCATGTCACGGTTTTGTTGAGAAATCGGCGGCTTATGCTCAGGCGGTACGAGAAATCGCGCAGCAGATGAAAGTCCCGCTTATAGACTTTCATGCGGAAATTCTCAAACGGCGGCCGGATGACTGGGATGGTGCGCTCGAAAAGTTCGCCCGATATGAGGGCTACGATGTCCCGACTCTTCTAGCCCGTGACGGCATACATCCGAGCCATCCCCAAAAGTACGGCGATGATTACTCGCCGGAAGCGATTGGCTGTTGCGGCTATTCACTGCGCAATTACCTGGCCTTGATGAAATACGCTGAGGTGCTCAAAAGGCTAAATATGGTTGCGACCGCGCAAGGCAACAATGGCTCGGGGGAAAGCAAACCGGACACTGCCGCTCCAATAAGTTCGCCCAGCCAGGCGTGGTTTCCCAAGGCCCGGGTGCTTCCGCCGCCCACAGGCCTGACGATAAAGGTCTCGAATGTGCAGCAGTTAATTAGGGCGCTTGATGAGATAGAGCCTGGCGGAACAATTCTGCTTGCCGACGGCCATTACATGATGTCTCGCTATATCGAAATCAAGACCGACAAGGTGACACTGCGCGGAGCTTCAGGAGATCCTGGGCGCGTGATTATCGACGGCGCCAACAGCCAACACGGCGAACTTATTGGTCTACGCAGATGCTCCGGCGTTACCATCGCTGACCTGACTATCCAGAACGCCCGACACAACGGATTCAAGATCAACTCCGAAACCAATGTCCAGGAGCTGACCATTTACAATTGTGTAATTCACAACATCTGGCAGCGGGGCGTCAAATCCGTTAGAGTTCCGCAAGCTGATCGCGAGCGGCTGCGGCCGAAGCGCTGCCGGGTGCAGTATTGTCTGTTTTACAACGACCGGCCAAAGCGCCTTGCGGACGACCCGGGCGATATCGCCAACGGAAACTACATCGGCGGCATCGATATAATGTACGCTGCCGATTGGGTGATAAGTGACAATGTGTTTATTAACATTCAGGGCGCCACGCGAGAGGCACGCGGAGCCATTTTTATCTGGCATGAATCGCAAGACTGCGTTATTGAACGCAATATTATTATTGATTGTGATGCCGGCATTTGTCTGGGCAATCCCTACCGTCCGCAGGATACGCCCTACCATTGCCTGCGCTGTACGGCCCGTAACAATTTCATTACCAGGGCGCCGGAGGGCGGCATTGTCACCGTCTATACACAGAACTGTAAAGTCCTGCACAATACCATTTATGAGCCGGACAGTCGTCTGGGCCGGCTGATTCGCCTGGTTTATGACAACGAGGGCCTGGTGGTGGCCAACAATCTTCTTAGCGGCCCGGAAATCAGGAACGAATCGGCCAGCCAGATCGTCTTTGTCAACAATCTGGCCAAAGACCTGACCGCCGTTTTCACTGACCCGGCGCGAGGCGATCTGCATCTGACTGCCGAGGCTGCTGGCGTTATCGACAAAGCCAAGCCCCTGCCCGACGTGCCCACCGATATAGACAGGCAACCGCGAGGTCCAAGACCTGATATAGGAGCGGACGAGTTTGTTCCATAAGTAGTGACATGCCCGGACAGAAAATGGGCAGAAAATCACTTGGCATCGTCTGTCCGGTTTAGGTATCATTTGGAGACAAACTTTTTAACCACGGTTCATTAAGGAGACTTTGCGATGAGAAACACTCATACCTTTTTGGCCATCGGCATTGTGACAACAGCGTTGTTGGCCGGCAACACAACTATCTTGTGGGCTGCGGAGGCAGGATTCAAGCCCTTGTTTCCGGGCGACAGTCTGCAAGGCTGGAAGGTCAGCGACTGGTCCAACATAAACGCGCCGCAAAACGTTCAAGGCACGCCCTGGAGGATCGAAAACGGCGTTCTGTACGGCCTGAACAAACGTACCTGGATTATCTCGCCAGGGGAGTATAGCGACTTCGTTCTGAAGCTCGAATCTAAAATCGGTAAGGGCGCCAATGGCGGCATCGGCCTGCGTTTCCCGCTCGATGGCGACCCAGCCTATACGGCGATGGAGCTTCAAGTAGTTGACCACGACGTTTACTACGGAGGCAAATCCGCGCCGCAGCAGCGAACGGCCTCTATTTACGATGAGATTGCTGCAAGCCCCGAGGTTACTAAGCCGCCCGGCCAGTGGAACGCCTGGGAAATCACCGCCAAAGGCAGCCACGTAATCGTCGTTCTTAATGGGCAAAAAGTGATTGATGCAGATTTATCTCGTGAAACCAAAGCCAGGCAGCAGAAAGGGCCGGCTCTGGCCCAACGTCCCCTCAAAGGCCATATCGGTTTTCAGAACCTTAACGGTGAAATCACGCTGCGAAATATTATGATCAAAGAACTTGGCCCTGCGCAAGCAGTGGAAGGATTTGTGCCGCTATTTAACGGGAGGAATCTGGATGGCTGGGTGAATGTCAACTGTGCGCCGGAAACCTGGCAGGTAAAAGACGGCATAATCGTGTGCAGCGGAATCCCAACGGGCGTTTTGCGGACTGAGAAGCAATACGAAAACTATATTCTGGAGCTCGAATGGCGTCATATCAAAGAAGGTGGCAACGCCGGCTTGTTCATTCACTCCGACCCGTTACCGGCACCAGGACAGCCTTTCACTCGTTCCATTGAGGTGCAGATAATGGATGGGCGCGATACGGAAAATTACACCAGCCATGGTGATGTATTTGCGATTCACGGCGCCACGATGAGGCCGGACAAACCCCATCCGGGCGGCTGGATGCGCTCCCTGCCCAGCGAGCGACGATGCAAGCCGGCAGGGCAGTGGAACCATTATCAGCTCGAAAGTCGAGACGGCACGGTTTCCCTGGCGGTCAATGGCAAAGTGGTCACTCGCGGCTACGACCTCAAGCCGCGCAAGGGATATATCTGTCTCGAATCCGAGGGCAGCGAGGTGCATTTCCGCGACATCCGCATCCGCGAGCTACCCGATTCCAATCCGCCTGCTGATGTGGTGGCGGAGAAAGCCGACGGATTTCGCTCGCTTTATAACGGCCTGGACCTTCGTGGCTGGAAACAGGAGCCGGGCCATAAAGGTCACTGGCAGGGGAAGGACTGGATTCTCGACTATGACGGCAAGAGCGAAGCGGGCGACAAAAATCTCTGGACCGAGCAAGAATTCGGCAACTTCGCGCTTATCGTTGATTGGCGGCTGCCGGCCGAACCTAAGATTGACAACGTGCCGGTCGTCCTGCCGGATGGCTCGGAGGCTGCCGATTCACAAGGCAAACCATTGACTGTCGCTGTACTTGACGCAGGCGACAGCGGCATCTATCTTCGCGGAACTTCCAAGAGTCAGCTCAACATCTGGAATTGGCCGGTCGGCTCTGGTGAAATCTGGGGCTACCGAACCGACAAGAATATGCCGCCGGAAGTGCGAAAGGCCGCAACGCCCATCCTGAACGCTGACAATCCGCCGGGTCAGTGGAACCGCTTCGAGATTACTGCCGTCGGCGAGCGTGTCACCGTGAAAGTAAACGGCAAAACCGTGATTCGCCAGGCCGAGCTTCCCGGCCTCCCGAAGCGCGGGGCCATTGCTCTGCAACATCACGGCGACCCGGTGCAGTTCGCCAACATTTTCATCAAGGAGCTCGATAAGAAATGAAAAATTCAAATTTCAAATATCAAAAAGCAGTGTTGAACATTTTTGCGATTTACTTTTTGATTCTTAATTTTTCGCTCGGTGCTGCGGCTCAAGAAAAGGTTTTCCGCATCGGAATGATTGGCCTGGATACCTCGCACGTTACTGCCTTTAGCAAGCTGATCAACGACCCGGCGAAGAACTACGGCTGCAAGGTGGTGGCGGGCTATCCCGGCGGCTCGCCGGATATTCCTGATTCGGCCAATCGTCTGGAGGGATTCACCAAGCAGTTGCGCGAGCAATTCGGCGTAGAGATCGTCCAGAGCATCGAAGAATTGTGCCAGAAGGTCGACGGTGTAATGCTGGAAAGCGTCGACGGTCGGCCACATCTGGCGCAAGCCAGACCGGTGATAGCGGCAAAAAAACCCGTTTTTATCGACAAACCCATGGCCGGGAATCTGGCCGATGTGCTGGAGATTTTCCGCCTAGCCAAAGAAAATAACGTGCCTTGCTGGTCGAGCTCATCGCTGCGTTTTTCGCCCGGGCTTGCGGATATAAGAAATAGCGAAAAGTTTGGCAAGGTCCTGGGTTGCGATGTCTTCAGTCCGTGCAGCCTTGAAGAGCACCATCCCGATCTTTACTGGTACGGTGTGCACGGTGTCGAGATGCTTTTTACCATTATGGGTACTGGCTGCCAGACGGTCAGCCGTGTACATACTAAAGACACCGAATTTGTTGTGGGCATCTGGAAGGGTGGGCGGATCGGTACATATAGAGGACTTCGGGCTGGCAAAACAGACTATGGAGCTTCTATTTTCGGCACAAAGGCCGTAGGCCCTATTGCTGCCTCCGCCGGATATGGCCCATTGGTGGATGAAATCGTTAAGTTCTTTAAGACCGGAAAATCGCCCGTACCGGCGGAGGAGACGATTGAGATCTTCGCCTTTATGTCTGCCGCCGACGAGTCCAAGGCTCGCCGCGGCGGCGCAGAAGTTTCTATTGCTTCGGTAATCGAGAAAGCTAAACCCCGCAACAAGTTGCGGGGCTAAATATTTAGCCCCCAAACCTGTCCTGAGCGGGGTCGAAGGATTTATTTGGGGGTTTTCTTCTCAGCCAGGGGAAAAACTGATGGCAGCAAATCGAAAAAAAGCAACTGCATTATTCATTGGTCTATTCTCGGTGTGCTGGTGCGAGGTTTGGGCACAGCAGGTTTCTATTGAGAACGCCACAATTTCTGTCGCACTTAACACTGACAATGCAACATTTTCAGTAACCGACAAGCGCACCGGGCAAACCTTCGGACAGAAACCACAGAGTGTGGATTTTAAGGTCGAAAATGCCAGAAAGGTCGAGCACGGCATAGAATTCAGATTGCTCCAACCACCGCTGGATAGTTACGTCCTCGTTCAGCTTCAGTTGGATGGCGAGCTTCCGGAATTTGTGCTTACGCTTTCAGCAGGCGGCGAACCTAAATGGCCGATTCGTTTTCCGCATCCGTTTGTCACCGAGCCGGGCACATACCTGGTCGTTCCTATGAACGAAGGAATTTCGTATCCGGTCGAGGACGAGACGATCGAACCGACCAGGCTTGTCGCTTATGGTGGGCACGGGATCTGCATGGCCTTCTTCGGCGCCACCGATGGCCAGCGCGGCTATATGGCTATCATCGAGACGCCCGACGATGCCGCCATCGACATTAGGCGGTCCGAGGGAAGGCTTTGTGTGGCGCCGCTGTGGGAGCCGCAGAAAGGCAAGTTCGGCTACGTCAGGAAATTGCGATACGTCTTCTTCGATAAGGGCGGACATGTAGCGATGTGCAAGCGATACCGCGCTTATGCCCAGAAGATAGGCTTATTCAAGACGCTAAAGCAAAAGCAGCAGGAAAACCCCAACGTGGACTTGCTCATCGGAGCGGTAAACGTTTGGTGCTGGGACAAAGATGCACTTGGAATTGTCGGCGAGCTGAAATCTGCGGGCATCGAGCGTATCCTGTGCAGTAATCGGCAACAGCCGGAAGGGGTAAAGGCGATGAACCAGATGCCCGGCGTTCTGACCAGCCGATATGATATTTACCAGGACCTTATGGACCCGCAGGTGGTTAAAGAGAAACTTCGCGGCGTACATTCCGATTGGACCCAGGCCGCCTGGCCAAAGGACATTATGCTGGATGCAAACGGCAACTGGCGAAAAGGCTGGCAGGTGCGGGGAAAGGATGGCCAAATGTATCCCTGCGGCGTCCTGTGCGATAAGCAGGCTCTTGTCTACGCTCGCCAGCGTATTCCAGATGACATAGCAACCAATCCTTATCGCTGCCGTTTTATCGACACCACGACCGCTTCGCCCTGGCGTGAATGTTATCATCCTGACCACCCGATGACCCGCGGCGAAAGCCGGCATCACAAGATGGAGCTATTACGTTATGTCAGCGAGGAGACCAAGTTGGTCACCGGCAGTGAAACCGGCCACGATGCCGCTGTGCCATACGTGCACTATTTCGAGGGTATGCTTAGTCTCGGACCTTATCGTGTGCCCGACGCAGGGCGGGATATGAGCAAAATCTGGGACCAGGTCCCTCAGAATGTGGCTAAATTTCAACTTGGGCATAAATATCGGCTGCCGCTGTGGGAGCTGGTCTATCACGACTGCGTGGTGGCTCAGTGGTACTGGGGCGACTACAACAACAAGCTGCCTGCACTGTGGGATAAGCGAGACCGCTTTAACATTCTCTACGGTACGCCGCCGATGTTTATGTTTAACCGCGAGTACTGGCAGCAGAATAAGGAGCGCTTTGCGCGAAGCTATAAAGATATTTGCCCTGTAGTCCGCGATGTTGGCTATGCCGAGATGACCGACCATCGTTTTCTTACGCCCGACCGCGATGTTCAGCAGACGCAGTTTGCTAACGGCTTTACAATAACGGTAAATTTTGGAACAACGCCCTACCGGCTGCCGGATGGCCAGATGCTCAAGCCCATGGGCTACCGTGTGTCGGGGATGTAAACGATTTGCGGGCAGATAAACTGTGGATTCCGTAAATAAAACTATTTACTGCGGATAATCCCTGTTTATTAACCGATTTACAGAGCCGCCATTCGTCACTGTCCCTCCTTCGGTTATTATTTTATGGTGTGTCCTGCAAAGGAGGGGAAACAAATGTTACTTTTATCACCTCGTCATGGCCTTTAAGTTGCAGGAGGAGCGTCCCACTTGCAAACCTGGTATGTGATTGTTTCCTATTAATCCTAAGAACCAGTTGATTTTGATCGTTTATCAGGTTTTTAAAAGATGAAAGGTCCAGGCTCCCACTTTCGAACTCATAATTCAATAATACCGGTTTTGTGCCATCAGATTTTGTCGCCGATAGTTTGTATTCATACTTATCGTTAGTTACCAGTACTATCGTGGGCCAGATCTGTATCGCCAGTGGTACGGCCTGCTCAGCAGTGAGTGTTTGCAGCATCTGCTCGGCCTTTGACGCCACAGTCCGTAGCTGCTCTTCTTTAACTGGCGCAGTTAATTTGGTATCCGCCGCAATTTCTGAGCCGGCCTTACCTTTATCAGCTGGACTTTGGTCTACACCCTCTATTGTATATTTAAGACCGTGCATCTCGTCTGAAACAATAGTCCCCTTGGGAAAAGAAAACTCCAGTAGATTATCAGGAATAGATTGGTTTACCTTTACATCTTCGACTTCAGTAACCGCTCCATAATTTACTCTTGGGTCAAACCAGCAGTAGCGGTAAGCAATCCAAAGGCCATTTACTCGACGAAAAGGATTGCATTCTAATCTCAGGACAATAGTCCCATCTGGTTTTACCATTTCCTTCTTAACTGGAATGAAATCTCTTCCAGGATCTATATACAATGTAACAAAAGGACCTCTTGGATGGTCACCCATTCTGGCTTTCATAATATAATAATGAGTTTTTTCATCACGGGTTACTGTTGTTTCAGCAAGATTCATTTTCTCCCAAGGGAATCCAAGCAGTTTCCACATGGCATCGTAAATGGTATAAAAACCTTTTTCTTCCTCCAAAGACACACCGCTCTTGATATAGCCACGTGGTATTCGGTTATCTGGCGCTTCTATCAAAAGCTTAGACCATGTTGAAGTGGTGACGTAAGTGTGCACAATTGTTGGTGAGTAGTCTTTATGTGGAATTTTGTCCGGGTACGAAGTTTCAACAGTCCTGCTGAATTGTTTGTCTCTGGTCCAGCGGGATACAATCTCTCTACTCATTTTCACCTTTGGTTCGGACTGGTTATTAGGGTCATACTGATAAAACCTTTCTTTCATTTTAGCATCAACAATGTTATATTGCTCCCGTGAGGCCTTCATTAATAAAACGAGTTGTTCAGGGGTGAGGTTCACTTCTGCAATTACGATTGTAGGAATAAATGTAATTACGGTTAAGAGGAATAAGGATCGTACTGATAAGCGCGAGTTCATTTCATGATCTCCTAATTTAAACCTGAGAGCAATTAGTTTAAAATTTATTGTATCGTATTTTTTCATTCTCTGGGTGTTAACAAAAAAATCACCAATGACATTGTCTCATCCAAGAGCGTTTCGGTTCATGTTCATGACTTACACCAGTAGTGCAATCGCCCATATCTAGACCAGTGCTACGACAATAATGCTCAGAAAGGTTGCATAAGCCCGCGACCAACCGTCTTGGTGAGCACGTATGCGCTGGATCATACAGACAATCGGGCCATGAGCCTGGCGTTTTACAATTTTGCTCTTGGGTAAAATCATAACAAGCTACATCGCCCCAATAAATAACGCAATCGTTATCACAGTCACAATATGGAGCGGTCAAGCAATTTTTGCCTATGTCCTTGCAATCATCATGCCAACCACCCAGTAGGAACAGTTGTATATCTAATGGCAAATCTCCGTGACCGGGACCAGGTTCCAGCCAGTATGCGGCAATCTTAAGCAGACCCTCGATGTCCAAAAGTTCCGATAATGATACGTCCAGTGAGCTACTCTCTGCAACTCCGTGTATTAGGATGGAAGTGCCATCCCAGCTTGTTTCTTTGGAGTCGGTTTCTTGGAACGAAGCTAACTCGACAACCTCCGGTTCTTCGGTTCCATCCAGGACAACCGCTTTGCCTGATACCGCCGGAATACATAGACGAAAATGACCAAATTGGCGAGCGTGAGTTGGAGCTATATACTGGATAAATGGATTATCAATTGTATTTATCTTCTGAAGGTCAAACTTAACCGCATGCGCGGAAATCCCGTTGATTTTAAGTGTGTTTACTACCTCATAGATACTGATGGCCGCTTTTCTGTCAAGCCCAATCTCTTTCACGATAATATCTATCGGCTTGCCCAATCCATAATGATATAAGGTATGCCAAACAGCATAGGCGCCACAATATTTGTCTCCGAACCTACGATAGCAATCACTCAGCAAATGCTGAGCGTATTCGGCATATGTAGAACGATAAGACAGATCTTGTACGATTCTCTCGAATACAGCTATGGCGTTCCGGAAGTAATGCCTTGCCTCCTCATAGTAGTCTTGCTTTTCCTTCGCATAACCTTCTTGGTAATATTTTTCTCCGACCACTAATATAACCTCGGGCAAATCTGGATGGTCAGCAAAATCGGCAATTAGGTTATCCAGCAGTTTTTGAGCGGCGGTGTCATCACCAGCCTCTATAAGGGACAAGGCATCGACTTTTGAGACTTCTATCAGTGCCTTGGTGGCGTGGGCATCGTCCGGATATTGCCAGGCTACCTGCTGGTAGATGTTCCTTGCCTGTTCATACTGGCCTGCGGCATCCAGCCGCTTTGCAAACCAATACAGTGTCCCCGGTAAGCGGGGATAGTCGATGAAATCGGGAACAAATTTATCAATCGCTTCCTGTGCCTCAATATACTTGCCGGAGGCAATCAGAGAAAAGATATAAATCTCCGGGCCATCGTATCGAGCCTTAGCGGCATAAGCGCTGTCAGGATAAAGCTGAACTATCTGCTCATAGAGAGACCTTGCTTCTTCGTATTTGCCGGGCAACTCGTATCTTTCTGCGATAGTGTACATCGCTTCTGCCAGGTCCGGATGACCAACAAAATCGGTAGTTAATTTATCGAGCTCTGCCTGGGCTTTGGTGTAATCCTTGGTGTCGATGAGGGACGAAATATTTCTCCTGGAAAGGTATATTTCCACATTGCCTGCGTATGAACTGCCCGGATACTGCTTCAGGATTAACTCGCAGAGGCCTTTGGCATCTTCACATTTGTTTAGCGCATCGTATCTTTTGGCGATATTGTAAAGCGTTGCCGGCACGGGCTCCGGCAGGGTTATTTCACTTTTGCCCATAAGGCTAACTATCTCCGCTTGTGCTAAAGCATAGTTGTAGATGCGGACATCGTCGATAAGGCCGTTCCACTGGCGACCCGCTACTTGCGCATTTTCACCGATGCACACCTCATAGTTACTGACGTCTACCGAGTTGGCAGCAGCCTTTGCAGATTCCAGGATTCCATCGATATACAGATACAGCGCCGAGCCATCGAATACTCCGGCGATATGGTGCCACTTGCCGTCGTTGACACTGGTGCTGCCAGTTATGGACCAGGGAACCTCGCCTACGCCGTCCCACTTGGTGGCAGCAGTGCCATTGCAGGCAAACTCGATGCTGTCGGAGTCACCTGCCCTGGCTAATCTCCAGGAGTTGTCGCCCTTACTGATAATCGTCTGGTGTTTTTTGTCAAAGCTGTTGACCTTGATCCAGGCTGCAATCGTGAGCTGCTTGGTGAGGTTAAACAGTGAGCCGTTGCCACAGTTCACATAATCACTACTGCCGTCCAGGTCAATTGCCTGGCCAAATACGCCCGCCTGATAGGCTGAATCACCGACGAGGATGCCGTTGCCCGCAGGGGCAGAGCCAGAGGCATTGATGGCGTTACCTTCAAACGGATAGTGTGCCACCAAGCCAGCCGGGTCCGCAGCTACTGCTTTAATGGTCTCAGACGAGGGACCGGCAAAAGATAATGGGATTAGCAGACAAACTAAGAAAAGACATAACAACCAGATGTGGGGTGAATGTTTGCTGGCCATAGCGAACCTCCTGCGCAATTGCGCTTACGTTAAGGTTGCCCGATCAACGGTGGCATGCCCGGCTAATTACGTTATTTTTCGCCTTTGAGTTTGAGCAAAATCAATGATGCTTATACGTTGTCGTCTCGCTGAAAAATCTATCTATGACTAAGATTACGCCCCCCCACAGCGCAACTGTCAAGAAAATTTTTGAAGAATTTCAAAAATTCTTGGCCGATTGTTGACTTTGTTCTTACATGTGCATGCGGATGCGCAGAAGACTTTGTTTTCAGGCACTTACGAGACAACATGCCACTTTCGGGCGAAGTCAGCGCATAAAAGAAGCCGGAGCTTTTCGGCTCCGGCCTATGTGAGACAGCTTTTCATTAGCAAATATAGACCAACTTTATGAACTATCTACTGCCTCACTGAAACCAAGATGTTAGAAGAAGAAAAGAACACTAATATCTACAATCATAATTATAGATGCCGGGGCGAGTTTTGCAAGCATTTTTTCAAGAATTTTTCAATTTTTCCCAAATTTTTCTATTTCCCCTAGTTTCCCTGAAATTTCACGTATTTTACCGGCTTGCCGGGGCAACACAATAAATGTAGATAAGCGGTTTAGTGCCCGTGTTTTTGACATCGTGGACGGTGTTGGGCGGTATATAGGATATTTTGCCCTGCCCAACCGCAAAACGGTCTTTGCCTGCTTTCGCGGGCACGAGTTTACCCCCGCGAAAGCGGGGGCCAACCAGCAGTTCGCCCTGGCCGGAGAGAAAAACGAGCGTTTCCTCATGCTCCGCCGTACTGTGCTGGCCACAGGTCTGGCCGGGCTTCAAATAGACCCTGCCGCAGCGCATTCCACAAGTTTGCGGCTGGCCATCCAGAATCTTTTGGTACTCGGTGCTTTTGTTCAAGTCTATGACGAGCACTTTTTTCGGCGATGCCATATAGGGTATTTAAGAATAAGGGCAGTTCATGTCAATTGTTTTCTTTGCATGGTAGCAAGAATCGGGTATATTTATGCGCTAACTCAAGTTGTAGGTGTCGGCTTGTCGGGAGTAGAAAATGACTGCACAGTTGAGTGCTTTGATCATTGCCGCTGCTTCGGTGGGTTTCATTCACACGATACTGGGCCCGGACCACTATTTGCCTTTTGCAGTGTTGTCCTGGGCGAGGAAGTGGTCGGTGCTAAAAACCGGCGTGATAACCGTGCTGTGCGGCTTAGGCCACGTGGTAAGTTCGGTTATACTCGGGCTGGTGGGCGTGTCGCTGGGCGTGGCTATCCGTAAGCTGGATTTTGTCGAATCTTTTCGCGGCGACTTTGCCGCGTGGCTGCTTATCGCGTTCGGACTTGTGTATGTGGTCTGGGGATTGCGCCGTGCGTACCGCAAGCAGCCACATGCACACACCCACGCCCATCTGGGCGAGATTCAACATGTCCACACGCATAGCCACTTCCGGAAGCACATTCATCTTCACGATCAAAAGGACGGCTCAAGCATAGCACCGTGGGTGCTGTTTATTGTTCTGGTTTTTGGCCCTTGCGAGCCCTTGATTCCTATTCTGATATATCCGGCTGCCCGCGAGAGTGTCTTTGCCTTAGCGCTGGTAACAGTTGTATTTGGGGTGGCTACGATCGGCACAATGTTGGGCACGGTGATTCTGGCTCGAGCCGGCGTCAATTTTCTGCCTCTTGCCGGCGTGCAGCGGTTTACCCATGTTATAGCGGGGGCGACAATAAGCCTTTGCGGCCTCGCTATCGTGTTTTTGGGCGTGTGAGCGCAGGCTCTGGCATCTGTAATCATCAAGTGAAAAATTTTCCAGCAGATTTTCTCTGGACGCAGTAGCACGAATTTTGTATTTTTATGCGCTAAATGGATGCTTACATATTCTGGAGGATGGCAGTATGAGAAGGCTTGTTTTGTCAATAATAGGTTGTACGTTGGCTTTTACTGCTATGGTAAAAGCCGGCCAAACCGTGGCCAGGGTAACTCATTGGCAGTTCCAGGCGGTAGATGCCGGCGGTGAACAGACTTATAAGGCCAGTGAGAAAGTCATTCTGGAAGGGATATTGCTGAACAATCCCGCAGATATGCTGGACCCGACGCCGGACGACACTATCGCCGAGACTTTTAATCTGGGTGGACAGTGGCAGATATTCTTTCAGGGCGAAGGCGATGACCACGCAGGCACGGCTGTATTTCTGGGACAACTGTATAACAATTTGCCCTGGATTCCGCTGGACGGCGGTTACTCAAACCAGGAGTTTATCGCCGAACTTAACCGCCTGAATGCTGCCCAATTCAGTCCCGGAGATAGAATACGAGTGACCGGCTACTACTTATCATATAAGGGCAAACTGAATATAAATGAGCAGCATCAAAAAAATCCCGACCACGATTTCACGATTGAACTGGTTGAGCAAGGCGTGGGATTGCCCCGGCCTGAAGTTGTCGATCTGGATCAGTTAAAAGATGATAATGACAAGTTTGTTTTTGACCCTGCTCGAACGAGAGGCTGTGAGTATTATCAGGGCCGGCTGGTAGAGGTTGAAGATGTCAAGTTCGCGGATGCAAGCGACTGGCGTCCAAACGGGCAATTACTTATAACCGATGGCACTAAGACCTTTCCCCTAAAATTAGGCCGGGGCAACGGAATTTATGCCGGCTCAAATAATTTAACCGAGCGTTTTGCTGTCATCGGGATTATGGACCAGGAAAGCACGGATCTAAAAAGCGGTTACCGGATATATGTGATGAACTATGATGGGAATGGTTCAGTTTTGGCCAGCCGGGAACACCGTATGGCGGCTAAGCCCGGCGACAGCAATCTGGACGGCGTGGTTAACTTTGTTGACCTTGCAAGGTTGGCAGAAGATTGGTTGAGACCCCCCCGGTGAAACTGGCGGGACGCCGATTAGCCCCCGGACCTGTGCCGGGGGGCAGCCCTGCCCACAGGTGGCAGGGCTAAAATCAGTCGCCGTATCGGCGACTGCTAAACGTATATGAAGTGGGCATTTACTTTAATTGAACTACTGGTGGTTGTTGCCATTATCGCGCTGCTCTTAGGGATTTTGCTGCCCGCAGCGGGGCGTGCTCGTTTGCAGGCCAAGATAGTCACGGTCAATGCCGAGCTACGTGAGATCGGGATGGCGCTTGAGGCCTACGGGCTGGATAATGACTGCAAATATCCGCCCACGCGGGTGGATTGTATGCTCGGAGGCCATTTCTATCAGCTTCCGCTGGAGCTGGTGCAAAGTAAATATCTGCCTGAGCCTGGCAGCGATACCTACATGGCCGCCGGCATAGAAGACAGGTTCAATCGGGGGTACACATATAAATATATGTCGGTCGGGGCGTTGATCTATAACAGGACGGTCACCGTTGAAAATGGGGCGTATTTGTGGGTGCCCGACGGATTTCCTGATAACCAGAAGCAGGAAGGAAAGCAGTATGACGATCCGCGCGATTCGCCGGTAAGCTGGGTTCTTTACAGCGTCGGCCCAAAGTTTGACCTGAACCGTATGAAGGAGCTGAAATATCCTGTGCCGCGAGAGACGTGGTATAACCCGCAGACCGGTCAGGGCGTTATCGTCCGAATTCGCCTGAAGAATGGCCGGCAGGTCGGCACATTCGAGCAATAAAGGCGAACGAAAAGTATGCAAACACAGGCAGGGTCTATTCTGTCTTCTGTATTCTGTCTTCTGTATTCTGTCTTCTTTTTGGCTGGCTGTAAGAATAGGGGCAGTGACCCGATTCAGCCTGAGATTGCGGTCACCAATTCTTATCTGCAGTGCGTGGTTAAGGACCTCTGCCCGGATGCGGAGGTTCTTTGTTTGGCGCCGCCCGGCATGTGTCCTGGCCACTTTGACATTCTGCCGTCTCAGGTCAGGCAGCTTGCTCACTGCAGAATGCTGCTGCTTTTTGACTTTCAGAAAAGCATCGAGGATTCGTTGTCACGAATGAAAGAGAATGGCCTGAAGATACACTTGGTCAAGGCATCGCCGGGCTTGTGTGTGCCGGAAACTTATGTAGCTATCTGCACGGAAGTTTGCAACATCCTTTGCTCGCAGCACCCGGAAAAAGCCGGTCAATACGCGCAAAGACTAGGATTGATACAGCAACGCCTGGAACATGTGGCTGCCGAACTATCTGCCGGCGTGAAGCAGGCAGGTCCCGGATCGGCGAAAGTCATTGCCTCGGATCACCAGGTGCAATTTGCCCGTTGGCTTGGCTTAGAGACGGTAGCTACTTTTGCCGGCAGCGACATCGAAACGGTCTCCAACATTAATGATTGTCTTAAAAAGGCCCAGGGCCAGGATGTCAGATTTGTGATAGCCAACAGGCAGGAAGGCACTGCTCTTGCCGAGGCCTTGGCCGACCGCCTGGGAGCCAGAGCGATTGTTTTTAGCAACTTTCCTATCTTTGATAGTCACCGCAATGGATTCGACCAACTGCTGCGAGAGAACGTTCGGATTCTTGTTGAGGCGGCAGCGCAATGATGGAAGGGTGTTTGAGCCTGTCGGGTGTCCGGGTGAGACGCGGCGGACGAATTATTCTGGATGTCGAGAGTCTGCAAATTCCATCTGGAGCATTTGTAGGCGTCATCGGGACCAATGGGGCGGGCAAAACAACGCTGCTAAAAGTCTGTTGTGGGCTGATTCATCCTAATCACGGCACGGTAAAATTCGCTGGCAAAGATTTAGTCAAGCTTAGCCCCTGGAGCAAGAGCAATGTGCGAAAAGGGGTCGGCTATATTCCGCAAACGGCCGAGTACAACTGCGAGCTGCCTTTTACTGTGCGGGAGGTGGTTGCGATGGGT
>Ga0299915_10001044_pt1 | contig 20283 bp, 21 predicted proteins | sample RVTome_13_FD_200263 | JGI IMG/M metagenome (GOLD analysis project Ga0299915, IMG submission 200263) | Soil microbial communities from uranium-contaminated site in the Upper Colorado River Basin, Wyoming, United States - RVT92D227 (version 2) ... | reverse complement strand
AATATAGGTAACTACTGAAATATTAAATCCTAATTGCGATTCAACAAATTGATACGCTTTTTGATTGCCTTTTAAATACCAAATTAATACATCGGTATCGATAATCATGAAAACCTTCCCTTTCTCAGAGAAGTAATATATTTTTGGACATCTTTAACTTTATTGTTGTCTTTCCACATGCCAAACAATTCACCTTTAATACCCTTGGCAGTTTTTGTCTTTTCTAAGGGAACTAACTTGGCAATAGGTTTCCCGCGATACGTAATGGTTATTTCTTCCCCCTTGAGTACATTATCTATGAGTTCTTTAGAATAAAAACGAAGATCTTTTGCAGTCGCTCTCATATCCTGCCCTCCTTAGTTTATACTTTATAGTATAAACTATACGCAGGGATGTCAAGCGGTTTCCTATACGGTAGCGAAGAAAATAGGGGGCAATAATTCGACCGGGGGCTTGGGTACTATTGCAAGCCTCTGATCATGCCATCAAGATCGCTGGGAATGTCCTGCACGAACAATCCCTTTTCCACAAGTCAGGGGCTAAGTGAGACAAGATTCACCAGCTTCCCGATCCCCTCGATGCGAACCTCCACCGTATCTCCGACGCTCATAGGTCCGATGCCTGAGGGGGTGCCGGTGGCAATGCAATCCCCTGGATAGAGGGTCATGATCTGGGATATGAAACTGACCAGGCGCCTCGGTGGGAAGATGAGATAGGAGGTGTCGGATGATTGCTTCCGCTCCCCGTTGAGGAAGGTCTCCAGTTTGAGGCAGGTGGTGTCTATCACTGTCTCGATCCAGGGCCCCAGGGGCGCAAAGGTATCAAAGCCCTTGGACCGGGTCCACTGTCCGTCCTTGCCTTGCAAATCCCTGGCAGTCACGTCGTTAAAACAGGTGTAGCCGAGAATAAACTCATCAGCCCTTGCTTCAGAAACATTGTGTGCGGTCTTCCCGATCACGATGCCCAGCTCCCCTTCGAAATCCACCCGCCGTGACATAGGCGGGTAGATGATGGGATCCAGATGGCCGATGACGGCAGAGCCCGGTTTTAAAAAGATGAGGGGCTCTTCCGGCAGCTCAAACTTGACCTCCGCGGCGTGGTCCTTATAGTTCAATCCAATGGCCACGATCTTGGAAGGCATAACCGGAGGCAGGATCTTGATCTCATCGAGGGGGTACCCTTGCTTGGTGCGATGGAATTCCCCGAGCATCTCCCCCTTAGCTGCCTGGATATGGTCGCCTTCCACAATTCCGAAAAGCTCTTTGCCTTTATGGAGAAACCTCGCTATCTTCATGGCCTTCCCCTGGTATAGATTATCGCAAGGCTAGTGTAGCGAATTAAAGGCTACAGATCAACTGACCGAATCGCCTCCTTGATAGTAGGAAAACGCGGAGGGGTAGGGATGTTAGCATAAGGGGATTAACCGGTTAGTCTTTTTAAGATTACGTAGAAGATAACCACACTCTTTCCTCTCCCATGGGGGAGAGGATTAAGGTGAGGGGGGAAACTTATAATTAAAATCACCCTCACCCCTTCCCTCTCCCGCCCCCACCGCAAAGACGGCGGGATCTTTGACAGCGGGAGAAGGGGTGACAAGAAAGAGCATAAATCCCCCCTTTACCCCCCTTTAGAAAAAGGGGGGTTGGGGGGATTTGAATGCCGATTTTCCAGGCAAATGCCTAGGGCAAAGAGATGTTGTCACAAAGGGATGGAAGGGTTCAACGGGAAGGTTTGTATCAAGACAAAAAAGAATTCCCGCTGAAGGAGGATTTATCCTATAATTCAGGTATGCGATTCCTTGGCAGCTATGACTGCGTCGTCATAGGAGGCGGCCCCGTGGGGGCGGTGGCAGCCAGGTCAGCTGCCCATCACGGCGCGCGGGTGCTGCTGGTGGAAAAAGGGGGGGTGCCTACCTATCCCGATCGCTGCACCGGCATTATCAGCCCCCGCCTGCTCGAGGAGGCTGATCTTGACCAAAGGGTCATCGTGCGCAAGATCAGGGGCGGGATCATCCATGCCCCCAATGGCCGTAGGCTGCGCATCGAGGCAGCGGACACACGGGCCGTGGTTATCGACCGGCGTCTGTTTAATCTCAAACTTTTGGAGATGGCTCAGCAAGCGGGAGTGGAATTCATCCCCGAAAGTCTGGTTACTGGCCTTGACAATGGGTCGATTACCATCGAGCGTAACGGCGATACCTATCAAGCAGAGGCGAGGGTGGTCATAGGAGCTGACGGGCCGCAGAGCCGGGTGGCAGCATGGGCCAAGCTCCCGCCTCCTGGCGAGCTCCTCTTGGGGCTGCAAGCCATGGCGCGCTATGAGCCGGAAGAGCCTGATTTCATCGAGGTCTTCTTCGATCAGGAATTGGCCCCTGGCTTTTTTGCCTGGGTGGTGCCGGCGGAAGAGGGGATCGCCAGGATAGGCCTCGCCACCTCTCAGATCAAGGGGGCCTCTGACTTTCTCAAGAGATTCCTGGAAAAACTGAAGCTCAAGCCGCTCAAGATCAACGCCGGCTTGATCCCCATCGGCGTGAGATCGCAGACCGTCGCGAGCAAGGTGATGGTGGTGGGAGACGCTGCTGCGCAGGCCAAGCCTCTCTCCGGCGGAGGGCTCTATACCGGCATCGTGGCGGCTAAGCTGGCCGGAGAAGTGGCTGCCGAGAACGCTCTGGCATCAAGCAAGGGGGATGGTCTTGGGACTTATGAAAAGAAATGGCGGGAGCGGCTCGATCGTGAGCTTTCTTTGGGCATGGCCTTGCGGCGTCTGTTCAAGAACCTGCACAATCGCGAGATCAACTTTATCTTCGATGTGCTGGACAACAAGGCCCTTTTGGATATCGTGGCCACCTACGGGGACATCGACTATCCGAGCCTCATCATCAAGGCCCTGCTCCAGCATCCGAAGGAGTGGTGGCGGGTGTTTAGGGGTCTGGGTGCAAAGCTCACCCCTGCAGAACCCTATTAGACTAGGTAACAATATGCGCTTAGGTCTTGCTTTTAGAATAATATATAGAGCCTTTAATATGTTTTATGTAGGAGAGAAATTCAAGACAATAAGATTGGCTTGTCTTGTGGATTGTGGAAATTATTTTTAGGGGAGCATAGGTGTCAGGCCTTGAAACTTGACATATCTTTGAGGATATGATATGTATAAGCTATGGGAAGAGCTGTTCGGATTGAATATCCGGGAGCCTTGTATCATATTACCAGTCGTGGGAATGAGCGGAGAAAAATCTTTCTTGATGCAGAGGACCGGATAAAGTTCCTTGGCCTCGTGCAAGATTACCATGATCGCTATGGTATCCTGATTCATGCCTATGTCCTGATGGACAACCATTATCATCTCATCCTGGAAACCCCCCAAGGGAATCTCTTGAAGATCATGCATGGGGTAAATGGGGGATACACGAACTATTTCAATAGAAGGCATATGAGGGTGGGTCATCTCTTGCAGGGGAGATACAGGGCGATCCTTGTGGAGAAGAATCGCTATCTTTTGTCCCTCAGCAGGTATGTCCATCTCAACCCCGTGAGGGCAGGGCTGGTGGAAAGGCCCGAAGAATATCAGTGGAGTAGTTATAGGGGATACATTGGGGAGGAGAAGGGAGAAGATTGGATAGAATACAGTTGGGTGATATCTCAATTTGGTGAGCAGAGAAAAAGGGCAGGGAGGAGATATAAGACCTATGTGGAAGAGGGGCTAAAGGAGGGGGCGGAGGATCCTCTTAAGGGTGTCTACGGTCAGGTAGTACTGGGGGGAGAGGAGTTTATTGAAAGGATCAAGGAGGGCTTTCAGGGAAAAAGATTAAGTACTGATATTGTCGAACGGAAAAGGTTGCTTGAGCATCCCACCATCGAACAGATCCTTCGTGGGGTGGAGAAGGTATTTGGGACAAGAGACGAGGGACTTTTAGCAAAGGGAGGGCGATCGAACACGGCGCGGAAGGTTGCCCTTTATCTGGCACAGCTTTATACGGGACTAAGCAATAGAGAGATCGGGAAGAGGTTTGGTGGAATTGAGGCGGCGGGGGTGAGCAAGGCAGTTTCACGGATGAAAGAAGAGATCGTTTCGGACAGGAAATTGTCGAAGCTTGTAAGTGATCTTGAGTCATCTTTCAAGGCCTGACACCAATGACCCCCAATGACCCCCAATGACCCCCAATGACCCCCCAATGACCCCCAATGACCCCCCATAATGGTCATCAGCCGTGGCGGTTAGATCCAATAGATGTAGCACCTGTAGCATTGATGGAAATAGATAAGAATATAGTTTATGAGAATTGTACTTTAGTATCAGAAACGGATAGCGAGGCTGTTGTCAATTGTAAGGGGGCGAGAACATATCTTGTATATTTAAAACGAATAGTTCGTAAAAAAAAACGGAATTTGGACGGCAATACAAATTGAGATAAGGTAGCTTTAAGGAAAAGAAGATGGTTCCATTAATTAGAAAGTGAAACTATGAAAAATTATCTTTTTGGAATTTTTTTCTCATTACTATTTTTAATAATTGCCGGCGCTGCAATCTATGTAATAGTCGCAATTATTAAGAATAAACAAGACTTCTTAAATCCAAAAGGCGATAAACTCACAGAAATAATAAATATATTCGGATATAAACAGAATAAAGTTACGCTGATGATCCAAGCTGTGGGAGGATTATTAGGAGCGCTATTTGCCTTGGTTTTTATTATCTTAAAATTTTTTTTGGGAAAAATATAGGATTGAGAAGGTATCTACACCATCTTTTGCACTATCTCCACTACTGCCTTGCGTGCCCGGTGCACGCCTTTGATAAGGCGCGGGGCAAAAAAGCGGGGGTGCCAGCTCTCCGCAGTGAGCTCATCAGCTACCACCAGCAGCCCTGCCACTGCCACGTGCCGGGCCATGCCGAAGGCAAAGAGGGCAGCCAGCTCCATCTCCACCCCCAGCACCCCTGCTGCCTGATAGTGCTTTACCTTTCCTTTTGTCTCTCGATAGATGGCATCGGTGGTCCATATCGTGCCCTGATGATAGGGGATCTTTTTACGCTGGAGGCAATCCCGGATAACATTGAGGATCTCCTGATGAGGTTGAACGGCCACATCGGGGGGAAGGTAGTGGTAGGATGTCCCCTCTTCCCTGATGGCCTCAGAAGGGCAGATGATATCGCCGGCGCGCACGCCGGGTTGCAGCGATCCGCAATAGCCCATAAAAAGAATCTGCTTTGCGCCGAAGGCAACCAGCTCCTCTGCCAGGGCCACGCAACCCGGTGCACCGAAAGGGGTGCGAGCGATGGTCACGCGGCCTGCTCCTGCTGAGCCGCGATATACCTCCCTGAACCCCTTCCACGCCTTCACAGGCTCCCCCTGAAACATCTTCACAAAGGCCCGCAAATCATGGGGGAGAACGCAGATGAGGGCAGCCGCCTCGACCTGCAGCGCCTTCGCACTCATTAAGGGGCGGGTGAGATTCTTCACCAGCTCTCTGGGTGTGACCAGGGGCTCTGCGTCAGGGTCGAAGAAATCCATGGTGATGGGGTTAATGGTTCGAGATCAAAGATGAAGAGGGTTACGGCTCCGCGCCTTCCTCGCCCTTGGCGGCATCCAGCTCCTTTCGCAACGCCTCGTTCTCTTTGGTCTGCCTCCTCAACTGCAGCCGGAGCCTGATGAGGGTCAACCCGCCTCCTATGATGCCGATGACGAGCCCCAGGAAGACCGAGGCCAGGACCACGATGAAGATGGGTGCCGTGAGGTTTTCGACGAAGGTGTAATAGCGGAGCGTTACCTCATACGTATTTTGGAGGCAGAAGGTGAGGGCGACGAAAAAAAGCAGGACGATGATGATGGCCTTGAGTGCCTTCATTGTCTAGAAGTCCTTAAAAAACGGAGCGAGCCGGTTATAGGTCTCTGCCAGGTGCTCGGGGATGACGCGCGTCTCTGCCATGATCGGCATGAAATTGGTGTCACCCTGCCACCGCGGGACGACGTGAAAATGGATATGGTCCTCGATGCCCGCCCCTGCCACCTTGCCCAGATTGGCGCCGACATTGAATCCATCGGGGGAGAGTGCATTCTTGAGGAGGACGCAACAGCGCTGGATAGCGGCCATAACGTCGTTCATCTCCTCGGGCTTGAGATCCTCCAGCGATCCCACGTGGCGCTTGGGGGCGACCATCAGGTGGCCGTTGTTATAGGGATATTTGTTGAGCATGACGATCGTGTGTTTGCCGTGGTGGAGGACGAGCCGCTCTTGATCATCCCCGTCATGCTGCCTGTTACAGAAGATGCAGCCGTCTTCTTTTGCGTTCGTTATATACGATAGCCTCCAGGGGGCCCATAACTGCTGCATCCGGCATCTCCGCAATACGGTTCATGTTACCCAGGGGCAGGGAAAAAGTCAAACCCTTTCTCTTTTTCTCCTATGCTTTACTCCAATTCTCTATCCTGAGTCCCTTAATCCGGCGAAAGTGTTTTTCATTGCTTGTTACTAAGGTATAATTCATCGTCAGGGCAGTGGCAGCAATTAAGAGATCCATATCATCTACGGGGCTACCGGCTTTTTGCATGGCTACTTTGATATCGCTAAACGTTTCTATAACTGCGTTATCTATTGCAACAATAGGGAATAACTCCTTTATCCGGTAGACAACGGCAAGGTTCTTCCCTACGCTCTTTGATTTCTTCGCGCCCAAAAGCAATTCGCCATAGGTAACGACGGAAATTGCCTTGGGGATGTGCTCATTCTGTAAAAAACGACGCTGAACAATACTGTTTCCTTTTACGCTGTAGATGATAATATCGGTGTCAATCAAATACGGCATGCTTTACCCCAAATCGCTTGCTCTTCTTTCTGTTCTTCTTTATGTCATCGATAATCTCTTCAGCTGTCTGGTCATCCGCCCACGAACCCGAAAGCGATAAAAACTCCCTCGTGGGGTTATTTTTAAAGAGGGCCGGATTCGACAGATATTTCTCCAAGATTGAGATAACTTCCTGGCTTAATGACCGGTTTTCTGATTGCGCAAGCTTTTTAAGGAAAGCGTATAATCTATCATCTATATCTCGCACTTGCAGGATAGCCATGGCAGCACCTCCTCGACTAACGATACCCCCCTCTTCATGAAAAGTCAACCAAATTGCATGAAAATATTTATGGGGACGGCGGCTAAAAAATATGGTTACGATATGCTAACTTAAGAGGATATCCCTTGGATCTCCACGCAATTAACCGCGCCGCGCTTGATCAGCGGCTTTACCATCTCCCTCATCTCACCCTTGGCGCTGAAATAGATGATCTGCCAGCCCGACTGGGAGATCCCCTTGAGCACCTCGATCTGTTTTTGCAAGCGGGTGGGATCCGCCTTGACAAAGGGATCGTCCATGATAAAAAAACCCTTCGTGCCTTGCAGGATCCTCTCTCCGAGCGCAAGCCGGATGGCGAGATAGAGCTGGTCGTAGGCGCCTCCTGACAGCTTCTCCGCTTCCAGTAGCATTCCATCCCTGCGCCTCACCTGGATGCAGCCCTGCTCCTGGTTGAAGAGCACTGCCTCGTAGCTGTTGCCTGTTATCTCGCCGAAATAGTGCGAGACAGGGTTCCCCGGGCCAAAGAGCTCGGCGACCTTCTTCCGCTCTTCTGCCTCGATCTCTTCAAAGATCGCCATGACCTTTAAGACGGTGTCTCGGGTTTCTTCAGAGCTGCCGATAAACTCGCGCAGTTTGTCGCGGACGGCTTCCAAGTCAATCATCGTTGCGCAGGGGAGGTAATCCGCCTCCAGCTGCAAGATCTTATTGGCCTCTCTCTCGATCTCTTCGAGGCGCTTGCGGAACCCGGCCATCCTGTCGTGCAAGGCGGCCAGGCTCGCTTCCGCGGTTGCCGCGGCCTCCCTCAATTTGGTAACGGCTGTCTCATCGTAGGGAATCCCCTGTGCTGATGCGCCGTACCGCTCCAGGGCCTTCAGCGCCCGCTGCCAGAAGACCACGTTATCCTGGAGCGTCTCCCCCTGTACCCCCAGTAAACTGCGCAGGATGCCTTTCTCTTCACCTGCCGATTTCTCGTGCTGTTGCCGCGCAATCAACCCCTGTTGGTAGGCCTGCCGCGATTCCGCTCCAGACCTGCCCCTGATATCATCTATCCGTGCTTGCGCATCTTTTATCTTTTTTTCCGCCATCGGTATGGCCTTGTTTCGCACGTCGGCCATGCCCTCTGTCAGATTTTCTTTTCTCCTCGTCTGCTCCTGTATCTCATCCGATCTCTTGCGCAGCTCCTCGTCAAACTGCTGTATGCGGGCATAGATATCCTCGGCAGACTGCATGCTCCACTTGAATTTTGCCAGGGCAAGCTTGATCCGCGCGAACGCCCCAGCCGACCATGCCCTTGCACGCGCCTGCTGGAGCTGGGGCGCCCAGAAGGCGATGGTCGCCATCAGGAAGAGCGGCGCTGCAATATAAAAAGGGAGCGAGGGGCGGAAGATCAACCCGAGCAGGGATATCGCGAGCAAGATAGCGGCGGCGATGCCCATCCGCATGTAAGCTAGAGCCCTCTGCTCCCTCTCCGCCCCCTCCCTCTTCTTCATCTCGTAGAGGTTCAATTCGGCCTTTACCTCGTCCAATACTTTTTTCCTCTCATCAAAGATGCGAAACTCCCGCATCTTCTCCCTTAGCGCTTTTTCGATGCCTTTGAGCTCTTGCTCATGGGCTTTCAGCTTGCCGGCCAGGGCCTCTCGTTCTTCTTGATGGTGATGGATATCCCGCTCGCAATCTCTCCAGAGTTGTGCATCGCTTTCGTTGTATTGTTTCAGCTGACCGGCGCTCTCCAGGGCCGTTCTGAGTCTATCCAGCGCCTCTTTCCCCTTGGTGTACTTATCTCGCTTGCGGGCATCTTCCAAGTGTTCGCTCTCTTGTCTGACCCCCTCGCTCTCCTCCTGCAATGTGACTGCCTCTTGTTCCAGCTCGTCGAATTTCCCTTCGCTCATCTCTTGCCCCAGGCCCTCGATATGGCCCAGGAGGTCCTGCGTCGATTCTATCCTCGTCTTTAAGGCCTCATCCTTGATATCGCGGAATATGCCGCCGGGCGTTATCCTGCCTATCTCCCGCAGGGCCTCTTTTATCTGGAGGATCTCCTCGGTCCTGAGGCCCGTGAGCCGGTTCGTGACTGTCGTATAAAACTCGCTTTCGTGGGCGATGGAGAGATCGCTGTCCCTGATGATGAAGATGTTGCGGCATTCCGATGCGGTTACGGCGGCGATCTTGGTAAGGTCTCCCTTTTCCGGCAGCTTGATCTCCTTGCCGTCATCCGTTTCGATCACGCAATAGCCTTCCGGGATCTCTTCTACCCGGTCTATGAGGTGGCCGAAATCGCGCACATTGCGCCCCAGCAGGAGCTTTACCAGGGCATCGATGGTAAGGGTCTTCCCCTCCTCGTTATTCCCCGCCAGGAGCGTAAAGGGATGGTCAAGCGCGTAACTGATCCCCTGCAAAGGACCATAGCGCTTTATGAAGAGCTCTTTTATTCTCATCGGCGTGCGCCCATCATGGCCCTGATCGCCATCTCCCGCATCTGTCCTTTTTTCACCTCGGCATGGTCGGTCTGTTCGAGTTTTGCTAAAAACTCCTTAAACAAATCGTCTTCCAGTATCATCCGTATATCTCTAAATTCATAATGCGGTGGTTCTGCACACCGATCTCGAACAATCTTTTTTATCCCCTCGACAAACTCCTCCTCCGTCATCCCCATGGCCTCGCCGTTGATAAACCCCGTAACGGTGAGGAGCACCCGTGCGTTTGCAGGCAACTCCTGCAAGCGCTCTTTCATCAGCTCCAGAGGGTTTTTGTCGGCAAAGGGATCACAGACGATAAGCACCTCTGCAAAGTGAGGCGTGTCCAGGAGATATTCCTGAGGGGGCTTGCCGAGCTCGAAGAGGTTGATGCGCCTCTGGCCGGTTTCCTTTCGCGTTATGGAGACAGGGGAGCCGGGATAGACGAAATATCCTCCCTGTGCCAGCCTCCAGACGTCAAAGCGCTTATGGAAGTGACCGGCAAGGACATAATCGACCTTGAGATCGTTGAAATAGGAGAGCCTGACCGGCATGTACCGCTCGTCACCCTCATCGCCGAAATCGCTCCTCGAGAAGAAGGCATCGAGTAGCTCGCCGTGATAGAGCACGATCTGTTTCTTGCCGGGGGTCAGACGATGGGCAAGGGCATGGAGCTGATACAGGATCTTTTCCCTCTCTGCCGGCTCAAAGGGAATCCCCCATATCATCACATCCTTATACTCATAAGGGCTGTTCGGATCGGTGAGGAGGTGGGTGTCCTCGCCGAAATAGACGCCGCCGGCATAAGAATCCTTGTCGTGGTTGCCCGGGATAAGGCAGATGTGAAAGCCCGTGTCGGAGAAGAGCGCGCGTACGTGGGGCCTGATGGCCTCGGCATCGCTGCCTCTGTCAAAGAGGTCGCCGCTGATGAGAAGAAGTTCTATCCGCTCTTTTTTGCCGATAACGATGAGTTTTTGCAGGGCCTCCCATCGCTCATCGCCATATTCTTTGAGATGGATATCTGCGGTATGGATGATCTTCATCTAGCAACCGCCGTAAAAAAGAATAGAAGGATTTTCACTCAACCTTCAGCATCCTCTCCAGGGTTGTCCTCGCCTTTATCATGATTTCTTCCTCAAGCTCGATGGTGTATCGCATCTGTTTGAGGGCGTTATAGACGCTTTCCAACCTCGTTTTTTTCATGTTCGGGCAGATAAGTCCCGGCGACAGCAGGTAAAAGGTCTTCTCCGGCGAATTCCTCTTGAGGCTGTAAAGAACGCCCATTTCCGTGCCGATGATAAATTTTTTTTCTTTCGAGACGGCGGCGAAATCGATTATCTGTCTGGTGCTGCCGACAAAGTCCGCCAGCTCAACGACCTCGGGTCGGCACTCCGGGTGCACCAGCAGCACGGCGTCGGGGTGGGCCTTTTTCGCCTTCTGCACGTCTTCTAAGGTGACTCTATGATGCGTCACACAGTATCCATCCCAGATGATCATCCTTTTTTCCGGGACCTTCTTTGCAATATAATTGCCCAGGTTTTTATCGGGCACGAAGATGATCTCTTCTTGCGTCAGAGACTGTATTACCTTTACTGCATTGGAAGAAGTACAGCAGATATCGCTTTCGGCCTTCACCGCTGCGGAGGTGTTGATATAGCAGACCACGACTGCATGCGGATGATCGCGCTTCAGTGCCCTCAAGTCCTCGGCAGTCACCATGTCGGCCATGGGGCAGCCGGCATGTATCTCGGGCAGCAGCACTGTCTTTTGAGGCGACAGAATCTTTGCGCTCTCCGCCATGAAATGGACACCGCAAAAGACGATGACATCCTGGGAAACGGATGCACAGTACTTGCTGAGGGCAAAGGAATCCCCGATCACGTCGGCCAGTGCCTGAACATCGTCTATCTGGTAGTTGTGCGCGACGATGACGGCATTCCGCTCTTGTTTTAATGCGAGGATGTCTTTTGTTAATTCTTTTTTATCCATGGTACTTACCTAGAAAATTAATACTCTCTTCCTCTCCCCCCTCTTCGTATGAAAAAATAGGCAGGCCATCGGCCTGCCTATCATGGATTCGGTGGATTCTACCGGGGTCTATGACTCGAGCTCCACATTCCAGTAGAGGTAGTCGAACCACGACTCGGGGGCCTGCTTGATGTTGATGGTGATGCGCAAGATGGGGAGCCACTCCGGCTTGGCAGGTTTGTGCATGAGCGTCATCCCGGCCTCGTGCGGGGTCCTTCCCCCCTTGTGCCTGTTGCACTCCATGCAGCAGGTGACGATGTTGGTCCACTCGGTCCTTCCCCCCATCGACCGCGGGATTACGTGGTCATAGGTCAACTCCTCGCTGGAGAGCTTCTTCCCGCAATAGAGACATTGGTTCTTGTCCCGGGCGTAGATATTCTGCCGGGAGAATTTTACCCCCAGTTTCTTTTTACGCACGTACCTGATGAGCCGGATGATGGAGGGGAGCCTGATGGTGAAGGAGATACTGCGCACCTCCCGATCGTATTCCTCGATCACCTCCACCTTGCCCAGTGTAACCAGGGTGATGGCCTTCTTCCACGAGACCACCCGCAAGGGCTCATAAGTAGCGTTTAACAGTAAGGCGTGCTCCATCTCCCATTCTCACTGCCGGCTTATAAGATTGCATATTTATACCCCTTTTTCCCCCTTTCTGTCAAGACCCTCCCGGCCTGGAGGGTTCTTTGCCATGCTAGGAATTTTTTAAAAGTGCGCACCGTTCAAGTTGAAACTGCACACCCCTTATCTCCTCTCCCCTGTCGAAGACCCAGCCGCCTTTGTGGCGGGGAGGGGAGAGGATAAAGGTGAGGGGGTATTCCTGGAGCCCACCCTCACCCCGCCCCTCTCCCGCCCGGGCGGGAGAGGGAGATTATAGGTTTTTATCGTCTGCTTTTAGTTGTCGTTTCGGATAGCCCACCATCAAGAACTGTGCCCTTTTGTATTACAAGTGGCAGGAGGGTTCTTAGCCATTGACAAGACAAAGGACAAAAGTATATCTTTTTTAAGGCCGTGCCGTATTGTTATTGGATTTCACATGAGAAGCGTGAGGGATGAAACACAATGAAACGCATAGGAATCGTGGGAACCGGCTCTTATTTGCCTGAAAAGGTCTTGTCCAATTTCGACTTGGAGAAGTTCCTCGATACCGACGACGAGTGGATAAGGACGAGGACGGGGATCAGAGAACGGCGCGTGGCCCGTGCAGACGAGGCAGCTTCCGATCTGGCCAAGAAGGCGAGTGAGCGGGCCCTGGCAGAGGCCGGTATCGCCCCCGAGGAAGTAGAGCTGATCATAATGGCCACCGTCACCCCTGATACCCAGTGCCCTGCCGGGGCCAACTGGCTGGAGGCGAAGCTCGGGGCGGTAAATGCCGTCAGTTTTGATGTCACCGCTGCCTGCACGGGCTTTCTCTTCGCCCTCTCCATTGCGGAGCAGTATATCAAGAACGGGGTCTACCGCAATGCCCTCGTGGCCGCCTCGGAGATCATGAGCAGGACGTTGGATTGGACCAACCGAGAGACCTGCATCCTCTGGGGGGACGGGGCCGGCGCGGCAGTGATCACGGAGGTGGAGGACGGCCACAGGATTCTTTCCACCCACATACACACCGATGGGGCTGGTGGGGAAGGCCTCTTGCTTCCTGGAGGCGGGTCACGGACCACCCCCATATCGTACGAGAGCGTGGAAAAGAAGCTCCACAACCTGGACATGATCGGCGCCAACCAGTCCGTGAAGGTGGCGGTGAAACGGTTTGCAGAGGGGTGTGAGGAGGCCCTCCGCTACAACGGCTTCACCCTGGATGACGTCAAGGTGATCATCCCCCACCAGGCAAATATCCGCATCCTCCAGGGGATGGCCAAGCGGCTCGATTGCTCCATGGATAAGGTCTACCTGACCATCGAAAAATTCGGCAATATCTCCTCTGCCACGGTCCCCATTGCCCTGGATGAGGCGGTGCGGGACGGCACCGTCCAAGCGGGCGACCTGGTCCTCTTGACCGCCTTCGGCGGGGGGCTGACGTGGGGGAGCTCTTTGATCAGGTGGTAAGGATCAAAGGGTTCGGGGATTCAAGGGTTCGATCCCGCTCTGTCGCTCTGCGACATCCCATCATTCATATTTTTATAACAGAGGGCGGGACTTAATTTAGATTTTATGGACAGTGGGATCTCGCAAAGCGAGAGGGTTCAATCCTGCTTTCCCAAGATTTAACGATGAAGCTCGACGATGCCTTCCTAGAAGAGATAAAGGGCTTCCTGGATAAGGAGGAAGGGCAATGTCTGTACGAGACTGCCCTGATAGCCAGCCGGCTCGGACCTTGTCTGGAGATAGGGAGCTACTGCGGCAAATCGGCCTATTATCTCGGCAGCGCCTGCCGCCAGAACAACGGCATCCTCTTTTCTATCGACCATCACCGGGGCTCGGAGGAGCAGCAGCCGGGCGAGGAGTATTTTGACCCTGATCTCTTCGATGCCCAGAGCGGCCGTGTCGAGACATTCAGCGAGTTCAGAAGGATTATCGAGAAGGCCTGTCTCGCGGAGACTGTTGTCCCTATCGTCTGCCAATCCGCAGTGGCCGCACGCCTCTGGGCCACGCCGCTGAGTCTCGTCTTTATCGACGGCGGGCACTCCTCGGAAGCGGCTCTCACCGATTACCAATGCTGGAGCGGGCATATCATGCCGGGGGGCTATCTGCTGATCCACGATATCTTTATCGATCCGGCAAAGGGGGGGCAGGCGCCTTACGAGGTCTATAAGCTGGCCAGGGCATCCGGCCTTTTCCAGGAGCTGCCTATGGTCAAGACTCTGGGCGTGCTGCAAAGGAGAGGATGAGGGCCGCCTAGGCCGTCTTAAAGGACCCCGCGGAAAAGGGAAACGATTTCCAGAAGCTGTGGCTGAAAAGCCTGCTTGCGGGAGAGAGATCATAGAGTATATCGGCAGCAAGGAGCACGGCTGCCGCTGTCCAGGTAGTTTTTTCCATCGTGTAGATGGTGCAGTCCGGAAAGGTAACGCCGGTCCAGAATGCGCCGTCGTCATAGCGCTTGTCCATGAGCCAACTAAAGACCATCTCCGCGGTCTCGAATTCGTCGATGGCTGCGAGCGCTATAGTCAGCTCCGCGGTCTCCGCCATAGTCGCCCAGGGCTGGTCGGATACGCAGCGCACACCCCATGCGGGGGCGATAAATCTATCCCATCCCTTTTCTATCCGACTCCGGGCTTCATATCCCGTCAGGGCATTGCCCAGGATGGGGTAATACCAGTCCATGGAAAAGCAGGCCTTGCTCCGGTCAAAGAGGTGCGGCTTGTGCCTGATGGCATCTCGCAGCCTTATCCTCGCTGCTTCCCATACCGGTCTTCGCTCTCCGATAAGGTGGGCCATCCTCAGGGCGCAGCTCATGCTCATATAGATGGAGCTTGAGCCGGTGAGCAGGGCCCTTGTATCCGTGCTGCCGTCAGCCCTCCTGGCCCAGAGGATCTCACCCTCCGGCGCCTGGAGCCCTATCACATAATCCATGGCCTTACAGATAGTAGGCCACATCACGCGCACGAACTCGTGATCGCCCGTTGCCAGCACGTAATGCATCACCCCGACGGCGATATAGGCCGTCATGTTCGAATCCTTGTGAGCCCCGTTTTCGGGCTTGCCGTCCAGATAGCAGGACCACCAGCTCCCGTCTGCCAGCTGGGTCCTGGCAGACCAGAGAAAGGCCTTGCGGGCTGCCTCGCTATGGCCGCCGATGGTCAGCCCCATGGCGCTTTCGACATGATCCCAGGGGTCGGTCTGGCCGCCATCGGACCAGGGGATCTCGCCATCCTCTTTCTGCACCCCGAGGATGAATTCCGCCGTTGCGGCGAGCTCAAGAGGCGCATACTGAGCTTCCAGAGAGGTGATGGTCTTAGGCATGTTTTCCCTTTCTCATATAGAGCACCAGGCTCTTCCCCAGGAGGGGATTGAGCAGATGCTCCAGCAGGCGTGTGATCCCGTTGCGCTTCATGATGCACCAGACCAAGAACCGGTGATAGAGGTTGACGAGGCGAGAATCCGTCCGCTCGGGCCCCACCAGGCACTTGAGCCACCAGTAGGGGGTGTGAAAACTGTGGGCCGAATGGAGGGCCCATTTCTTGAGGCCGGCTTGCTCCAGGAGCGACAGCAACTCTTTCTTTTTGTATATGCGAATATGGCCGTTGTTTGCTTTGTGGTAGTCCCGCGAAAGGGCCCAGCAGATGCGCTCGGGCAGGAAGCGGGGAACGCTTATTACCAGGTCCTTGCCCGGCCTGACGATTCTGGTCGCCTCCTCGATTGCGGCATCCTGGCGAGGGACATGCTCCAGGACCTCCGAGCATATCACGCAGTCGAAGGCATTATCTTTAAAGGGGAGGGCGGTGACGTCGGCCACCAGGGTGGCCCAGGCCCCGTGCCCCTGTACCCCCAGCGATTCCTCGTAGAGCAGCCGCTTTTTGGCCTCCAGGGCGTCGGCGAAGCTGATGTCCAGCCCGATCGCCGTCACCTGCTTGAGCCGGGCAACTGCGCAGGTATGGCGTCCTGTGCCGCACCCCAGATCCAGCACCTTGGATCCCGGTCGGATCTGTAGTCTTTTAAGATCGACGGTGATCACGGATGGTCTCCCTGTACACCTCGACGGTCTTTTGCGCCGCTTTTTCCCAGGTGAAAGAGGCCTGCACCCTCTTCAGCCCGGCCTCACCCAGCTGCCTGGCCCTTTCGGGATTATCCAGCAGCTCCCCAATTGCCCGGGCAAGCGCCCTTGCGTCAGCCGTGGGCACGAGCACGCCTGCGTCCCCTACCACCTCGGGCAAGGCGCCGCCGGTCGTGCTGATGACTGGAACACCGCAGGCCATGGCCTCGCCCGCCGGAATACCAAACCCCTCGTAGAGCGACGGCACCACCGCCATGGTTGCCCGGGCATAAAGGCGCACGAATGCCCCCTGGTCGATCCGGCCGGTAAAAGTGATGAGCCTCCCTATCCCGAGCTCCTTGATCAACCTGGCAACAGCTCCGTTCTTTTGGGGTGCGCCCACCACCATGAGCTTGAGATCGCGGCGCTTGGCCAGCTCGGCCACTGCCTGTAAGAGATAGGAGAGGCCTTTTAAGGCGGTATCGGCGCTGTTGGTCACCATGATGAGATTTTTTTCGCGTGCAATCTTAGGCATAGGGTAAAAGAGGTCGGTCTTGATACCGTTCGGCACGACCCTCAGGTTCTGCACAGGCAGGCGGAATTCCTTGGCAATATCCCGCCGCGCGGACTCCGAGACGGTGATCAAGGGAGAGAGCCTCTGGGCAACCCGTTTCTGCATACCGACGAATGAATACCACCGCCTGGTCTGCAGTTTTTTCCAAGGCAATCGGGCGGCGCGGATGGCGAGCCGGCGGTCCACCGTGATGGGATGGTGGATGGTGACCGTAGTCGGCACCTGTCTCTTGATGGCCAACAGACCGTATGAGAGGCACTGGTTGTCGTGGACGATGTCGTAGCGGTGAAACTTATCTTTCAGAAAGCGATATGCCCGGAGGCCGAAGGTAAAGGGCTCGGTGAAGCCCATGGTGGAGATGCCAACCCATTCCATGAAATTGACAGGATCGGAAAGCTCTTTCAAGGAAGGCATCCGGAAGAGATCGTCGGGATTATAGAGGTCGAGGCAGGGAAGGCGATGGCAAATGATATCGTCATCTAGCTGCGGGTCAGGCGGGCCTGATACCACCTCCACGTGATGCCCCAGGTCCTTGAGCGCCCGGCTCAGATTCTTGAGATAGACCCCCTGGCCGCCGCAGTGGGGATTGCTCCGGTAGCTCAACAGGCATATCCGCAAGGGGTCCTGATTCGACCCTGTCATCATCTGTCTAGTCTTCATTCCCGACGTGTGGCGCATTTGCGTCATGTCAAAGGTAATCCACCCATCGCCACTTGACCTGCCCCTGTCGATCTTCGTACTGCAGGTTGCCCTGCTCCGCTGCATAAACCAAGGCAGAAGAGATATCCTTCGGCCGGTGCTGGGTGGTGCCTGCCACCCTGTCAATGAGGGTTTTGAAGGCATCGGGCCTGGCAATGGGGTTGCCGTTGTGGCGCCACGTGCCCTTCTCCTCGATGACGTGGCCCATCATCAGGTCGTAGATCAGCACCGTATGCGCCAGATTGGTCAACAGTGCGGCCTCCTGTTCCGTAGCCTCCCCGGTTTCCATAAGTCTCTTGATCTCCCCCAGCCACTCCTTAAAGTCGTCTTCCCACTCGCTGACGATCTCATCGAGCATCTCGCGCGTCACGGTCGGGGTCTCCACGATGGCCCTGTTGGCATGGTACTGGCTCCAGTCGCTGGTCAGGATCTTGATGCCGAGCCTCTCGCTCTCCTCGCGCACTCGGGTGCCGGGAAAGGGCGCCAGGAGATGAAAACCGCACATGGCCCCCTTGTCCTTGAGCAGTTTGCCGAACGCGGTCGTCTGCTTCAGGGTCTCGGGGGTCTCGCCAGGCAGGCCGAGGATAAAGGAGGCATGCGGGATGATCCCGGCGTCGCGGCACATGGCAACGGCAGCCAGCACCTGCTCTGTTGTAATCCTTTTCTTTATGGTCTTGAGTATCCCCGCGTTGGCCGATTCCACGCCGAAGCATATGGCGTCGCATCCCGCTTCTTTCATCCTCTCCAGGATCTCCGGCGTGACCATGTCCACCCTGCCAAAGCAGGTCCACTTTGCCTGGAGCCGGCGCCGGATGATCTCATCGCACACCGCCAGGCAGCGCCTCTTATTGGCGGTGAAGAGATCGTCGGCGATGTTGATCTGGTGGAACTTGAGGCCATGAAGATATTCCAGCTCATCCACGACCTGCGCGGGGCTACGAAAGCGAACCCTGGGGCCGACCATTTGCCTTCCCACACAGAAGATACACTGGAAGGGGCAGCCGCGGCTCGTGGTCATGCTGATCGGCATGTGCAAAGCACGGTACCTGCCCAAAGGGATCAGGGACCGTGCCGGCGCAGGGATCGCATCGAGATCGAGCATCTCCTTTCGTACGCCGGTGGAGCGGACCTCCGTGCCCTGGCGATAGACGATGCCTTTGATCGCATCCCAGCGGCAGCCGTTCTCCGCCGATCGGACCAGCTCGCAAACAGTTGCCTCCCCCTCGCCGAGGCAGATGAAATCCAGCTCGGGCACGGCGCGCATGGTCTCCCTCGCGCAGAAGCTGACATGGGGGCCGCCCATGACGGTCCGGATGGAGGGGTCTATGGATTTGACGTCTCTTATCACCTCGGCGGCAGAGTCAAAGGTCATGGTAACGGCAGTGGCGCCGACGAAATCGGGAGAGAATTCTTGCAGCACGGAGGCGAGTATCTTTTTGCTGTAGGGGAAGACCACCAAATCGAGTAGTTTGACCTCTACCCCTGCTGCCTGAAGTGCCGCGCCGAGGTAGGCGAGCCCCAGCGGAGGGGAAGGGGTCTCGGATATGGGGTAATAGGGGTTTATCAGCAGAAAGCGCATGGAGGGGACGCCCCTTTCACGAATCGTCAATAACGCATCGCATGGAAGATTGATGCAGCGATTATATATAGTTAGACGATGTCTGTCTAGGATAACTTGGGGAAAAAGGAAAAATATGCCCGGCTTGTGATCCTGTTGGGAAAGAGGCTTTCGTATCAAGGGGTTATGGGCCTTTGAGGGCGCTACTCATAAAAAGGAGGATTGACAAGGAGCGCAAACGATGCTTAACTTTATCTGGAATAAAATAATCCGTGCTAATCCGTGGTAAACATGCGCTTTGAGATATATCCGGTCATTGCTGAGATGAGGAAGGAGTAGCCATGGCCAAAAGGCTGGAAAAAGAATTCCAGTATTATCTGGACAACCAGAAAGAGCTCGTTAAAAGATACAACGGGAAATTTATCGTTATAAAGAATTCTCAGGTGTTGGGGGCCTTTGATACGGAACTGGAAGCTATCAAAGAGACCACGAAGAAACATCCCCTGGGGACTTTTTTGGTCCAAAAATGCGAAGCAGGCAAAGAGGGCTACACGCAGCAATATCACTCCCGGGTAGTCTTTGGATCAAGATAGTTAATGCCGAAGACCCCTTTCTATGCTTTTACCAAAAGATATCCCACACGAGTCAATACCTTAACAACCGCAATCACCGTTTCCCTAGGATTTGATCCCCGGACAACCAAGCAATTTCCCTTGCCCAAACAATTCGTTGCCATTTGGGATACCGGGGCGACAAATTCCGTGATCACAAAAAAAGTCGTACGCGCCTGCGGCCTCAAGCCTATCGGCATGACGCAGGTGCATCACGCAGGAGGCGTCTCCAACAGAGAGGTTTTTCTCGTCAATATCGGCCTTCCCAGCAGGCGTGGATTTGCGCATGTCAGGGTGACCGAAGGCGACATGGTCGGCGATGCCGATGTGCTCATCGGCATGGATATAATAGGAGAAGGGGATTTTGCCGTCACGCACAAAGACGGCAAGACAACCTTTTCCTTCCGGGTGCCGTCTGTGAAAACGATAGATTTTCGCAGAAAAAAATCCCCCTTTCGTAAAATTCTCTGAAACTTGACATTTTTGAACAAAAAGTGGTAACCTGCGATTGTTCCCAAAGCCGGGGGGCTTATGACAGGGACGCATTCCATAGCAGATCCTTCGAATCTAGCAAGTCAATATCCGGGCACTGCGCCTGAATTCGTTATGCATCTAATATCCCTTTGCAACAAATTTAATTTTATAAAGAGGCGGCTCGAGCTTGCCTTGT